>Ga0307380_10003668_pt1 | contig 21079 bp, 26 predicted proteins | sample UN3MG_FD_202239 | JGI IMG/M metagenome (GOLD analysis project Ga0307380, IMG submission 202239) | Soil microbial communities from Risofladan, Vaasa, Finland - UN-3 | ecosystem: Environmental > Terrestrial > Soil > Coastal area > Acid sulfate soil | place: Finland: Risofladan, Vaasa | collected... | reverse complement strand
AACGCTTCACCGGCAATGTTACCATTACCAGCGCATGACTCAGGGCTGATGTGGGTGGCTCCTCCTTCATCATAGGACACTTTCAGTCCCTACTTCTTGCCGGTCTTAATCGGCGCTCTCAAGAGCAAATTTGCCCCCTCTTTATGTTTGGTATAATTCACAATTCAAGACGCGACCCCACGACCCATGGCAATGCATGGAAACCTAAATGAGAGTTAGGGTCAGGCCTACGTATTTCACAAACCATTAGGCATGGAATTATTACGGTAAGGTGATGGATCAACAGGAAACCAAACATTTTGTCAAGAGTGTAGACGCGACCCCATTCTTGCACAAGAACAAGCCAGGAATGTGAGTTGCCTTTGGAAATCTGATTGTTTGTGTTTTCCAATAGTGTTGAAGTTTTTGGTGGAAAGAAATGCCCGATGAAAAGACAAGAATTCGGCAGATAGAAATAAAGAAAGGGCAAACTGTAGCCCAGTTAACGAACCAAATGAAGTACAGTGCTTTTAATGCTAGAAAGCTGTCTTCCTGCGCCGAAATCTGGCTAAAAGCCTGCACTCAGAACACACGCAAGTATTTTACTTTGGCCGGTGCCCTGACTCCGGCTGGTTATGGAAAACTTATCGGGCAGATGATTGAGAACAAAATGATAGATGTCCTAGTGACAACGGGTGCCAATATGGCCCATGATGCAGTCCAGGATTTTTTTGATGCCCATTATCTAGGCTCGGAAGATATTAATGACAAAGAACTGTTTAATGCCAATATATTTAGAATATATGATATCTTTACTGAATCTGAGACATGGGCAAGGTTTCAAAAATTTTTAAGAGATGAATTCTATGTAATGGTACATAAGAAATACGGAAACCAACCACTCCCCAAACAGGTATTTTCCCTTCTAGGGTCTATGTTGAGTGATGACAAAAAAGGTGAAGGCATATTGGCAACAGCCTATCGTAAAGGCATTGCGATATATTGTCCAGCATTTATGGATAGTATATTAGGAATGAGCTTGGTACAACATAATGATCATAACCCGTCTATGTTTTTAACAGTGGACCAAACTGAGGAACTTAAAGAGTTGAATAATGATATGAATAAATACACCACTAGGAGTATTTTTATTTGCGGTGGTGGAGTTCCCAAAAACTTTACTCTTCAAACCAGTTTAATGTTTCATGAACCTGAAAAAAGAGGCTTTAAATATGCTATCCAAATCACGACAGATGTTCCATGCTGGGGTGGACTTTCAGGGGCAACATTGGAGGAGGCAATATCTTGGGGTAAAGTTAAAAAAGAGGCCAGACATCAAATAGTATATGCTGACTTAACTATTGCCTTACCCTTAATTGCCCAATATATCTTAGATTCCTGGGTTAAAAATGAGTGATCATTCTTCCTACTATAACTATGAATAGTAATATCGAACAAACATCAATAGAGGATAATAAATTTCATTTTCAATGGCATATCACAGACAGATGTAATTCCCGGTGTACTCATTGTTATCAAGAAAATTATACAGATGCTTCAGATATGCCATTGGAAGAGCTAAAAGTTATTGGTAATAATCTATTTGAGACATTATCCAAATGGAAGAAAAAAGGAGATGTTTCTATTACAGGCGGAGAGCCACTTATTAGAAAAGACTTTTTCCGTTTTTTAGAATATCTCGATTCATCTGAGGAGATTTCCGATTTACATGTTCTTTCTAATGGTACCCTGATCACAGATAAAATAGCAGAGAGATTTAAAAAACTTGTGAAGATACAAGGTGTTCAAATATCTTTAGATGGTTCGTCTCCAAAGACTCACGACAGCGTTCGAGGTTCCGGCGCTTTTGGAAAAGCAATTGGAAGTATAAGAAGGCTCACTTCTCACGGGATAGATGTAAAAGTTATGTTTACATTGCAGCGATGTAACATGAAAGACGTCTTTTCTCTCATCGATTTGGCAATTAAGGAAAAAGTCAGTGGCTTAACTATAGAAAGACTTGTTCCCATGGGGGCTGCGCAAAATGCCAAAGATTCTCTCCTTTTGCCGGAAGAGCTTAGAGACATTTTTCAATATGTTTCTGATCGTGCTGATTTAGAGTATGACAAAGGCAATCAACTACGTATTTTGAAGTACAGACCCCTGTGGATTAATATAGATCCATCCAGAGCTAAAACTGAAGCTAACACAGTTCCCCATAAAGAATTAGGTGCTGCTTGTTCGATTGGACTTGATGGAATATGCATTTTGCCTGATGCCACAGTCCTGGCTTGTAGAAGGCTTCCTATCCCTATTGGCGACCTAAAGAGAGATTCTCTCGAAAAAATATGGTTTACATCAGACCTTCTTTGGCAAATTCGGGATAAGCAAAACTTGAAAGGTAAATGTAACTCATGTGAGTATATTCCATGCTGTGGCGGGTGTAGAGCAATGGCATATGCTTGCACTGGAGATTATCTAGCAGAAGATCCTCAATGTTGGAAATAAAAATTTTAAAGGGAGGGGGCAAAGATGATGCACAAAGAAATAGTAGAATTTAAAAAGGATCTCCCGGAGGCAAACGAGCCGAGGTTTAGAGAAACGAGTGAACTTTCACTCGAACAACTGACAGACCCTGACTATGCGTTAAAACAGTTAGAAAAAATTAACAAAGGCAAGCTTTTAATTACATGTAGCAAATGTCACCATTGCCGTTGACATCAATAATTATTCATCAGCTTGTAAGGCAAATTGATTGCTTGCCAGAATATAACAGGTAGCTGGAGAAATAGGAATGCCAAGGGCTTCTAGTGATTTGAACTACAGGAATATGCTTTCATATTTACGCAAAGAGTTTAAAAGCCAAGGATATGCTATTTCTGATGTATTCGTGGAATTTCCTTCTCTTCCAATCGATTTATTCTGTACTAAGGGTAAAGCCAAATCAGAGGAATGTTGTGTTGCATTAGTGGCTGCATTTGGGCACATCCCGGATGAATTCCAGAAAAAATTGTTTTTTTACCAATATTTGTTATCTCTTCACTACAAACCATCACAGTATAGAATTGTATTGGCAGTGCCTTCGTCCGCTACAGTCGAAACAACCCCATTCTACGCAGAGGATGAAGAAGAAAAAAATCAGGACTTCTATCAAATCAACGGATTTGGGTTGTGGAAGATTGATAATAAAGGGCATATAGACACACAAACTTATTCCGCCATAAGTTTAAGAGACAAAATTAATAAAGATTTTCAGAATATTATTGTAAAAGAAGATAGTAGTATGAGTAATAAAGACAAAATAATACTTCCATTTGTTGATAAGTATGTTCATGACTCGGTGTTAGCTTTAGCAAAGCATTACAAAATAGAATTTGATGAGAGAAATATCGATCAGGGTTTATTAGAGTTATGTTTGGACTTAAAAACAGTTCCATATGGAGGATTGCTCTTTGACTTAATAAATGACCATTTAAGTATGAAAGTTAAGAATGATTTCGATTTTTGCACAGATGTATTTAACAAGCTGTGGAATAAGTACTTGGGAGAAGAAATCTATCCTGAGGAACATAGAAAGTTTGAAACTTTTTTGACAGAGCTTTACCCGAGATATCGTGACCATTACATCCATCAGCTTCAAGTATTTTTACTTGGGGTATTAATCTTAGACATACTGGTAGCCAACAAAAAAATAATCCCTGGAAAGGGGCCATCTTACGTAAGTTGGATTCTAGCCGCTTCTTTCCATGATTTTGCTTATCCAATAGAGAAATATGACGACTTTGTTTCGAGATATTTCAAGACGTGTTTAGGTTTAATAGGGGAGAACTGGAAGTTCCTGGGTTTAAAAGATGATTATACTGAACTCAGCTTTTCATCAGATGTCGAACATATCGTTGCAGCACTAGCTAATTGCTTTGTAGGTAGTTTTGATGGAGAAACTGGCGTAAATAATTTCAATATAGTAAGACAGTTTTTCTATCATGGGATTACTAGAGAGAAAAATCATGGATTGATAGGTAGTTTGGGAATACTAAAGAGATTTAAAGGTAATGCCGGAGTAGATTTCAATACTGTTGTTTTGCCTGCAGCTGTTGCAACAGCAATACACGACCTGACAATTTGTCAATCAATTCATGGATCTCAAAATGATACGGCAGTAGAGTGTGTCCTGCGTGTTCAAGAGCTTGCTCCTTTACGGAGTCTGAACCTTGAGAAGCAACCACTAGCATTCCTGTTGATTTTATGTGACAACATCCAGGACTGGGGTAGGCATTTCAAAGATGAGGAATTAGAAAAACCATTGAAGGAAGCTAACATTCGATTAAAAGGACTTTTTCTTGATTCAGGAAAAATCTATATTCAGCTTTATTTCAGCGATACCAGAGAAAGTCGAAAATTCATGAGTTACAAAGAGGGTGTATTGAGAGGGCTTGAAAAAATTCTTAAAGCTCCTAATATAGAATTTGTAATTGAATATTGGGATAGAGAAAAAGATACAAAAACTGGTTATACATACACTATAGGCAACAGCAAATAAGTATTCTTGGCTTCCCATTTTGGTGAAGTGAATTTTCACCTCAAATCTTTATTCCTTATACAATCATCTCCTCTTAAGGGGGACGTACATAAAGTGAGCGGGACGTCCGTAAGAACGTAAGTTACTTTTCTAAACGAAAACCATGCTCTTTGGCCAATGCCTCTCCTCTTCTGACGGCATATCCAACAGGCGGCTGCGTTATCCCAGGATGCGACGCTCACTCCGTTCAGCCATACCCGTGGTGTGCAGAGGGGGACGTCCGCCACAATAATGGCGGGCAAGTCCGTAAGAAAGTAAATAACCATTCGGTGAGGGTCAGGTCCGCCAGAAGAACGGCGGACAAGCCTACATCCCTAACACCCGTAGATGAGGCCGAGCGGGACGTCCATTTGTAAATAAGTAAATCACTCTGAAAGAGAGGGGGCCTTGATCCTTGAATCATTGTCCACTTCCTTTTCCTCTCCCTCATTACCTTATTTCCGCCCGGAGATCTAGCGGTTCATGCCATCCCAGGGTTCATAGTTAAACCTTTTCATGTGAAGGGGGACGCTCTTAATCTAAGAAAGTCATTTGGCCCATTTCAATCTGCCTTGCCAAAGAAGTTCCACTGATCCCTAATTCACGAACCAACCAGAAAATCATCTGTTCCACACATTCAAAAAAAGAGGGCCAAGCCCGCCAAAAGAACGGCGGACAAGCCCTCCAGAATGTGGAAATAGGGAACGTACATAAGATTATAAGTTTTGAGTGGGAAGCGCCCATGACTCTTATGTCCAATTGCGTTATTCGGGTCAGGGTCTGAAAAAGCGGCAGATCTGCTCTTGACTGGCAAGGAAAAATTGGTGTAACATCTTGAGTGTGAATTTTCATCCCTGTCTTAGGTGAGCACATCCTCGTTCCAGCACAATCATTCTTTACCTTATGAATTATTTAAGAACCAGCTTGTGAATTGTAACTACTATCCCCGCTAATTGGCGCAAACAAGTCAATAAGAGATGGCAAAGTATCAAATTCATAAACTCTCCAAAGGCGGAAAAAACTCGTGCTGCCCTATTGTGGGATATGCTCACTTCTGATGTCTTCGGCATTATGGATTAATTTTCATACGAGATCTTATTGCAGCCTTTTCTTGAACAGGTAACCTTTAGGAATCCAGAATCCCATTTTTTGGATACCACATGGTACACCAACCCAGGTTCATTTCTTGAAAGGCTTTAGCCGGGCAATAGTGAAAATAGGAGGCCACGTCCCAACAATTGATTCTACCGGCGTCAGAAAGATGTTAAGCTGAAAGCTAAACTGATGTATGGTAATCATAATGTTGCAAAAACTTAACGAAGGAGAGGAGAGATATGAAAGAGGAACTCAAAAGATTAATAGAAATGGTCAAGAGAGGCATGCCTGACAAGGAGATAATGAAGGAGCTGGGCATTCAAACGAAGACTTCTCTGAAGAAGATGTACTACGATGCACTGGTAGAGGCTGGAAAGATTAGGGATATCGTGACAGAGAGGGAAGCCAAAAAAGCAACAGGCAAAAAAAGGACTGTGAGAATTACGAAGACAGGAACGATTACTCTGAGCAAGACATTGCTGATGGATACTTTTGGTTTCAAGGAAGGTGATACGTTTTCGCCGTCAAAGAGGAAGGATAGCATCATATTGAGAAAAAAGAAGGAGGAGGGCGCCCTTTCCGAGCCCCCTCAACCTAGCAGTGATAGCTAAGCATATAGTAAATAAGTCGTCCGTAAAATGTTATAAATTTTGAGCCGGAAGCGCCCCCCGGGGGGCCAATTTCATGGCCTAAGGATAAATCCCATGGTGCTGAAATGTTCGTCAAAGCCGAAGGCTTCTTTGACACCGGCATGGCTTGCTATTACAAAACTGGTGCAATCAACAACGGAGAATACTTGATCGGCATAAGCCTCAAAAATGGCCCAGGCCTCTTGATGGATGGCTCGCGTAACCCATTCTAAGTGGAGTCTTCCTGCCTCGATGGCCTCCTGGATTAAAGCATGAAATTTCATGGCCTTGGCATGTCCGTCATCGTAGCGAATCCGGGTATACGTTTCGACCAGAACATAGTTGGAAGTAATCAGGGGGACCTTTTCTCTAGAGAGTTTCTGATAGTATGACGCAGCCTGTTTGTGGAATTGATCCCTCATGACCGCCATCGCTATCCAACCCCCGGTATCAACAAACACAGGAAGCATGATTACCCCTGCTTTCCATAGAGATATCTGTCATGGTGAACAGAGGCATCGGTAGGGCCATCTGGCCTATCACACAGTCCGATGAGTTTCCGAAGCGGGTCCTCTTCCCCTATCTTACCCTTTTGTTTAGCAATATATCCCTTGACAGCTCTTCGGATATGCTCGGCTTCAGAAATCTTGCTTGTGAGGGCCAGTCTTTTGAGAGCCCGGTCACTCTCTTCATCAAGATAAATCTGTTTTCTTCTAAGATTAGACATAACATATCTCCTATTTGAAATATGGTGTATACATTACCATCTTTGAATAAGGTTGTCAATTCCGTAAAGCTCGATGCCACGAGAGAATTGCATGCCGCCTGGCCGGCACGGCCTGAGGCTTTCCCTTTACCCCGCCGGCGGGGCAAAGGGAAAAGAAAAACCCCCTCTCTGCCTGCCCCGTAGCTCCGGGAGATGGTACTGGGGTGGTGAAAAATGCCTTGCCCCTTACCTTTGTTTCATCTCAGTCCTTCTTCCCGCTTACTTCCCAGGCTCTAGCCTGCTGATTTCCGGAATGCGGTCAAAATGGCGATCAAAGGAATATATGAAGTTGGGTCCCCGGTTGAGGGCGGAGGCTGACAAAAGAGCATCGGCAAAATCTATGTTTTTTTCGTCGTAGACGCTTAGGGCCTGAATCAATATATCCAGATCCATGACCTCAAGACCGTCGGAGTGCAAAAACTCGGTTATTGTTACAGCAATCCGGTCTTTGGGATAGCCATAGAAGGATTCCAGAACCCACACCACTTCTGCCACAGTAACAGGAATGAGAATGAGAGAAATTTCCCCCTGTTGCGCCGCGGAAAAAGTCTTGAGCGAAGCCTCAGCCATATCCGGTGGATCTTTGGTAAGGTATCGAAGAATGAGATTAGCATCGACAAAGGCCCGTTTCATGACTTCTTGGCTCCAACGATTCGATCTGCGATCTTGTCATGTACTTCTTTTCTCACGGCCTTTAGGCCCGGGTAAGGGCGCCCCGCCGGAAAAGCCCCGTAAAAATCCAGGAGCGCTTTTTTCTTAAGCGGCTTGAGAACTGCATGATCTTTTTCGATCCGAAAGGCCACCGAGTCCCCTGCCCGAATATCGAGGGCCTCGCGGACCGCTTTCGGAATAGTAATTTGACCTTTAAAGGTTACCTTAGCTGCCTGCATAACATTACCTCCAACCTTGTCATTACATTTTATAATAGCATTACCTTCACGCTATATCAATGCAAAGTTCATATATTACTGCGCTCACTCTTCTGCAAGCTTCAGCCCTGCCCGAAGGGTATACCCTGAGCAAAGTATGATAAGAACTCTGCCGGACCACGGAATAACACTCCTGAATTCTGAATTCTGTCTCCTGACTCCTTGCTTGTTTTGCCTTTTACCTATTTCAAATACCATAATATCACTGCCTGACCCCAATCCACGAATTTGACACCGGCACAATAGAGCGGTATCATAGGGCCATTGGCTATATCGAGGCTGTTCGCCACGACAAACTAGACAAAACAAGGGGAATGCGCCGTGAAGAATATCGTATTTAATTCCAGAACCTTTAAGGAAGGGGAAGTATACGTTTCCTTGTGTCCGGAGCTGAATGTCTCCAGCTTTGGAGATACGATTGATGAAGCAAAGGCCTCACTAAAAGAGGCAGTTGAGGCATTCGTCGAAGAATGCGAGGTAATGGGAACCTTGGAACGAGTACTCGAGGAAGCAGGGTTTGATAGAAGATCGGAACCCTCTGAAGCCTGGGTGCCCAGGGAGCCCTTAGTAGAGGAAAAGATGGCGATAGGCGGCTAGCAGATGAGCGATCAGAAGATTGCCCCCATTCATTACTTATTGCTCATCAAAGTTTTTGAACATGACGGTTTCTCTATCAGGCGCAGGAAAGGCGACCACGTTATCATGACCAAGCCCGGTGTTAATCGGCCTTTAGTGATCAAGACAAGCCCTAAGTCGGTGCCAGTTACCCACATCAGAACTAATATGACTACTGCCGGTATGAGTAGGGAAAGATACTTTGAAATACTCAGCCAGGTAGCCTAAACAAGCTCATCAATAAAATTCAGCACCAGTTATACCCTAGCACCGTGCGCTTTTTACCCTTTCTTTTACGCAGCCCTCATTGCTCAGCACTTAGCCCCTCTCATGCCCCCTGCCCTGCCCGGAGGGCGTGGGCGTTGGAAACATTTTCCTTTGCGAAATGTTTACCCCGTGGAACCTCTTTTCTGTTCCACTGGGGCTTCCAACACAACAAAACCAACCGTGCATTCGCGAAGCGAATCCGTGTGGCACCACGGGTGCCCCGTGTCAAATAATACAACGAATTCAGGAGTCAGACTCCCACCTCGAGCGAACCGCGCCTTGAGGCCCGACGCGTCGGGATCGGCCTATTGCAACGCCTCCCGGCGTTTAAGAGTCAAGAGTAGATCTGCCCTCTTTCCAGCAATTTTTTCAAAAGTGTAGCTCTGACCCCTATGTTTTTTACAGAACACTCTTGATACTCAGGCTAATCTAGGATAGTATTCTTAAAGACATAAGAGTTATTATCCAATTACGCAACAGAGGGTTATTTCATGGAAGCAATTAAACTTAAGGCCCGCATAAAAGGAAGCGCCATTCTCGAATGGCTCGAACCATTACCTGAATTGCCGGAGGGTGAAGTAGAAGTGATTTTACTCTATAAAGGCGATGGAGGTCTTGACAAGAAAATCTCCCCTTCCGATTGGCCTGTATTGCAGGGAGGGCGCTATTTATTAAATGATCACTTGAGTCGAAATCAAATCTACGAAGACAATGGACGATAGGCGCTGCGTTTTAGATACAAATCTCCTGGTGTACAGCACCGTAACAGATAACCCGTGGCACGATCAGTCGCGAAGATGGCTCACAGCCTTGCAGGATAAAGGGAATACGCTCTGCATCACGACCCAAATTCTTCGGGAATATCTCGTTGTTCTCACAAGGGGAGCTGTTTTTGAGACAGCATTTAGCCCGCAGGAGGCATTACAGACACTGAAAGGATTCCTTCCCTCGATGCAAGTCCTTGGGCAGCCTGAAGATTCCGTTCCGATTTTAATAGATTTGATAAGCCGATATCAGGTGAGGGGAAAGCACATTCATGACGCCAATGTGGTGGCAGTAATGCTCACCCATAAGGTACTTCGATTAGTGACCTTTAACCAAGAAGATTTCGAATGCTTCAAGGAAATCAGTCTGGAACCGATTCCCTAGTCCTTCGATTCATAAGTGCGATCACTTCCCCAGTAGTGAATTTGAATAACACTCCTGAATTCTGAATTCTGTCTCCTGACTCCTTGTGCATTTGACTCCTTGCTTTCGTCCTCAGTCCTCATTGCTCAGTCCTCAGTCCTGATTGGCTGCCTTGCGCTGAGACTTATTTACGATCTACCAACAATTCCTTTTTGATCTCCTGGGCAATCCAGTGGCGTATCAGCGTCTGGTAGGGAATCGATTTCATGGTGGCAATCTTGCGGACGGCTTGAATTTGGAGAGGGTCCATCTTGATGGTGAGGTTCTTAAGTTTTCTTTTGCGTTTTCCGCTGAGAATGTCCTTACGAAGGCTGCTTTCTAACGTCAGTTCAACGGATTCATCCAAGATCTCATCCATGATGTCCGCTTTATCGTAGTAGTCGGCCAGAGTGTGATGACTAATATGCTCCTTACGTGTAGACATCTTTTATCCCCTGTTTTTCCTGTAATACCGAATTTCGGCCTGGCTCATATCCCATCCCGTGATGGGACGCACCAAACCTTTCGGTTTACGTTCAAAGACTATCGTCAGATATCTTCCCCCGAGGCTTGGGCCAAAGGCCGCATAGTGTCCCTTTTTGGTGCGGCGGATAAGCGGAGCAACCGCAAATACCTCTTCCGCCTCATTGGGCTCAATGCCGTGGTGCAACTGTAAATGCAGTGCATTACCCTCATCCCATTCGAACTCCGATATCCGCATAAGGCACCTTCAAGAGTCCTACATAGTATGACCGAATGGCACGTCATTGTCAAGAGAAGAAAACTCCTCAATTCTGTCTTCTGACTTCTGACTCCAGACTCCTTGCTTCGTTCTCAGTCCTCATTGCTCAGCACTCAGTCCTTTTCCGTTTACCTTCCGCCTCAAGGCCCGGAGGGCCGGTCCTTGAACGAAGTGCTCCTTTTGCGGCACCGCCGCCCACGAATTTGACACCGGCACAATAGAGCGGTATCATAGGGCCATTGGCTATATCGAGGCTGTTCGCCACGACAAACTAGACAAAACAAGGGGTATGCGCCGTGAAGAATATCGTATTTAATTCCAGAACCTTTAAGGAAGGGGAAGTCTACGTTTCCTTGTGTCCGGAGCTGAATGTCTCCAGCTTTGGAGATACGATTGATGAAGCAAAGGCCTCACTAAAAGAGGCAGTTGAGGCATTCATCGAAGAATGCGAGGTAATGGGAACCTTGGAACAAGTACTCGAGGAAGCCGGGTTTGATAGAAGATCGGAACCCTCTGAAGCGTGGGTGCCCAGGGAGCCTTTAGTAGAGGAAAAGATGGCGATAGGCGGCTAGCAGATGAGCGATCAGAAGATTGCCCCCATTCATTACTTATTGCTCATCAAAGTTTTTGAACATGACGGTTTCTCTATCAGGCGCAGGAAAGGCGACCACGTTATCATGACCAAGCCCGGTGTTAATCGGCCTTTAGTGATCAAGACAAGCCCTAAGTCGGTGCCAGTTACCCACATCAGAACTAATATGACTACTGCCGGTATGAGTAGGGAAAGATACTTTGAAATACTCAGCCAGGTAGCCTAAACAAGCTCATCAATAAAATTCAGCACCAGTTATACCCTAGCACCGTGCGCTTTTTACCCTTTCTTTTACGCAGCCCTCATTGCTCAGCACTTAGCCCCTCTCATGCCCCCTGCCCTGCCCGGAGGGCGTGGGCGTTGGAAACATTTTCCTTTGCGAAATGTTTACCCCGTGGAACCTCTTTTCTGTTCCACTGGGGCTTCCAACACAACAAAACCAACCGTGCATTCGCGAAGCGAATCCGTGTGGCACCACGGGTGCCCCGTGTCAAATAATACAACGAATTCAGGAGTCAGACTCCCACCTCGAGCGAACCGCGCCTTGAGGCCCGACGCGTCGGGATCGGCCTATTGCAACGCCTCCCGGCGTTTAAGAGTCAAGAGTAGATCTGCCCTCTTTCCAGCAATTTTGTCAAAAGTGTAGCTCTGACCCCTATGTTTTTTACAGAACACTTTGCGAAATGTTTACCCCGTGGAACCTTTTTTCTGTTCCACTGGGGCTTCCAACACAACAAAACCAACCGTGCATTCGCGAAGCGAATCCGTGTGGCACCACGGGTGCCCCGTGTCAAATAGCAATAGGAATCCAACTCCTGAATTCTGAATTTTGTCTCCTGCCTTCTGTCTCTTGAATTCTGTCTCCTGACTCCTTGCTCCTGTTGCCTTGCGCCGTGCGCTTTTATCTTTTAACCCATGACCACCGAACATGCCCTGTGCTCCTTCACCAAACCAGGCTTGAAAACACGAAGAAATTGCATGCCCTCTGGCCGGCACGGCCTGAGGCTTTCCCTTTGTCAGTACCTCTCTGACAAAGGGAAAAGAAAACCCCCTCTGCGTACTCTGTGCCTCTGTGGTGAACCCTTCCGCCTAACGTTCTAAACGCTCTAAATTTATCCCGTTGAAATCCGCATAGCGGAACTCCCAAAGGGAGTATTCAACTGGGACGATCCTAACGATCCTAACCAACCAAACCAATTCAACCAATCAAACTAACTAAACCAGAAGCTTTCCCTGAGTCCTCAGACCTGATATCTTGGCACACCCAACTCTGTCCAGAGGCAGTTAATCCTTGACACTTTTGAGATCATGAGTGACAATCTACCCTCCTTAAGCAACGGAGGAAAGCACTTCGCTCAAATGCATGAGGCCTGAGCACGCTGCCGGCAGATAGGTCCAATAGACTCTTTAAACACGGCGAACGAGATTAAATGAAACGCATGAAGCACTGCCTGACGAGTTCTCAAAAGAAGCATCTCATTACGGAAATAGCTTCTTATCTTGATCGTGCACATAAAGATATCACTGTGGCCTATGTGTTTGGATCGTTTATCGCGGCGGAATCCTTTTCTGATATCGATATCGGGATACTTACGCGCGACGAAGTTAATAGTTCGCTGAATTTTGAGCTTCTCCTCGAGAGTGAAATAGGCAAGATCGCTCAATACCAGGCGGATGTATGGCTGCTTAACCGCGCCCCATTATCTTTTTGCCAAAATGTAATTCGTCATGGCAGGGTGATATTCGAGAGAGATCCAAACCTCCGAGCAGACTTTGAAGGAAGAATATTGAAACAGTATTTCGATTTTTCCCACTTCCGACGGCGGTACCTCCATGAGGTGACAAATGCCCCTGTTTGATCAAGAAACGATGGTTAAATTAGTCTCCGAGCTTAGAAAAAACGTCGCTCGACTGAGGAGTCTAGCTGAATTACCTCAAGAGGATTTTCTTAGTGATCCTGATAAAATCGGAAGTTCAAAGTATCATTTTATCGTTGCTATTGAGACGTGTATCGATATGTGTAACCACCTGATCGCTCGAAATGGTTATCGCGCACCTGAAGATTATGGTGATACTTTCAGTGTCATGGGTGAAGTTGGTGCGTTGCCTACTGATTTTTCTGAAGAGCTCAAGAACATGGCCAAATTTCGAAACCGCCTGGTACACCTTTACATGGAGGTGGATAACCAACAGTTGCACGAAATACTTCACACCCGCCTTGATGACTTCAAGAGATTTCTGGATTCCATCTCCAGCTTTCTTGGCTGGCAGAACAACGAATCCTCATAATGCGGCTTCTCTGCGATCCAGTCACTATTCCGCCGCCTATTAAGCCACTCCCTGAACTCCTGCCCTTCCCCCTGTGCCTTGCGCCACTAAAACAGACCCTCTCAGAATTTTTTCTTAGACACGGGTTCTGCTACGCAGAACACGCGGATTACACGGTTTTGCTCTGCATGCCATAGCTCTCGCGCGTCGGAGCGAAGCGTAGATCCCGCATAAGCGGGGCTCCCCTTCGACCTCAGGGCTCAGGGTCACTCGATTACGCAGTCTTCGACCCTGAGGCTCAGACCCGAAGGGAGTTCACAGAGCGAGAGTCAGTGGTGGATCTGATGGGATTGCTTACTATGGTATGGGAGAAGGTTTATAGAGCAAAAATAAAACTCTTCATTTTTGCTCTCAAGACTTCCCCCATTTTCAATCCCGCCTTGCGTGATTGAACGCCCCCATAGGGGCATGGTAAGCAATCTATTGTGGGGCCTGGGAAAATCTTCACCCTCTGGGATCTCTGTGGTCCCTGTGAGAGATCAAAAGGGTTTTTCGCCTTTCCCTCAGTCCTCATTGCTCAGTCCTCAGTCCTTTTCTTTTCCCCCTTGGAAACAAACCAAACCAATCCAACCAATAAAACAGTTTTTCTTTGAAACGAAACACATGAAAAGAGCCAGGGGCGCCTTTTGTCAAAATAATGCAACATTTGCTTCCAGGCGAGCTTTTGTGATAAGCTGACCTAAATGGGATTGGGAGGCATGCACCACTGAAATAGAATGGAAAAGCTATTTCCGTTCAGACCTGGAGATTCTATTAGGTAAATCCATGGTCAAAGGGACGCGGTTGTCTGCGGAATTCATAATGTCGCGTCCTAATAGTCAGAGAGGAGACACTAACGTGAAGAGAAAAAAGATATCACTTTCTTATGACGATTATGTAAAGGGGATTCCGAACCTGAACCCTGAAGAACAACTGAGCTTAGTTGAAATTATCTCTGCTGGGCTAAAGAGAATCTTGAAAAGAAAAGGCCCTAGGCATAGCATTATGGAGCTTGAAGGATTGGGAGTTGATATATGGAAGGGGATTGATGCACGCGAATATGTTCAAAAGGAGAGGGAATCGTGGCATTAGTGGATGAACTAATAGGCTCTAGGATATGTATCGATACCACCCCCTTTATCTACTTCATCGAAAAGAACGAGAAATACCATGATGTGCTAAGGTCCGTTTTTCTCGAAATCGATAATGGAAAAATTGAAGCCATAACTTCGACAATTACACTATTGGAGGTGCTCGTGCACCCTTTTAGGACCGGAAACGAGGCCTTGGCTGAAGAATCTCGTGAGGTATTGTTATACTCTGAAAGGTTAACCACCTTTGAGATTCTTCATGAAGTTTCAGAACTATCCGCAAGATTAAGATCAAAACATGGCATAAAAACCCCAGACGCAATCCAGATCGCGGTTGGTGTCCTCTACGGGGCCAGCATATTTCTGACTAACGATCCAATCCTGAAAAGGGTTTCTGACATTAAAGTGCTGGTCGTGGACGATTTTTTGCGGCAGTAAGCGAATTCTCCTGAGTTAGGTGACGGCCTCCCCTGTTGCATATTATTGTCTTACACCTTGTGCCTCCCCCCTTATGCCTGATTTGCATTAACCAACCAAACCAATTGAACCAACGGAAGAATCCACTAGTCAGAAGACAGAATTCAGAAGACAGTAGGCAGTTGTCCGTTGTCCGTTCCCAGTTGTCGTTACTCAGTACTTCTCCTAATGCTCAGCCCTTTTCTTCCCCTCCTTGGAAACCAATTAAACCAATAAAACAATGGGTCTTCCCTCCGTCCTCCTTCCTTCCCTCAGTCCCCATTGCTCAGTCCTCAGTCCTGCGTCTTTCACCCTCCGCTCAAAGGCCGTCCTGCGCTCCTTCCAGCCCCTTCGCTCCATCCCCCCATCCAGACAGTAGGCAATACTAACTGCTAGACGTCTGTCTGCACCGGAGCGCCGGTCAATACCCGAGCGTGTCCTCGCTAACATCTTGGCAGGCTCCTCAGATTAGAAATTGGAAAACGCCTTTTCACTGACCTCCAAACAGTGACATTCTTCTTGCTCACCGCTGAGACGCAGTCTTCGACCCTGAGGCTCAGACCCGATGGGAGAGCACAGAGCGAAGTTTCCTTCACCTAAAGGCCACATCCTGAGGTAAATTCCTGAGCCATGCCTGCTCACAACATCCAAATTAGGAGCAAAGGACACAAGCATTAATTGGAACATGATTTCGCAATTGTGGTTTGGCGGAGAGGATTGATGAGGCCTTTGTAAACCTTCTTCTGACCCCAAGAATTCCAATCAAACAGGAGCCAGACTTCTCCCTTGGCAGGATAACCTGGCAAATGTGCCAGCCCGCATATCAGAACTTTATGAACAGGCGGACCGTTGATGGCCCGACCATTCCATTTTGCCACAGCCTTAGCCTCGATTCCTAAACCGCCTGAGCCCAATCAACCCGAACAGACCAGAGGCAAGCAAAAGTACAGCTGAGGGAATTGGAACGGCTGCGATCTGATCTGACTCAATGTTTGCGTACGGCATGATGGGCGGAGTCCCAGGGGATCCACTGCCGATCCATACCCAAGAAGAAGCCAGAACAATGTTCTCAGTGGCGACGTTAGTATCGCCGGTATCAAATATACCATTGGCATTTCCGTCATTAGCTAAATCGTATGAGAAGAAAGGATATGTCTTGCCAGTGTCTAGATAATAATCATCATTCCCCCAAAGGCGGTCCACGTCACCCTTCTTAGTTGCATCCCAGTCGGAAGTGCTCACGAATTTGTCAGATGTAATTGTATATTGTGCATCGAAGCCAGTAATCTTGGAAACCAACTTCCAATCGCCACTAACGTATGACCACACTGCTTCACTGCTTTCATTGATACCGTCATATGTCATTTGGTTGGTGCCCCCAGCGTAAATGTAGATAGGGACATACCAGAGGGCATAGTAAGTTAGAGTGTCGTCAACATCAGTGCCCATGTTATTGTCCTCATAAGTGGCGTCGCCTGTGGGGATCGGATAGTAGCCAGTTGGCTTCAAGCCGTCGTCGTGGTATCGGACCTCGAATGTGCGAGTGTTGTTACCGCCATCCGTGTAGGAAATCCAGTTGTAAAAGTCCCATTTGTCGTTCGAGTTCTGGATAGCGACGTGACTATCCCCATTTCCGAATTGCATGTCTGTATAAAAGCTCATGTTGTACCATGTACCAGCCTGTGCTCCACCTACAATCACAGTAATGCAGCCACATAAAAAAATGATCAAACCTAGCTTTTTCACTTGGTACCTCCTTTCATCTTTCGGAGAAATATTGGTTCTCTTCGCCTCATTATCACCTCCCTTCTTTCATCAGGTTTGCGTTTGACCTGCCTTTTGCCCTTGGCCCTGTGGCTCTGGCCTTATGCCTATCAGCTTTAAGTCAGGAGACAGAAGACAGAACCATAGCCCCTATCTTTTGAATCCCATGCCCTCTGGCCGGCACGGTCTGAGGCTTTCCCTTTGGCAGCACCTCTCTGGCAAAGGGAAAAGAAAAACCCCCTCTGCTTGCCCCGTTAAATATTTACCCCGTGGAATCTTTGTTTCTATTCCACTGGGGCTTGTCCTGCCTGCCCCGTAGCTCCGGGAGATGGTACTGGGGTGGAATCCAGTTATATTCCACTGGGGCGAAGCCTATTTAACTGGGGTGCTCCTAACGTTCCTAACGATCTTAACGAACGCAACGTTCTGAACGATCCTAACGCTCCCAACCAACCAAACCAATAGAACCAATTCAACTATATAGAACTACCCTGATACCCTGCCCTTTTCTTCTTCGTATGGCAATCAGCCCCATCAGACCAGAGCCGAGTAAAAGTATAGTGGCAGGTACGGGTACAGGATTCAGGGTTTCAGCGATGTACGCAATGGGACCGTCCAAACGAAGATCAGGACCAATATCGTTCCAAGCTATTCCGTTGCCATCTCCGAAAGGTGAGCTAAAATCCGTGTAGGAAACAGCTTGACCGTTACCAAATGGCTCCGAAGGCCCCCAATTCGTAAACGTTACAGACTCTCCAGTGACCCATTGAAAATTTGTCAATCCTAACACGTTATAAGCACCTATCCAAGGCCCGCTGCGATTGGTGACGCCCGAATGCGCAAACGTATTGAAGAAGCTAGGGTCGTCACCGAAAAGACCCTCCAGAAAGTCATTTTCAGCCGATGACGTAATTGTGACCAAGTCCCAATTGGAACCGATGTCCTGGGCGGCAGAACGCGCATCATCCCAAGACAGAGGTTCGCCAACTAGAATTACATCGTAAAGATGATTATTTCCCCCTGATCCTATATCCCATTGTATTGGGGCCGAGTTTGCAACAACAGGCAAGGCAACGACGACTAAGAAAAACAAGGTGTGCGAAATCTTAAAGAGTGGATTCGCCAAATTAAAAATGCGCATTTCTTTCCCTCCTTTCTAAGAAAACCCGAAATCTTGTTGCAGATTTTGTAGGCTTTCCAATCTGGAATTAGTTTCAGGAGTTTTAAAGCGACTTGATCTTAATACATGAAAGTACACACGCAAAACCTTCTTGGGCAAGACCATCGAGCAAAAGGAGTCCGCTGGACGGCGAATGCCAAATTTGAGGGGGTACTCGATATAGAATCCTTTCAAATATTATAGGTTGTCAAAAGGTTCGATTATCCCTTTCTAAACCTCCTCCTTAACCCAATAAAACCGATCAAGCCAGAGCCGAGAAGCAAGATTGTACTGGGTATAGGGACGTATGGTCCTGAATTTAATGCTTCAACCGCATCAAGATCGAAGCCAGCGGAGGTGCCTTTGTTATCTATACCCTCAAATTTAAGGTAGTTAACATAACCCAACCCGCTACTTTGCAAATCTATCAATATATCCGTTTGATCACTAGTGCTTGTTGCCGTGGTCAAAAATGTCCAGTCTGCACCATTTCTACTACCGTAGACAGAAGCCTGCGAATCATCGTTCCCAAACTCGCGTACCCGAAGGTCATTACCCGTGCCATCCAAAGCGGAGTTGTCAGTAAAGGCGAGAATCAATGTCTCGGGAATGTCGATGGAAACGTAAATATTATCATCCGGGCCCAAAGCTGCAGTTGGACCGTTCCCGCTCGTGCTAGAACCTGTTGGTTGGTCAAATGAAATTACCTGGTCTAGCCAAACAGTTGCGGCGAAACTGGAAGTGCCAAGTAAGAAAACCGAGAAAAGCAATACAACACCAAGCGTTGTCTTTTTCATGATTTACCTCCTAGTTTAGGTGTTTACGAGATTGTGATTTAGCTCTAAGGCCGCTGATATCCAGCGCTATAGCCGCCTGCGTACAGCCAATTGCTGCGACAGAAGTGGTACCAAGCATATCCAGAATGGGCCCTGTCAGATCAGAGCAAAGACGGTTGCTTCCAGAACCAAAGTCGATGAGCCAGTTGTAACTTCCGTAACCAACGGCTTTCTCACGTTGAGACAACCCACTGCGGCCAACGATCCGAGTGAACCTAACAGCCTTAATTATCCAAGTGGCTCTTTGGCCAACCAAACCAATAAACCTAATTGAACCACCGCAAGAATCCAGAATTCAGTAGCCGATGGTCAGGAGACAGAAGTCAGAATAAAGTTAGCTGTCAGCTGTCAGCACTCAGTTCTTTTCTTTTCCCCCTTGGAAACCAACCAAACCAATAAAACCAATTCAACCAATCAAACTAATTAAGCCAGAGGCTTTTCCCTCAGTCCTCGTTACTCAGTCCTCAGTCCTTCTTAAAGTCCTCACTCCTCACCGCCACCAGCCCAAGCAACCCTGAAGCCAAAAGCAGACAGGTGCTTGGGAGCGGCACAACGGTGTTTGTCGCTCCAAAGGCACTGTCGCCATTGGGACCTGCCTCGAACTTCATGGCCGCGATTGCCGGCCGATCTCCGGGAGGAATAACAGAAAACTTGTTGCCGATGATTGATTCAGAAGTGTTCCCTGGCATGTTTAGCGCAAGAGTCGTGATCTCAGCGTCCAGCCGGCTGTCACCAGAACCAAAATCGATGAGCCAGTTGAACAGGCCAAAACCGTCGGCCCTCTCTTCTTGGGATGCTCCGCTTCCGGAGATAGTCCAGTCGGGATTCGGTGAGGTCGAGAAATCCAGGTCCGTCAAGCTTTCGTCGGTATTGAAGTAGAGCTGCGCGATATGGTAGGCGGAGGTGTTGTTGATTTCGATAATCAGTTTACTGTCATCGACCGTGAACGTTACTATGGCCGTGAGATCGCCAGGGGGAGTCTCATCGCTGCTGAAGTCCGAGAACTGGAGGGTGGTAGAGGCCTCCGCAGGGCAAGGGCCGAAGAGACATACCGCCAGAGCCAGGGCCAAACAGCCCCTCACATACTTTTTTAACATGCTCCTCATCTTTATCATTCCTGCACACCAAAGGGTTGCGAAAAAACACCAAGGAGCACGGATAGAATGGGACGATAAGAGAATCGAGGAAGTTTGCGACGGAAATACCTTTCAAAAAGTCTCGGAAGGACACGGCAGGATAATAGGGAAAATCGCGGAAGGTCTTGGGAATTACACGGAAAACACACGAAGTGTTTTCATTTTTACAGATAGGCAGGAGGAAGTCAACAACTTTTTACTGATTTTTCAATTATTTTGCATTTTTTCCGCCCCTACCCTTCTGATAATGAACCACGCTGCAGGAGACAGGAGACAGGAGACAAACCAGCAACCATATAGGGGACATAAGATTATAAGTTTTAACCATGAACCGCTCGGTGTCAGGTCTTGACATGAGACATATACCTAAAAAGGAATGGGAATGGGGTCAGCCCCTCCAGTCCGCCAGAACAATGGCGGATAAAAAAGATGGCGGGCAGGCCCTAGTATCATCTCCCGGAGCTACAGGGCGAGCCTACGATCGCTGAGACATCATTTTTCCGATTCCTTTGACGCGGAAATTCAAACTGAACGCTCGCCAGCTCAGAGGTGAAAATAAGCAAACTCAGGGAAGGCGGATTTCCATGCAGAAATTGCTTTGTGGTGAATGAAAAAGTGGGACATCCATGAATTTCTAAATAACTCGGTGCAGGACGCAACGGGGAAGGACCACCGCTCTTGAGGCAGCAGAAGGTCGAAGGATTGTTGCTCTTAAGGACCGCTGAGTTTATCCTGAGTAACGAAGGACTTGAGGTTAGAGGCGAAAGGGAAAAGGGCAAAAGGTTCAAGGCACAAGGATAGGAATAATTTTGGCAATGATATCAAGAAACTCTTTTGGCGTGATAATATGGATATTCCGGAATTTCTTAAACACCGATTTTCGCGTAGGAGATCCATATAAGGTTTTGCTTGGCTCTTCGTTGTGCTATCCAAAAATAAATACGTTAAATCAAATGGTTACAGTGCGAATATGGTTGCAGAATCTCCAGGG
>Ga0307380_10003666_pt1 | contig 21080 bp, 16 predicted proteins | sample UN3MG_FD_202239 | JGI IMG/M metagenome (GOLD analysis project Ga0307380, IMG submission 202239) | Soil microbial communities from Risofladan, Vaasa, Finland - UN-3 | ecosystem: Environmental > Terrestrial > Soil > Coastal area > Acid sulfate soil | place: Finland: Risofladan, Vaasa | collected... | reverse complement strand
GCCGAGGGCGTTGTCGCGGACGGCGAACCTCCACTCATTTTCCTGTTCCTCGGCTGAGACATGGATGCGTGGCGGCTCGTCGCCGCGGAACTTGATGGCGTTGCCGATCAGGTTCTGGAACACCCGGCCCAGTTGGACCTCGTCAGCCATTACCCTTGGGAGAGGATCATGGGTCACGACCGCGCCGGTTTCCTCGACCGCCATCTCCAGATTCGACAGGGCACCGTCGAGGGCCACCTCGCAGTCGGTCGGTTCGAATTCTTTCGCGCGCGTCCCCACCCGGGAATAGTCCAGCAGGTCGTCGATCAGCGACTGCATTCGGGTCGCCCCATCGACAGCAAAGGCGATGAACTCGTCGGCGTCGGAGTCGAGTTTGCCCTGATACCGGCGGGCCAGCAGTTGAACGTAGCCGGCCACCATGCGCAGGGGCTCTTGCAGGTCGTGGGAAGCGATGTAGGCGAACTGCTCGAGTTCCGTGTTGGAACGGGCCAACTCCTCCGTCCGCTGGGCCAGCGCCTCCTCGGCCCGCTTGCGCTCGGTGACGGCGCCGAGTTGTTTGGCCAGGGTGTTGATTAAGGCGCGTTCCTCTTTCAGGAACGGCCCCTCGTCCTCCTCGGGGCGTTCTTCAAGGTAGCAAATTTCGACGGAACCTCGCTCCCGGCCGCCGACCCGGATCTCCGCTTTCTGGCACCAGGGGCTTTGTGCTCCGGGGTGCGTCTCGAAAACCTGGCCGTCGAAGCGAATGCGGCCACAGGCAATCTCGGAATACCGCCAGGCGCCCGGCAGAAGTTGCACGGTCTCCTGAAAGACTTCCTGAATGGAGACGTCCGGCTGCTCGGCAATCCGGCTCGCCTCGTATAAGACCCTGAGTTCCTTGACGCGCTCGTTCAGCGCGTTTTCGGCCCGCTTGCGCTCGGTGATGTCCACGCCCATTTCCAGCACCAGCGGCGAGCCATCCGTATCCGTGAACGGATAGTCACGTGCCTCGTATGTCCTGCCGCGGGCCAGGTGCTCCCACTCCCACACCGCGGGGACCTGGCTGTCGAACACCCGGAACGTGGGACAGACTTCGCACGGCTTGTCCCTCCCCCAAAGCACCTCGTAGCAAGGCCTTCCCTCCGGTGCCCCAAACCGCTCTCGGAAGTAGCGATTTGCAAAACGGATGGAGTGATCGGGCGCCTGGAGGTACACGTAGGCCGGCAGTTCTTCCAGAAGACCAAAAAGCCTCTGTCGTTCGTTCTCAAGCGCTTCCTCTGCCCGCTTGCGTTCGGTGACTTCTGTTCGCAGTTTCGCGTTGGCCTGCGAAAGTTCGGCCGCCAGCCGCTCGACCTGTAAGGTGCGTCTGATGGTGACTAGAAAATAGGCCATCAAAAAGCCGGTGAAAATCAGTCCGACACAGAGGACTGTCCACGCTTGCCAGTTCCTTCCGGTAGCGAGGAACTCGGGAGCGGGGGTACACAGCACCAACCATTTGCGCCCCGCCACATCAAGCGTTGCAGCACGATGCAGGCTCCTTGGCGCGTGGGCGTCCGCCTCGTCAGGCATCTCGGCCGGCGCTTGGCGCAAACGGGAAGGATGATAGGCAAGGAAACGTTCCCCGACGGGGGCCGACTTATCATACAGCGCCACATCAACGCCCTGCGGCTCCAACTGTGACCGAGCGCTTTCGAGAAGATCGCCGATCCGAAAGACACCCAAAACAAAACCTTCCAGATTCGCCCGGCGATCTTGCACGGAGTCCGCCCGCGCACCTTTGCGATAAACCGGCAGGAAAACCAGAACGCCCAATTGACGCCCGGTCTCCTGTACCAGGGTGATCCGGGCGGTGGCCGTCATCTTCCCCGTGTCGCGCGAGCGGTTCAGGGTTTCCAGGCGCGTAGGGTTCGAGGCCAGGTCGAAGCCGAGGGCGACTTCGTTGCCCTTGTAAGGCTCCACGAAATAGACGGGGAAGTATTCGTCCCGCCGAGCGGCCCTCACCATCCGTCCCTGCTTTTGCCGCTCGGTGATGTGAAAGTCCGGGAAGCCCTCCTGCCGCGCCGCCTCCTCATACGCTGCGCGCTCGGCGTCCCGCACGCGCGGGATCCACTCCATCGCTTGAACGCATCCGTGGTGCAACAGGAAAGGCGTCACAAACGTTTGAAACTCGGCCCGTTCGACCTTCTGGCTGCCGGAATAAAAAGAGCCGAGCAGTTCGAGGGCAAGAAGGTCCTCGTGGATCCGCCCTTTCAGCACGGAGAGGCTGTCCTTCGCATTGCGCTCAAAGTCCGTCCGCAGGCGGTCCTGTTCCCAGGCGCGCACCGCAATGAACCCACCGATGGACAGCGAGATGCTCAAGCAGCCCGTCAGCGCCGCCACGAGAAGCCGGCGCCACACCCGAGGTCGGCGGCCATTGACTGTTCCGGCCATGGTGCGCATAGCGTCCACCCTCCCAGCACGTTAGGCCTCAACAGAGTAGTTATCGGCCTCCCTCGGCCCCGCCCTTCGTCGTTTTCAGAAATGGAAGACTCGCGTCGGGTGCGGAAAGAGCCGTTTCCGTCCGGGCACGGGCCGGACGCTGCCAACCTGTCGGGCCAAAATGGGGTCTGGCCCCATTTTTCCTCGCTCACTCTTCCGGGAAGGGGGAGATTTCGGCGGCGGATGTACTCGCGGTCGGCGTCTCTAGATAGGTGCCGCGAACGGCCCGGACGAGGACGGGGGCGAAGATAATCAGGACAACGCTCATCAGGATGAGCATCGAGGGAATGAGGATCTTGACGGCGGCCTCACTGGCTTTGCGTTCGGCCCGCATGCTTCGGCGCATGCGCAGCAGGTTCGCCTGGAGTTTCAGGACGTCGGCGAGCGGCGTGCCGAGCGACTCGGCCTGAAGGACGGCCGAGACGATGCCGTCCAGGCCGTCCACGTTGATGCGCCGGCCCAGATGGGTAAGGGCGTCCTGGCGGCTGCGGCCGAAATCAATCTCGCGCACCACGATGGACAACTCCTCGTTGAACGGGTTGTCGGGCTCGTCGCGGATGACGCCGGAGGCCGCCTCGTAAAACGTGGCGCCGGCGTCCATGGCCATCGCGATGAGGTCGAGCGTATAGGGGAGGCGCTTGGCAATTTCCCTGAGACGCGCGAGCGCCCGCTCGCGGAGCCAAAGATACGCGCCGAAAAAGCCGCCGAGAAAGCCGACGACGGCAAACGCCGCCATCGTCACCGGTCCCATCGCCCTGGCGACGAGCCATCCCGCCGACACGAACCCAACCGCCCCCACCGCGCCCCATACCACGCCAATGACCAGGTATTCTTCGGGGCTGTGCTGATTCGGGTTCCCGAGCGCCAGGAGCAACTTCAGAATGTGCTGCTTGAAGCGCGGGATGTTCAACCGGCGGACCAGATAGTAAATCGGCGCCAGCACCGCCCGAAGCCATTCGATCTCGAACATGGTCTCGCGCCGGACGTTGTCCACCCGGACGCGGAAGGCGCCCTCGTAGTCCGTCTCAGCGCCCGGGCGGAACAGCGTGACGAAAATCAGGAACACCGCCCCGAAAACCAACAGGTTGATGAGAGCAATCAGCAGCCATGTCACAAGCGTTTCCCTTCGCCTTAAATTTCAAAGGTCGCAATCTTGCGGATCCAGAGGAACCCCGCGATGTTCAAGAAGACAGCGACGGCCAGGAGGAGCAGTCCCCACGGGTCGTCCAAAAGGGCCTGGACCCAGGTCGGCTCGATCAGGTAATAGATGGCGGCGACGGCGAGCGGCATGACACCCATCATGCGAGCCGACAGGCGGTTCTGGGCGGTCAGGCTCCTGACCTTTTCTTCGAGCCGGAAGATTTCGCGCAGGGCGTTGCTGAGGCGGTCGAGCGTCTCGGGCAGATTCCCCCCCCGCCGGCGGGCCGTCTCCATCGCCGCAAAAAGGAGTTTATAGTGATGCAGTTTGATGCGGGCCGAAGCGCGGCGAAGGACCTCCTCGACGCTGGCCCCGTGCTCGAATTCGCGGAGCATCAGGCCGAACTCCTGGCTGATGGGCGGCTGGCCGTTCTCCTCAATCAGTTTCATCGACTGGACCAGATTCAGCCCGGCCCGCATGCCGTTGGCCAGCGTCACCAGCCCGTCCACGAGTTGGCCGTTCAGTTTCTCGCGGCGGCGGCGCTGGAGGATGAAGATGACGATGCGCGGGACCCAGTAGCCCAGGACCAGACCGACGCCGAACGCGACGGTAAGGCCCAGGGCGCCCACCCCGGAGTACCCGGCGAACAGCGCGAGAATCGAGCCGGCGATCAGCGCCCCCGCGAACATCACGTAGGTCAACTGGTGCGGCGTCACGTCGAAGAGGAACAGTTCCACCAGGGCCTGGTGGAACCGCTCTTCCTGGTTTCGGACCATGCGCCCGAGCGCCGGGCGCAGCGAAAGCACCGCCCCGAACACCGACGCGCCCGCGAGCAGCGTCACGAGCACCCGGTAGCCGAACGCGCCGGCGGATTGTGCCAGGAAATCCAATTCGCTCATGAGTTACATGAAGGCATCAACCGTGAGGAGGCCTTTCTGAAGCAGGTCCTTGGCGAACACGGGGATGTAGCCGGTATGCATCAGGTCGCCGCGCCCGCGCCCCTTTTCGCCGGTCGGCGGGCGGACGAAGATGTCCTCGACGACGATGGTGCCCTCGTCCCGGTCGAGTCCTGCGACCTCGCTGATGGCGGTGACCTCGCGGCGGCCGTCGGCGAAGCGCGTCAGATGGACCACGACGTCGAGGGCGGTGACGATCTGCTCGCGGATGGCCCGCACGGGCATGTCCACGGCCTCCAGGACGAGCCCCTCGAGGCGCTTCATGGCGTCGAGAGGGTTGTTGGCGTGGACCGTGGTCAGCGACCCGTCGTGGCCGGTGTTCATCGCCTGGAGCATGTCGAGGGCCTCCGGGCCGCGCACCTCGCCGACAATGATGCGGTCGGGCCGCTGCCTGAGGCTGTTCTGCACCAGGTCGCGAATCGTGTAGCGTCCCTTGCCCTCGACGTTCGCCTGGCGCGTCTCCATGCGGACGACGTGCTCCTGGAACATCTGCAACTCGGCCGAATCCTCGATCGTGATGATACGCTCGTGCGGAGGAATGTAGGCGCTCAGGACGTTCAGGAGAGTCGTCTTGCCGGAGGCGGTCCCGCCGGAGACCAGAACGTTCTTCCGCCCCAGGACACAGGCCCGGCAAAAATTGGCTGCGAACGGTGTAATCGTCCCAAAACCAATTAAATCATCAATCGTGAACGGGACCTCGGAGAACTTGCGGATCGTCAGGACCGGCCCTACCAGGCTCAGCGGCGCGATGGTGGCGTTGACGCGGCTGCCGTCGGGAAGGCGCGCATCGACGATCGGCGTCGAGCGATCGATCCGACGCCCAATCGGCGTCACGATCCGCTCAATCACCGTGTAGACCACCTCTTCCGAAAAGAACGAGCGGCCGGTATTGCGAATCACGCCTTCCTCTTCGATGTAAATCTTGTCCGGGCCGACCACCATCACCTCCGTGACGTTGGGCATGTCCAGCAGGTCCTGGATCGGGCCGAGACCGAGCACGATGTCCAGGATGTCCTTCATCAGGTACCGCCTGACGGTGTAGCCCCAGAGCGCCTCGGTGACTTGGGGCGCCTCGCGGTCGAACGCTTCCTTGAAACCCTCCTCGACTTTCTCGATGTCCTGTTTGACGCGTTCGGTGCCGAACGCCAGGCTAAGGTCCCCGATCAGAAGGTCGCGCATCCGCGCGAGCGCCGCCTCGTATTGCGGGTCGAGGACGGCGTCGCCCGGGGCCAGGATGGGCGGGCGCATTTTGCTGCCCGCGCGGCGGGAGATCTCCGTGATGATGTCGCGCTTCAGTTGCTGCTCGACGAGGAACCATCCGGTCGCGTCGTCCGCCTCGCCGGCTAGATCGTCGAGGACCTCGCCAAGGTGGGCCTTGATGTGGCTGACGTAGCGCGGGTCGTCCTGGGTTTCGACCTCGATGGTCCGCAGATTCAGGCGGCGCAGGAGTTCGCCATGGGCCTTTTTTTCGATTTCCATGGCCTTGGCCAGGGGTGTTTTTTCGCGTCGGATTCTGATCGCCTCACCGGCCGGCCGGGCGCCCGCCTCTTCGGCCGAAAGGTAGAGCGCCCACTCCCCAATATGAATCTCCTGCCCGATTTTGACTGAAACCTGTTCCCCGACGCCGACCAACTGGCCGTCCACCAGCGTCCCGTTCAGGCCGACGTTCTCGATAAAGTAGTCACCGTCCTGCCTAATCAGCCGCGCGTGCTCCCGCGAAACAAAGGGGCTCGGCAACTCCAGGTCGTTCGCCGGGTCCCGGCCGATGCGCAGAGTGTCCCCGGTGAAATCCATCTCCTGCCGCACATCGCTCATCTGGCTGTAGGCAATGACGCGCATGGTGCACCCGCTATTGCACGGAGCCTCCGGGCGAGCCCGACAGGTACTCGAGGACCGCGTCGTTAATCTCCGGCTCCAGGGCTTCCATCTCCCGGGGCCGGTGCGTCACCGTGACGATGAAACTTTTGCGGGCCATCCGATTTTGCAATTCGAGAAGGGTCTTCGCCTGGGCCCGCGTCACGAGGATGGTGATGTTGTCGTATCGCGTGCGTTTGTCCGCGGGGATCGGGCGCGTGGACCCATCGACGGCCCGGACCTGGACGTTGCGGATTACTTCCTCGGTGACCTGCCCTCCCTTTTTCCCCTGCTCGGGGTCCCCCCAGAACACCGCATAGATACGGACGTAGTAGCCCGGCTGAAGTTGCCGTCCAGGCGAAGTGTCCGTTTCGATCGGAATCGTCAGCAAATCGTAGCCCATTTGCGGGTTGAGGGCCAACTCGGCAACGCTCTCCTCCTGGAACTCGCCGTAATACAGCACCTGGCCCGCCGTCAGGTTGCGAGGCGCCTGCTTGCCGACGAGGGTTTCGATGTCCTCCGGCTTGAAGGCCCTTTCGAAGGCCTTTGCAAAATGGCGGGAAACCCCGACCGGTTTCACGTCCGCACGCTGGATGGCTTTCCCCGCCGGCACGTTTTTTCTTAGTTGCAGAACGTGTATGGCCGTGCCGGCGTAGTTGGCCTCGACGCGGCCGATGTAGAGGTTGACGAGGAAGGCTGCCACGACGCCGCACCCGATCGCCGCCGCCAGCACCCCGACGCTGGGAATCAGTTCCGCCCGTTTTAATTTGGCCATTGCTGTCCCCTTGCCGCCCTCTGCCCTCTTTAATACCGAATGTCGTAAACCACCGCCAGTGTTTCTTCGGCTGAGGCGCGCGGCTGTGCGAAGAGGATACGGTGGAAGCGTCCGCGGCGAAACCGGACGAGCCACCCGCGGTCCTGCACCTCAGCCGGGTCGTGCCGCAGGCTCGGCTCGGGCGGTCGCGCCTCCCAGCCGTCGGCCGTGTACCGCTTCTGAAAATCCTCCAGCACCTCCCCGATGTCCTTACGCATGCGGACCAAAATCATCCGCGTCCCCTCATACTCGGGGTGGTCGAACACCATCAGGACCTCGGCGCCGTCGGGCAGAAGTTCGGCCGGCACCTCGCTCCGGGGATAGTTGAACGGAAGGCTGAAATGGCGGGCCAAAAACTCACGACGCGACTCGGGGTCCTGGTTCCCGGGCTCCTCGTAGTCGCCCTCTTCGTCGGCGGCGACCATCAGGATGCCCGCCATGAGTTTCCGAAGATCGGTCCGCGCCCGGTCCGTGTCCGCTCCGGCGGCCCGTTCCGGGCGCTCCGTTGTTCCGGCCTCGCGCGGCGCGACCGACGGCCACATCGCCTCGTCTGCTGCCTCGTCCCCGCCGCCGGGCCGGCTCAGAAAATGCGCAAGGCTCACCGCCGCCGCGACAATCGCGAACGCCGCCGCGATGCGCCAGACCAGCGCGCCTGAGGCGGATTGCGGCTCACGCTGCCGCCCGGCGTCCGGCCGAGTTGTCTTGGACTCGGGACTCAATTGCAACCACCTTGCCGCCCTAGCGGCCCGCTGTGCCAAAATGCGATCTCGGCGCGGTGGTCCGGGAGGACCACCGCGCAAAACCCGTATCAGGACGCCTAACCGCCCTCGGGTTCCTGCTCCAGCACGTCGCTGCCGTGCCACCAGCGCCGGATGATGTCGTCGCGAACGGGCTTAAAGTGGTCGGCGACCTCGCCCTCCAGGTTGTCGCGGAACGATTCGAAGACGACGCGCAGCGGTCCGCTCCGCGCAATCTTCCACATGTCGAGATGGTAAAAATGCCAGGGGCTCGAGTCCCGGTAATGGTCGGCCTTCGCCGTCCGGTTGATGAAGTTCCAGAGGTGTCCCTGGGTCTGGAAGGATCGGCTGTCGTGGGTTTCGTGTCGGCCGGGCAGATTGCCCCAGAGACGGTCCCAAAAATCCCTGGCCTTGGGGTCCGAGGTTCCCTTGAGGGTCTGGTCCTGAATGTTGGCGAGAAGGCGGTCCAGTTCCTCGCCCGTGCCGCGCGGCCTGTATCCCCCGTCCTCGCTGCTCTCGACGGTGGGCTGCCAGCCTTCCAGTTTCACAGGCGCCCAGCCGCCGTGGCCCGCCGCGTGCCACAACCGGTGCCGCGCCCCCACCAGCGCCTGCTGCTTCGTCAGCATCGCAAACGACATGTAGATGGTCAGGCCCGTGACGAAGACGATGATCGGCAGCGTCAGGACGAACTCCAGCAGTGCGTTACCGGGCTCGGCCCGGCGGCCTACGGGCGGTGCTTTTTGCTCGGCGCGGTTCAATGCGTCACCTCCCTGACGAACGCCTCGTCATAGGCCTGGAGCATCCGGCGGACGGGCTCGAGTCGCTCGGCGGTCAACTCCTGCGCCACCCCCGACCCCTCGGCCGGGATGCCCCTATCGAGTTCCTCGACGAGGTCGTTCCAGCGGTCCGTCCGCACCAGTTTTACCTTCCAGTGCTGGGTGAAAAGGTCCCAACTCCAGCGGTTGTACACGCGGGCCTGGGCGTAGGCCACGATTTTGTCGAGCGGGTTCGGGTTGGCGAAGCGGGCCGGCCACTCGCGCACCGCCCCGGGCCGATACGCAAACCCGTTGAACGTGAAGCGCTTGCGAATGTGTTCGAGCCGGTTGTCGCCGACGGTGCGGTCCAGAATGATGGGAGAGAGGTGAGGCGGCCGGCCGACGGGCGGCAGGTAGTCACGATGTAGATGTTCGTCGGTCTCCAGTTCCGCCCCATTAAAGCGATACAGGATCATGCGGTAATAGTCCTGCATCTCGGCGTCGGCGTAGGGCCACCGCGAGCCGTCCGGATATATTGGCGGGTGCGGCGCGAAGATGCCCAACTGCGGGTAATGGGCCGTCCGACGCAGCCTGACGCGGTACCAGACGGCGTGGCGAGGGTCCGCCCCCTCATACGAGTGGGTGGCGCGCGTGTAACCCGACAGGTTGGGCCGGTCCATGTTCTGGAACGACCGGGTCCGCGGCCGCGGCTTGCTCTCGTGCCTCAACTCGATGCTCGCGAAGAACGAGGCTTGAGGAAACGGGTGACGCGCGTCAAAGGAGACCGATTCCCACCACGCGTGGCGAATCCGATCCGGCTCCAGGCGTTTTGCCGCGTCGTAATCCATCTCCCACCGCCGTAGCGTGACTTCGTCATCCTCGCTTCCGAAGAGCATGTTAAACTTCTTTTCCGAAACGAGGCGAAAAAGAACGCTGAACTTGCTGAGGTCGAACAGCCCCATCGGCGCCGTCTCCGTGAACGGCTCTCGCCAGTATCCCCACGGGCCGAGGACGCGGCCGCGGTAACTGCGGTAATCGAGCACCCATGCAAATCCGCCGATGACCTCTCGCTCAAGCGGCGGGCACAGGTGGCCGTATCGCATCGGGTGTCGCCAATCCTCGAACCTCTTGTCATCCTCCAGCGGAAGTTCCGGCCACAGCGGCGTGATGAAGCCGAACTCGGCGTGCGTCTTTTCGGCCATGTCCATGGCCTCCCGCTGGGCGGCCAGCGGCGTGACCTCGGCCATCGCGTGCATAAACCCATCGACCAATTTTGTGCACTCCCACAGCACGCCCGTGTCGTACTGGAGGTATTCGGCCATCGGGATGCCGGCCACGACGTCGCGGAACTGGCGGATGATCTCCTGCTCGGAGCGCGCGTTGCCGACCACCAGCCACGTCAGCCGGTCGTCGATCGGCACGTCGCTGCCGTGTGGTGTCGAGCTCAGGTTCGCCACCAGGTCGTCGATGCACTCGGTGCTGGGCGGGACGACCGTCTCAAGCGTATCCAGCAGGACAATCAGGCTGAGCAACTGGAGTTCCGTCACGTTGCACATCGCGATGGTGTTCAGGCCGCGCGCGTACCAGGCGGCCCCCGTCGCGGTGACCGAATCGGCCGCGTTCTGCATCAGAACCTTGTGATTCAGTTTCTCGCCCGTGTTCAGGATGAGAAACAAAAGGCCTGCCAGCAGAAAGAAGAACAACACCACGAGGAAAATGGCCTGGCCGCTCTCGGACCGGTGAAATCGTGCGAGGGCGGATTGGGCGCGCGGGGTCATTCGGAGCCTCCGGATTCCATCAGACGATTGGCCTCCTGGAGCAGCCCCTGAATCTCTGCCGTGTCCTTGTACCCCTGAGCCGTCTTGAACCAGGCGCGGGCCTTGTCCGGTTCGTTCTCGCGCAGGTAATACAGGCCCTTCGCCTTATACCGTTGATAATTAATCTCGATGACGAGTTCCCGGACCTCCTGCGTATCGTGGGTTTCCTGGAGGGTCAGGGCGGTTTCGAGGGCGGCCACGAATGAGGACTGGCTCAGCAGTTCCTTGGCCAGATTATACAGCCGGTAGTATTCCCGCTTGGACTTGATGTCGTCGATCAGGCTGTCGACCTCCGGCGTATCCTTGAAACTTTTCGCCAATTCGAGTTCTCGCAGCGCCGCCCCCCAGTCTTGGCGCTCCATGGCCTCGCGGCCGCGGGACAGGGGGGCCCGGTATTGTGCTTCGAGCAACTGGGCCTCGACGCGGTCGCGCTTCGACTTCTGCGACTTGTCGTCGGGGTCCATGAGACTCAGGGCGGACTCATAACTGCGGAGGGCCTCGTCCCATCGCCTCTCCCGCATCGCTCCGTCGCCCGCCTTGATGTGGCTGTCGAGTTGCTTCTGGAGGGTGTATCGCTTCATCGCGACCAGCGCCTCGCGGTGCTGCGGATCATACTGCAGGACTTCGGACCACCTCTTCATGGCCTCAGCCGGCAGGTTGGCCGCCTCCAGGCTCCGCGCTTGCCCGGCGAGGTCCTCCGCCTTGGCCTCATCCATTTTCGCCTTGATGGTGGCGGAGGGCTGGACCTCCAGGGCCTTGGCGTAATGGGCCGCCGCCAGCCTCCACTTCTTCTCGGCCGCGGCGCGGTCCCCCAGGCCGGCCCACTCCTCAAACGTCTTCCGTCTTTCCACCGCCTGAATCAGTTCCGCGACCTCGGGGGTGTCTTGGATCTTTTGCGCGTTCCGCAGGAGTTTCAGGGCGTCGTCATAGCGCCTCTGGTCAATCGCGGTCTTGGCATCGACCAGTCTCGCCTGGTGGTCGCGGGTCATCTGTTTGTAACGAAGTTCAAAGACCCACTCGCCCAGGTTGATGCCGGAGTAAATGTCGGCCCGTTCACCGAAACTGGCCTGCAGGTGGGTAATCAAGCCGACGGCATCGGCGTACTTGCCGGCCTGTTCGGCCCGCTTCGCTTCGCCGATGCCTTCGGCAACCTTCATCGCTTCGGCAAGCCGGTCCCGAAAACTGTGGACCCATTTCACCGAGGCCCCCGCCCGCTCCGCATCGTCCACGGCGTCGTAGGCGTCGTCCCATTGCTTCTTCCCGAAGGCGATCTCCGCCTTGGCCATCTGGGACTGTCTGTGAGCGTGCTCGACATCGACCCCCAGGTCGCGGAACTTGTTCTTGAACGCCTCGTATCGGGCCCTGGCCTCGGCCCACTGGCCCTGCCCGAACAGGGTATCGGCGGCCGTCAGGGCCTGACGGGCCTCTTTTTCGATCCCCGCCCGCGTAATTTCGTTATAGATCAGCAGGCCTGCCGCGATGAGAATCAGCGGCCCGGCCGTCACCGAGGCCCAGAAGGCGGCCCGCTTCCAGGTCCATTTCGGCACGGGCAGCGGAGCGGTTTTTCCCGTCTCGGCAGGCGGTCCGCCCGCCTCCGGAGCCGCCACCAACGCGCCCCCGCGAACCGCCGGAACACGCGGCGCCAGCGCCTCAGCCTCCATCTCCCTCTCCAGCGATTCGGAATCGGAAACCGAAAGGCTCCTGCCCTTGACGTGCATCACGAAGATCCGCCGCAGCCATCGAATGATCTGCTCGGCCGACGCGAAACGCCGCGACGCGTCCTTTTCCATCATCCGCTCGACAATCTTGGAAATCAGCGGCGGGATCCCCGGCTGAATGTCCTTCAGCGGCGGCGCCTTCAGGTCCGGATTCGCGTGCCAGTGCATCCACCGGACCTGCCGGGCGCGCTCGTCGCGCAGCACGTCGCGGAACACGTCGCCGAACTTCTCCGGCCCCGCGAACATCTCATACGCGATAAACCCCAGGCTGTACAGGTCCGCCCGGGCGTCCACCGGCGCCCCGGTGAACATCTCGGGGGCCATATACTTGGTCGTCCCCATCGGCAGACTGGTCCGGCCGCCCGAGTGACCGATCAGACCGAAGTCGGTAATCTTCAGCGCCCCATCCCGTGCCATCATAATGTTCATCGGTGTCAGGTCGCGGTGGACTATTGCCTGGGCGTGCATCGCCCGCAGACCCAGCGCCGTCGAGAGCAGCACACCGAGTCCCGTCTGGAGCGGCACCGGCCCGCGGTCCATCATCGCGCGCAGTGTCGTCCCGTCCACGTATTCCATGATCAGGAACAACTGGCCGTCCTGTTCGATTAGTTCGTGGACATTGACGATGTTGGCCTGGGAGCCGGAGAGACGGGCCAGCGTCTGGGCCTCGGCCTTGAAGCGCTCGGTGAACCGTTCGTCTTGCGACAGGTGCGGCGCAATCTGCTTGATAGCCACGTAGCGGTCAAGCGTCGGATCATAAGCCTTGTAAATAATCGCCATCCCGCCGGCCGCAACCTGCTCGCGCACTTCGTACTTGCCGAGTTTTGCGCCCGGCTTCAAGTTGCCCGTGAACGGCTGCTCGCTCATGGTGGTTTCGACTTTCCGTTTTCCCTACGGCGGCGCGGGGCCCTAGTCCCGCGGCCGGATCTCGGGTCCGCCCTCGTTCGACAGGGTGGTGATGACCTTAATCTCCTGGCAGAAGGACTTGCCGCGGCGGCCGGGCACCTCGCACGCTTCGCCCATCAGGCGGGCGGCCAGCGGCACTTCCAACAGATACCGATAAATGAGCCGCACGTGCAGGTCCTCCCAGTACCAGTAATCCATCCGCTCGTCGTGGAACGGGCAGTATGGGCGATACTCCCACCCCCACTGCGTCCAGTCGTCCCGGCGCTGATGGCGGTACGGGCAAGCGGAATCCCGGTCCCCGGTGCGCCAATGGCCCGGCTTGGCCAAGTCTATTTTCGCATAGGCGTTCGCGTAGTTGTACTGTTTCCTGATGCGATGGAACCACGGCTTCGCGTCGCCGCCGAGGCGCTCGAAGACGCTCTTGGTCTGGCTCTCCACGGCCGTCCCGCCGCCGGCGCCCGGCAGGTCCCCGTTCACCGACGCATCTTCCAGCGACGCGCTGATTGGCACCAGCGCCAGCACGGCCGCACGCCGAATCAACTCCAGTTTCTCCGACGGCGGGTTCGTCGCCACCTCCGGGTTATAGACCAGGTTCCGCAGTTCGTCGCCGATCTCGAGCGGCACGGCGGTCGTCGCCATCCGCGCCGCACAGTAGGTGGCATAATTCACCACGACGTTCGCGTTAAAAAGGAGCGCCGCCTGCGTGATAATCAAAAAAATCATCAACGCGAACGGGAACAGGAGCGTCATCTCCACGGCCGCAGTGCCTCCCTCGTCCGCAGCAATGCCCGCCGCGCGCGCCCCCGTGCCCCGCCGACCCGGACGGGCGCGAAAGAGCGCACACACCACGAGCCCCAGCGCCACCATCCCGGCGGCAATGATGACCAGACACCGCACGGCGAGGGGACTCGTCGCGGCCGCCAACGCCCAACCGGCCTCAAGCGTCGCCGCCTTCGTGGCGAGGTACGCGATTCCCCCCACCGACAGGGCGCTCGCGGCCCCCAGCACAATCAGCCGCCTTTTCCCGCTTCTTTTCACGCCACGCGTCCCAGGAGGATTTCTGCGAAAAGAATGCCTGACACCTTTTTAGAACAGGTTGCCCATAAGGTCCACCAGCGAGCCGCCCAGTTCATGTTCCGCCACGTGCCAAAGCGTGCCAATACATGCCGCCAGGCCGAACGGAACCTCGAGCGAACTGGCCGGCACGGCCTCGTCCATCTTCACGCCCGGAAGCGGAAGGAGTCGGATCGCCACGCCCAGCCGCCGCAGAACCGACCACGTCTGCCCCCGCCAAATCATCAGGATCAATCCCATCGCGGCCGCAACCAGGAAGGAGTATAGCGTCGCATGCAGAGCGCCGGGCCATCCGAGGAAGGCGCCGACGGCGCCCATCAACTTGACGTCCCCGCCGCCCATGCCGCCGATGATGTATGCCGCAAAAAGGACCCCGAATCCGGCGCCGAAGCCGAACAGGTGGTCACGGAGTCCGTCCCACGCGGCGCCCTCCGCCACGCCGGCCGCGGCCCCGAGCCCCAAGCCGACGATAATGGCCGGATATGTCAGCCAGTTGTAAATCTTGCCGCGGCGGAGTTCCGTCATGGCCGCCGCCACCAAAACCGCCGCCAGGACAATCTCGCTCGCGCGTTCCCAGGTCAACGGGTTTCCTCGCCGGCTCGGAGGTCTGCGGACCCCCACCCGCGCCGTCAACCGACCGGCCGGTGGCCTCCCGCATCAGAATGCCGCCGCCATCGCTACAGGTCGCCGAAGAACTCGTCCTCGCTCTCTTCCGCCTCGCCGCGGGCGCGCTCCCAGATGCCTACGACCCACTCCCGGATCTCGTTGCGGAAGATAATCAGCAGACCCAGAAGTGGAAGGACGATGGCAGCGATGATCAGCAGGATTTCCAGCCCCTGAGCGCCTCCCTCGTCGGCGTGCAGCCGCTTCAGGTGGCGCCCGAGCCTTTTCAGCCGCATCGCCCGTTTCGCAACCAGTCCGATCATACCCGACTCCTTCCTTTTGCCTTTCCGCCCGTCCCGTTACAGGAACGGCCACGAGACATAAAACGCAATCATCCCAAAGTAATCCGAGAGGACCTCAAACAGTTTGTCGAAGAGGATGAACAGCGGCACGCAGATTACCCCCAGGACCAGGACGTAATCCAGCATCGCGCCGCGCTGGTCGCGGTGCAGCCGAACCGGTGCGCGGGCCAAATGGCCTCTTCGATTGCGCCCGAAAATCCCCATTGCCTCACTCCCCTTCCTTATCGGTTGTCAGCGGGGCCAGACTTGGCAACTTCCCCGCCTCCGCCTGCACCGCCACCTCGTTACGGAAAACGATTTTCTTACCCGTCCATTGCAACTCGGCCTTCGCCAGTTTCGACTCCCCCTTCGGCAGGCGAATTGCGAACAGGTCTTCCACGCGGTAGCGGCCGGCGTCGTCGAGCGCGAGAACCTGGCTGATCTGGACCACCCGCCGGCTCCCGTCCGCAAAACGCATCATCTGCACAATCACATGGATCGCCGACGCTATCTGCGCCCGCATCGCCGCCAGCGGAATCTCTACGTTGCTCATCAGCGCCATCGTCTCGAGCCGATTGAGCGCGTCGGCCGGCGAATCGGCGTGCAGTGTCGTCATCGAACCCGCGTGCCCACTCGTCATCGCCTGGATCATGTCCAGCGCTTCGCCGCCGCGCACCTCCCCGACGATCACTCGGTCCGGCCGCATCCGGAGGCTGTGCTTGAACAACTCGCGGATCGTCACCTCCCCGCGCCCGTACCGATCCGGCGCCCGCGACTCCAGGCCGATGACGTGCGGCTGCTGGAGTTGCAGTTCGCTCGACTCCTCAATGACCACAATCCGCCGGTCCGCCGGAATGTAACTCGACAGAACGTTCAGGAGGCTTGTCTTGCCGCTGCTCGTGCCTCCCGAGACCAGCAGGTTCTTCTCCGTCACGAGACACAGGTGCAGAAAGTCGCGCGCCAGTTCCGTCAGCGTCCCCACCGAGACCAGATAATCCATGTCGAACGCCTCGCGGGAGAACTTGCGGATCGTCACCACCGTGCCCCGGCGTGAGCAGGGCGGCGTCGCCACGTGGACGCGCGACCCGTCCGGCAGCCGGGCGTCCATCATCGGCCGCTCCGCCGTCACCCGTTTCCCCACGTACTGAAGCACGTTCCGCACGGCCGCCTCAAGGGCCTGCTGGCTCGGAAACCGCGCCTCGGTCAACTCGATCGCCCCTCGCCGCTCGACGTAAATCTCCTGGGGGCCGTTAATCATGATCTCCGTTACGTCCGGGTCGCGCAGAAATTCGCCGACCGGCTCCAGAAAGTGCAGAATCGTCTGCTCGAAGATCGTCTCGATCCGCACTTCCTCCCTCCCAGCCGCCGCCTCCGTCTGAGGCGTTGCCATGGCTCATACTCCTTCCACTCGGTTCCCCGTTGATTATACGGTTTCGAGGCGGCGAATACCAGAAATCCGGCTGTACGGATGGCGCTCGACAAAAATGGAGAAGGGCCTTCCACGATGCCGCCAGGAGGGCCTATTCCACGCTCTTGAGGCCCAGGCGGCGGGCCTCCTCGGCTACTTCCTCCGCCTTCAGACCCGCCTGCCGCGCGATCTCCGCCGCCGCCACCTTCCCGGTCTCTTGATCCTTGGCCCGGACGTGGATTCGGCCCCGCCGGTCGTAGGAGTAGGTCACGTTCACCAGCGCTCCGGCCGGACGGCCCGGCGGCAGGCCCCCGATTGATACCTGCCCGATCACAAGGTTGGCCTCCGGCTCCGGCGCGTCCCCCTGCACCACCTGGAGAATGATTCTTTGCTGGTCGTCGTAGGACGTCTGATAGGTTTTTGTGACGCTCGCCGGAAGGCGCGTGTTCTTCGGAATCAGGACGTCGTTCCGATACTGGAGCGTATGAACATCCTTGACAATCAGCCCCATCGCGTGGGCCGCCACGTCCACCGTCCGAATCTTACCCAACCGCTCGGCCGCCTCCGCCGAAAGTTCGCGCGGCCGCTCCGTGTCCCCGAGCACGCAAATGGCCGCATAAATCGCCGCGCCCGCCGCCACCGCCTCGTCCACAGGAACCTCCGGCCGCACCTCCTTGCCGCTCATCCTCTCAAGCAACTTCTGAACCATCGGCATCCGCGTGGACCCGCCCGTGGGAATGATGCGCTCAATCCCCTCCCACGTTACTCCTGCCTCCTCCAGCACCATCTCCGTCGTCAACTGGGTCACCGCCAGCAGGTCTTCCGTGAGCGACTCGAACTCCTCGCGCATCACCTCGTAGTTGCCCCAGTGCCCCTTGTAACTGACCGGCACCGTGGCGTCGGCCCGGCGGCTGAGCGTCTTCTTCGCCTCCTCCGCGCTGACATACAGGTAAGCGAGTGCCCGCGGGTCCTCGCGCGGATCGTCCCCGAACCCCTCCCGGAACCGGTCCGCCAGCCAATGGACCAGCCGCTCGTCCCAATCGTTCCCGCCCAACTCCACATCGCCGTCGGTGGCCAGCGTGATGAACTCGTTTCCCTTCTTCTCAATCACCGTCACGTCGAACGTGCCGCCCCCCAGATCGTACACCAGAAACACTCCGTCCTCCGCCGCATGGGCCAGCCCGTAGGCGAGCGCCCCGGCGGTCGGCTCGTTGACGATGTCCACCACCTCCAGGCCCGCAATTGCCCCCGCGTCCTCGGCGGCCTTGCGGCGGATGTCGTCGAAATACGCCGGCACCGTGATCACCGCCTCTCGCACCGGCCCGATGTGAAGTTCCGCGTCCTGCTTCAACTTCCGCAGGATCAGCGCCGAGATGCTCTCCGGCGTGTATGTCTCACCGTCCACCTTGAAGCGCCACTTCAGGTTCCCCATGTGGCGCTTGATGTGCAGGACCGCGCGCGAGGGATTCGCCAGCGCCTCCCGCCGCGCGTCGCGGCCGACCAGGATCGCGCTCTTCGTCCACGCCACGACCGACGGGGTCAGCAGTTCCCCCTCGGCGTTCGGCACGATGATCGGCTTGCCCGACTCATTCACGTAAGCCAGACTGGAAAAGGTTGTGCCGAGGTCGATGCCGACCGCGTGTCCTTGCGGCTTGCCGGACGTTTCTGCCATGCAGGAGGCCTTATCTTGGTTCCGTTCGGCCCATTCTAAGCCCCGCCGCCGCCCTGTCAAGCACACCGCGTCCAAGGTCCCAACAACCGGCCAGGGGAAGAGGCTCATCATCGCGTCGAGCCCATCATTGCAGCACGGCCCAGCCGATTCCAAAGCGGCTGCGCCGCAGAAGCAGCGGCATCCGCCATTGTCGCGGAGGTTCTGTGGCGAGGCCGACCTGCCCTGCCACCCGAAACCCGCTCGATGCCGAAATCCGTGGTCACGCCAAGAGAAACCGGACGGCACAATGGCCTTGACCGCTCCCTGCCCGCCTATAGAATGCCTGCTTGTGCATGGCCTACGGGGGCGAGCCTGGACGCTCCGGAACATGGATTGGAAAAGCGCGGCCAGGCCGACCGCAAAGAGGAACCATGACGTACGAACTGTCGGTTCAGGCGGACTTCAGCGCCGCCCATAACCTGCGCCAGTACCAGGGCAAGTGCGAGCGGCTGCACGGCCACAACTGGCGCGTGGACCTTCGCCTGGCGGGCGAGCGGCTGGGTGACGAGGGGATGCTGCTGGATTTCGCCGAAGTGAAGCGGATCCTCTCGGACGTCCTGGACCGGTTCGACCATCGGTACCTGAACGAGGTGCCGCCGTTCGACCGGCTGAATCCGTCGAGCGAGAACATCGCCCGCGTGATTTCGGAGGCGGTGGCCGAGCGCCTGCCCGAAGGCGTTCGCGTCGCTGGCGTGACGGCGTGGGAGTCGGAGCGCTGCGCGGCCACGTACCGGCCCGATGCACGCGGGAAGGAGACCTGAGGCGTGGGCAAGGCATCGCCGCAAGCAAGGGTAACGCTGCAACTGGCGCTCGATTGTGTGGACCTGGAGCGCGCGCTCCGGGTGGCGCGCCTGGCCGTGCCGAAGGGCGTGGACTGGGTCGAGGCCGGCACGCCGCTCATCAAAAGCGAAGGGCTGGACGCCGTTCGGGCGCTGCGCGAGGCGTTTCCGGGCAAGAAAATCGTGGCCGACATGAAGACGGCGGACGCCGGGCGGATCGAGATGGAAGCGGCGGCGAAAGCCGGGGCCGATTACGCCATCGTCCTCGGGACCGCCAGCGAATCGACCATCCGCGAGGCGATCGAGGTGGGCAATAGTTACGGCCTCCGAATCGGTGTGGACCTGCTCGGCGTCGGTGAGCCGGAGGAACTGGCGGCGCGCCTCGGGGAATGGGGCGTCGCGTTCCTTGGGGTCCACTGCCCGATTGACATCCAGATGACGGGCGGCGCCGAGGCATCGGAGTTCGCGCTGCTGGAGCGTCTGGCGAAGGCGACGGCCGTGCCGCTGGCGGCGGCGGGTGGCCTGAACTCGGAAACCGCCCCCCAGGCCGCCGCCGCAGGTGCCTCCATCGTCGTCATCGGCGGGGCCATCACGAAGGCCGAAGACCCCGCCAAAGCCACGGAGGACATCCGCAGGGCGCTCGACTCCGGCAAGGCCATCAAAACGGAACTTTTCCGGCGTGCGGGCCCCGAAGACGTGCGCGAGGTCCTGATGCGGGTCTCAACGGCGAACATCAGCCACGGCAGCCACCACCGGCCGTGTCTGGCGGGCCTGGCGCAGATTACGCCGGGTGCGAAACTGGTCGGGCCGGTCCTGACGGTGCGGACTGCACCGGGCGACTTTGCCAAGCCGGTCGAGGCTATCGACCGCGCCGAGCCGGGCCAGGTGATCGCGATTGACGCGGGCGGCGTGCCGCCGGCGGTCTGGGGCGAACTAGCCAGCGAAAGCGCCGTCCAGAGGGGTCTGGCGGGCGTCGTAGTTGACGGGGGGATACGGGACACGGACGAGATTCGGACGCTGGGGTTTCCCGCCCACGCGAAGGTCGTCTGCAGCCACGCGGGCCACCCGAAAGGTTTCGGCGAGATCGGCGCGCCGGTCAGGCTGTGCGGCGTGGAGGTGCGGCCGGGCGACTGGCTGGTCGGCGACGCCGACGGCGTGATGCTGCTGCCGAAGGAAAAAGTCGTCGAGATGGCCAACCGCGCCCAGGACATTCTGGAACTCGAGAATCGCCAGCGGGCCGAGATCCGAGAGGGACGGACGCTGGGTGAGGTCGCGTTTCTCGAACGGTGGGAAAAGCGGCGCGGATAGGGAGCCCAAAGGGGTCAGCTCACCTTGGGCGGGTCACGACCCATTCGACCTTGCTCAGGGCAGACTCCAGGTGCCTGAGTCCTCCTTGGGCATGTCATAGGAGGCAACATGCTGGTTGTCGCTGAACGCCTGAACGCCACACGCAAACCGGTCGCCGAAGCGCTTCGGAAGCGCGACAAGGTATTCATCCGGGACGAGGTCCGCCGCCAGGTGGAGGCCGGCGCCAATTTTCTCGACGTCAACATGGCCCTGTCGCCGAAGGAAGAACGGGACCTGATGATCTGGGCTGTCGAGACCATCCGCGAGGCGACCGATACGCCGCCGGCGATCGACACGGCGAACCCGGAGGCGGCGCGGGCGGGGCTGGAACGGGTGCCGAAGGGGTCGGCGCTTCTGAACTCCATCAGCGGGGAAACGGAGCGGCTCGAAAAGATGCTGCCGCTCGTCTCGGAATTTGGGACGAAAGTCGTGGTGCTGGCCATGGACGACGCCGGGATGCCGAACTCCAACGAGGACCGGTGGCGGGCGCTGGAAAGAATCTTCCAGGCGACCGATGCCGCCGGCGTTCCGCGGGAGCACATCTTTGTGGACCCGCTGGTGCGGCCGCTTGCGACGAACCCGGAACAGGTCGTCCAGGTTCTCGACATGATTCGCGAGATTCAGGCGAAGGGCGGCGGGGCCGGGACAATCGTCGGCCTGTCGAACAT
>Ga0307380_10003665_pt1 | contig 21082 bp, 15 predicted proteins | sample UN3MG_FD_202239 | JGI IMG/M metagenome (GOLD analysis project Ga0307380, IMG submission 202239) | Soil microbial communities from Risofladan, Vaasa, Finland - UN-3 | ecosystem: Environmental > Terrestrial > Soil > Coastal area > Acid sulfate soil | place: Finland: Risofladan, Vaasa | collected... | reverse complement strand
CCCGTCCAATCACCAATCTGCATGGGAAATCCTTCCAGTACCTCGGGGGCAATCGGCAAACGTGCCATAGAGCCATTCACTCGTGCAATCAGCGTATGAAATGCTAAGCCTGAGGCGAGCATTATTATAGTCGCTGCTATCGCTGCAACAATTGGTCTGCGATCTAATTTCTCACTTTTCATTTGCCAGGCCTTTATCGATTAGCGGAACCTTCCGGCTGTCCAACTGCCCGTACCCGGCTACTCGCTCGATTATAGAGATGATCTTCGCCAGGCTCTTCTTTTGGCCGAAGTAGTACTCGTAATATTCTTTCGCATTCCGGCCCATCTCCCATCGTAAGGCCGCAGAACCGATGAGATTCGTCAATGCATTAAAAGCACCCTCGATATCTCCCGGCTCGACTATGAACCCGGACCGGCTTTCGCGAACGACGTGGCCGACCTCACAATCGGCGGGTCCGACGAATAAAGACGGCCGGCCGGCGGCCAATGTGCTGTATATCTTGCTCGGAACGAGCAGGCCTTCGGTACCCGGTTTCTGGCATATGATATGGATATCGCCCGCCGCGAGGGTATCGGAGAGCTTGTACAGGGGCACCGGCTCGGCAAATTCGACGTTTCTCAGTTGCAGTTCGGTAACAAGCTGCCTGACTGATGCCAGGCCCTTACCGCCGCCGACGATCATAATGTGCAGATCGAGCTCGCCACCGATGCGGGCCGCAGCACGCAGGACGGTGTGAAGGTCCTGACCGATACCAATATTGCCGGAATAGAGAAGAGTTATCATTTTTATGTTATTTAACCACGAAGTACACGAAGGGCACTTTGGATTTACTATTTACTATTTGCTATTTTCTATTTAACTGCTTCGTGGTTCTTCGTGCTCTTCGTGGTTAGTATTTTTTCAGTACAATAATCAGTAATCAATGTCTTTGCCGGGTACCCAGTTATGGACCGTATGAAGATTCTCGGGGTCGGCCCCGAGCGATTGGAGCTGTTCGGTCATTGTCTCGCCTAACGAGATCACGGCGGCGGCGTTGCGATACAATACCCTGTTAACTCTTCTCAGCAAGCGGTAGAGCAGGGACCTCTTTCCGAGCACATCGTACGCCGCTGCGATTTCAGGATAGACGTCCATTACCCAGATAACGTTCCGCGTACCCTTAATCTTTGAGAGCATCAGGCCGATCAGCGAGATGAACGGCGGCGTTGTAAGTGAGACACAAACATCCGGCTTAGGCAGTACCAAAGCTCGCCATGTGGCGCTGACGTAGAACGATAGATAATCGATCGCTCGGCCAAGCAGCATCTTACGGCCGAAGCGGGTCGTAAAGACGCGATGTACGGCGAGACCTTCCGCGCTCTGCGCGTCAGCCGGGCCACTCTTACTGCCATCGTACCGATGGCGACTGCAGATCACGTGGACTTCATGACCGTGAGCAGCTAATTCTTCCGCCACATCGGCTAACAACTGGCCAGTCGCCGCCGTATCGGGTTTGTAGAATTGATTGATCAATAGAATTCGCATGAGTTTTTTACCACGAAGTTTTATATTTTTCTTTTACCACGAAAAGCACGGAGTACACGAAGGTTTATATTTATTGCCACAGAGGCCACAGAGTACACAGAGCTATATGTCTTTTCTTCGTGGTTCTTCGTGTCCTTCGTGGTAGATGATCCGTATGACTGTCAGACCGGCAAACCTTTTTCTCGCCTTCGCAGTTCCTTGACCTTCAGATCGATCATGTATTCGTACATCGCACGTAACCGGCAATAAGTCAGGCCGGGTATGCCATCAAGAAAGCCAAGTCGGAAGATATAAAGATAGCAAAAGACCAGAAATGGACGGAACGGCATTCTATAAGCCAACTGTTTAAGACACTTTCGCCTCCGCGCGGGATCAGATGAAAACAAGTCGCGTACCCGCCATCTGTCTCTGATCTCCTTAGCCAGGGCGGCAGCTTCCATGGAAGAATAGCGATTGTGTCTTTCAAACCAAAAGCTTATGCCCTTATTGAATGGAAAATGTACAAGATGCTCTTGAAGATATCCAACTTCGCCATCCGTATGGTACTCCTCATTGATTTCTCGTAACACATGTACCTTTCCTGCCTTGAACAATCTACCAAACCATGTAGGATAGCCGCTGCTTCGTTTTAACCATTTCCCTAAGAACATATCTTTACGACGAGTTCTATACAAGGTGATATTCATATCTTCAGAATTAACTACTTTTTGTATTTCCTCAACCAATCCCGGAGTCGGTCTTTCGTCTGCATCTATCATTAATACCCAGGGATACTTATATTCGACATCATTGAGAGCAGCATTCCGCTGAGCAGCATAGTTATCAAATTCACGCTGGATTACTCTTGCCCCCACCGTTTCTGCAATTTCAACTGTCCGGTCTGTGCTGAGAGAATCGAACACGACAATATCGTCCGACCATGAGACGGACTCCAGGCAACCGGGCAGGTTAATCTCCTCGTTGAGAGTTAGAATAAGGACAGATATGGTCATTTGTTTCTTCGCCACTCAGACAGTTTCGACCCAAGATGGAGTTTGTCCGCCACCAATGACCCACTCGTATGTTGTCACCATTTGTTTCGCGACATATGGCCACGAATATTTTTTCGTTATGAGTTCTCTGCCCCTTTGGCCCATAGCCGAACGTTGTTCATCACTTGCTTCCATAGCTTCACGAAGAGCATTAACAAGGGTAGAAACACCATTGGGAATCCACCATCCACACTGATACTCTATTAACTCCGGCCAGGGAGCTTCTCTGCTAGCAATCACCGGTTTACCACAAGCCAGAGCCTCTCCAATTACAACCCCAAAGTTCTCGGTATGACTGGGAAGTACAAACACATCACACGCCTGATATGCAGCTTTACGTTTCTCCCCAAACAGAGGGCCCATATAGGTTATATTAGATTTAGCCTTATTTGAATCTATTAAATTCTTAAGCTTTTCCACATGCTTTGGTTCACCTGGACCGGCGATTATCAACTGCCAGTCTTTAGGGAAGTTCTCCAGTAAACACCAGGCATTTACCAGATCATAAACACCTTTGCCCGGATGAACTCTCGATAGAAATAGAACTGTTTTGTGGTTCTTAAATTCCGGGACCAATTTATAACACGCAGCGGTCGGCAAGGGTTCCCATATTTCCACGCCATTGGGAATTACAGCTACTGGGTTGCTCAATCCGACTTGGCGGATAAATTTAAGTTCTTCTCTTGTACAGGCATGTAAACAACAAGCTCTTTGCACATAGCGTCCATCAAGTAATTTCCATACAAGTTTATGTCTCAAAGACCAGTTTTCATCGGCGTGCATGATGGAACCATGAAACGACATAATGTATGGCTTCTTCTGCTTTATAGTTTCACTACCTGCGCACCAGTTTATATATTCCCACATTCCATTATTATGAATTATATCCGCTTCTTTGATAAGCTCGTGCAGTCCGTGTCTTATTGATTTGCTATACCAGGGTTTGCATCTGAACCTTATAGGAAAACTGTGCAACTTTACACCGGCTGCCTTACTTGCTATTGTTGCATCTGAGAATTCGCCGTCTAACGTGGCTATACTCACATCAGCATCTTGAGCCAGCAAATACCGGCATAAGAGTGGAATAACCTCAGCCGGTCCTCCGGTGGATTTCCAGATTCCTGAAACTGTATGAAGTATCTTCATCTGTTTTTTTCGACCATCTTGGTTGATATCGCTGCTTGGACTTGTTCGACCGTTTGCGAGATGCCCTTGCGGGTATCGATTGAGACGCAGTTCGGCAGCCATTTGCAGATTTTCTTTATGATGTCTTGCTGTCTCTTAATTTCTTCGATAGTAAGTTCATTTTTTCTTTGGTAAATAGACTCAGCATCAGCATCGAGGAAGACAACCAGATCCGGCTGAGGAATAAACCGGCTTAAAAACCGAAGAAGCCAGTGTGGCAATTTCATATTACCTCGCTGAAAAAAGTAATCGTAGAAATAGCGGTCAGCAATGATAAGCCTGTCTTTAGCCTTAGCTGAAAATATCTTGTAATGTCCCCAAATATACCCCCAATAATAATAGGCAATATATAAAAGAGATTTCGTCAAGCTATGAGGGACAGCTTTCGCACCAGCATGCTTTTGGGTATAATCCGGATCGGGTGGTAGCTTTCGGCCTCGAATCTTTGCCCATAATTTACGGAGATATTTAAGCCGTGGCAAAATGCCAAAATCTCCGTGAATATAGAGTGGAGCCTTATCACAGTTTTCTTGCCAGAAGTACATTATCCCATCTGCTATTGTCGTTTTCCCTGAACCGTCCGGCCCAACAATGACCAAAAAAAATCCGCCGTTTCGAGTCTCGGGAATACCTCCCCAATCAATGCGAGAATTTGACTCTATAACCACGGCTTCTCCTTTTCCGGCCAAATATCGATCAATTTGCTTGCCAGAGTGAACTTCGCTCCACGCAGGAATGCCAGTGCCATCATAATATCAATAGGTTTTGCGTAATGCGGACCAGATGAAAATTCTGATATCATTTTGGGCAGGACTGTGTGAGCCTTTTTCATAACCTGCTTGCGGTTAAGGGCAAGGTAGAAACTGACATAATCAGTCAGATAGGGGCCTTTTTCAACGCTTTCTTCCCAGTCGATAATCCACAATTGCCCATCATTCTGTAAAAGATTGGAAGGGCCCATATCTCCATGAATACGGCAAAGCCTTATTTTTTCATCGGTTGCAATTGTGCGTAAGTTCTTTATGAAGCCGGAGCCTTCGTCAATCTTCTGAACAAATCTATTCCACCAATCCTTTTTTTCGACCTGGTCGTAGGAGACAGCCTGAATTGGTCCTGCATATTCTTTAACGGCTTCCGAGGGGAATCCAATATTTGAAGCTCGATAAGTTTTTACAGTATCGGGAACAGGTTCAACGATTAGAAAACTATTATTGTCAAATTCACCATTATCAATCACAGACGGCACATGGAATGTTTTATAATCAACCCTTGCCAGAGTAATTAGAGTTTCACATTCTATTTGCAATTTATTGTTGTTTTCAGAATCGAAAGCTATTTTTGCAAACCCCAAAGCATCGCCTTTTCTATTGAGCAGATGAATGTAGATACGTTTGCGGCTTGGCTCGGGCGGCCAGATAAACACAGGCAGCGGACTGCCATTAGCAAACACTTTAGACACAGCAACTAACCAATCAATGAATCGAAAGCCTACGACTTCCTCCAACTGCGTGCTTGACACTGTGCTCCAAATACCGGGAAGATGCAATTGAGCCGCGAACTTAAGCCAATAACGAAACAATGCTCTCTTCGGTGTATCCGGTTGATAACGCTTTAATGCAGCCGTAAACAAATGACGTTCCTTTACTGCGGGAAAGGCGATAACATGCCTTGTTCCGTAATTGCCCAGAGCAAAAGACGTCAAGATCGTGTTCTTGCAATCACGCTTTCGCACTGCGAGTCCTAGCCTTAAAATCCAGATAGTATCCGGCAATAAATGTATATATGAAAGTCAAGGGATGCCGAAGGAAACCCCTAAATAACACCCTTATGCGATACTTTGTAGCTTTCGTAGAAATTTCGTGAATGTCTTTTTCTATGAGGGATACAACTATTTTTTCAGCAATCTTCTTACCAAAGATATGAGACATAAGCCTGAACACCTCATCCTTATCGTTTCTGGCCTGCTCTGACATTGAAGGCAGATATTTTTCCTTTACAAAACCTCCATGTAAATAACTCATACAGAATGAAATCACACATTCATCAGCCGGATGGGGTATCCATATATCTCCAGAAAGATGTAACGCTCGATTAATAACTTGGTCAACATCGAGAAAATCAATACCTCTCCAGTTCAGATTTAGCTCTAGGTCAATTTCGAGCTCTGATATTCTCCCTGCAATTCCCCCAATATACATTTCATGACCATAAAAACGTCTCACACCTTGACGTAAGCTTAGTTTTAATTGAACACATGTTTTTTCTAAGACAATTTTCCATCTGGCAATATCGCGAGTCCAAAGTAAGAGATCTATATCTCGACCAATATTATTTTCCGGAAATCCTTGATAATTCCTTGCAGGTAAAAATTTAAGATCACTATCAGCTGCATTTGCTGATAATGTCAGGATAAATGTTTTTAATGTCACCTCATCCACGCTATAGCACCTTTCGATACAATTTTTTTAATTGTACACATCCCTTCTTCCAATCATATTTTTCCGAAATTAAGCGTTGACAGCCAATAAACATATCATGATGTTCTAAATTAATTAATTTAGTCATAGCCTGTGTTATGGCTTGTTCATTAGGTTCGGCGACAACGCCAGCATTGTAATTTATCACATCGTTATCAAGGAGCGTGCCGGGAGTTACCAACAAAGGAATACCCATAGCTAACGCATCTAAGCAAGTCAAAGGAATAGTATCATAATTACTGGGATGCAAGAAAAAATCCATTCTTTTGTACTCCTCGATCTTTTTTTGTTCAGAAAGTCGTCCATGAAAAATCACTAAACCTCGATCGCTTTCTGATATATATTTATTGCGAATACGCTTTAAATCTGGACCATCACCTATTATAGACAAAACATGCATTTCATTTCTGCGTAAAGCTTGAAACTTTAAAAAGCTACGAATCATACGATCAACACCCTTGTGTTCATCTTGTATTCGTCCACAAAAGCCCCAAATGACTTCATTCTTATTTTTTTTAACAGAAACATATTGATCACAGGCAAACTTAGGATCAGGGCCTTTTGAAATTAAATGAATTGGTACATTACTAAAATAGATTCGACACTTTTCCCCAATTTCATTTTCATTATAGACCAAAAGCCCTTTGCTTTTTTGAATAAACTCAGCTTCAATAATGCTAAGGTACATTTTTTTACGCCACCATCGGTTACTCAGTGCGGCATCACTGTAAATATGATGAGGCATTACAAAATACTTCAAGCCTTTTACAATCTTAACTATCCTTGGAAAATCCCTTATGAAACCACCATGAAAATGAATTACAGTTGAAGCCGTATCAATCGTCTTAATACATTCAATTAATTTATTATCAAGCTTGCAGTGCCATGAATGGTATTGTTGAAAAAACCGTATTGGATATTTGGGGTTTGGCAGATTAGTGATTGGATTGTTGGCAATGCCCCACACTTCTATATCAAGCCCATCTTTGTGCATAATCTGTGCATACTGGTCAACGACAACATTGACGCCATTGGCTTTTATCTGTGGATTAGCTTTTCCGCAAAGTATATGGATAATTTTCATGTCCTATCCTTCATAGATGAACCGGCTTTTCGCTAACTGACTGGAAAGCCCATAAATCTCAACTCTTTCAACATTCTCGGAAACATCTATGCAAGATAAAGAAAGACCATAACCAGTGACCATTCCAAACAGTACACCGCCTGTGATGCTTTCCAAGAAGCTCGTTTGAATGAAGAAATATACAAGCATAACCATGATAAATAAACCTAAGCTTATCCGAGCAGCTTTAGAGCCGAGCAAGGATTGCCTGACGAAAATAAAGAATATATTACCAAAACAAATAAGTTTCATAATTAGTCCCACATAGCCATATGTGTAAATACATTGATACCATCCATAATGCATTGCAAGGTGTGTTCCCGCAATTTCTCGTGCCTTTTCGCGATGGGTTTTATCACGACTCATTAGAGCGGCGTATCCTGCGGCCCCCGAGCCGTGTCCGAAAGGTGTTAGCACCCGGAAATCTTCTTCTGTAAGTACGTTCAATTTAGCTCTATCCACAAAATCTCGCCAGAGATAGCCTGTATTGTGAGCTAATCTTGTCTGGGAAAACAATAAAGAAGGATAGAGAACGAGAAATATGAATAAGATTAACGTGAATAAAAAACCCAAAATAATACGTCGGATTGTCCCTGTCAAGGCCATAAAACATCCACACAGCACCCCAGTGACCATCATAAACTGGCTCCTTCTACCGGCCAGTATTGCCTGTGGCAAAAGGCTAAGCATTGCCACAAATACAATTATTCTCGCCGTGCGAGAATAGTATTTACTGTCATTGGAAAGCCATGTCACAAAGAGCGGCACAGTAGAATAGACTATGAACTGTGAATACGTTGGGGCTGTTCGGAAAATTCCATAATAGTATGAAACAAATTCATCTCCATAGAGACGTCCTGTCACAGTACCGTGCAGCTTTGGTATGAACCATAACTCACTGCCAGCGAAAATGTTATATAACGTGAAGAAAAGCGATAGTACTATTATGACTGCAAACGTCAAAGTAAGATAGTATCTCACGGATTGTATTCTTGCTAAACGATAAAGAACAAAAGCCGGTACAAACCAAACCAGTTCACTGGTTAATGACTTCACAATACTATCCGTAGGAATGTATTCCAAGACGGCTTTTGTTAAGCCAATGCCACATAAAATCAAGATAGGAATAACTGATCTATACAGGCATGAAGGTATAGCTCGCTTGAGATGTACTAACCAGAGCCAGGTCAGACACAATAGTGGAAGTCCACTTATCACCACAGGCTGCCCCGGCATATAGACCCTTATGATCTCACTAATCGGAAAGAGAATTATGGCGAGGATTAATAATATCAAAGCTCTTTTAGTATTGAGTATTGATTCTTGATATATAGCGCTATTGTAAGGTAATGCAAGCATTTTGTGCCAACAGATTTAAAGTATTTAGTTTACTACTCAGGTGCAAAAAGGGAAAGGCATTATACATGTCGTCAAATAAGCTGCGAGTAGATATTAATTAGGGTTTGTGTATTAGTGGACATATCAAAGATACTTTTGTATCTTAAGCATAGCAAACTGACTTACCGCTCCAAGGACTATGACAAAAACCACCATTTGAATTGAGCCGGTATATTTGGCTGTTGGAATAAGTGCAACACTGCTCAATAATACGACAAGACCTGAATAAATAAAAACTTGAGTATTTCCTGATCGCCGGATATGGGCACTGAGCAGACTATTATATAACATAACAAAAGTGTGAAACAATATTATGGGCAATAGAAAAGAATAGGGTAGATAGCTTGAACCAATGCTGTTTTCAATAATACAGTCCTTGAAAAGCCACGATAGATATACAAGTCCTGCACCAACGATAATCAGCAGATATTCTATACAGCGGTGATGTTTAAAATCAGGTATTCGAGTGAGATACGATGAATAATGAGTACTTATCATCTGCATAAGGGGTGAGACTATATTGCAAATGGATCGTAGTGCCTGATATGCACCGAAAGCAGCGGTACTTATCCAGCTTCGCATTGCAAAAGCAACGATAACCCCAGAGGCAGAACCGCTCAGTGCCTGAAAAAGAAGCGGTTTGGAAAACTTTGTAAGTACGTTGTTGATATCCTTGTTTCTGATGAAATTGATATTGCATCGCAGGTGTTTTATTGTGAAGAGTGTAACTGTCAATGCAAAAATATTTCCTAACAACATGCAAGAGACGGCATTTTTGACTGTCAAGATTTGCAGTCTATGAAATGTTAACACTAATGAAATACCTACTCCCCACCTCGCAGCGACAAGCAGGGCGGCTCCCATTTTATGCCCTCGACGGATCAGGTAATATCGCAAGAAATCGCCGGTTAGGATAACTACACATAGAGAAACGGCTGTAACGAGCACCAAAGGAAGCACCAGAATTTCTCTGGCGGTGAAGCATAATGCGACAATCATCAATACCGGAACAAAAACAAAGAGCCTCAACAATCTTTGAAGGCAAACACCGTAGAAAGCGGTCTCTTCTTCCCGGGGTACAGCCATAGATGTGATAGGTAGATATATCCATGCCATGGCTATGCTTGTCATAACTTGAATACTGGTCCATATCGCAAAGAATTGCCCAAATCTTTCGGACTGTAACCACCGCGCAAGAATAAAGAAAAATAAGAAACTGCCAAGACTGGAAAATCCTTGCTCAATAAAGGCTTTTGTTATTGATTTGAACGAATTCATTGATGGCTACCGGTAATCAGCATGAAAAATAGGCACGGCAATGTCTACACCATTGGAAGCTATATTGATGCGAAGCTGCGAGGAAAAGAGTCTTTTTAACATAAATCAGCTTTTAGCGTTTAGGAGATGGTAGAGAATCCATATGACCGTCGTTCAGTTTGACTGTATGACAGTATCACCGTTACACCGTACCACCGTTTTACATTGACGATTTTCCATTTTCTATTGATTATTTACCCCATGAGATAGGCGAAGCCGCCATCTCACGGGGTGAACTATTTTCTATTTGAACCGCTCTGTGCTCTCTGTGTGCTCTGTGGCTATAACCATTATGGCTGCATGGTCTGCTGGCCTGTCAGTTCGATTTTGTACAGGAAGATCCTATGCGTAATTTTTTAGACTGCTCGAACCTATGAAGACCGTTCCCAAAAGATGTCCCCCGGCGGAACTTAGACGGGTCAGTGTATTTATTACATCGGCACGGCGAGATACTGATTCCCGCTCGACTATAATAGTGCCATCCACCTGGTTCGATAGTATTGTCGCATCGGCCACCGGCAGGACAGGTGGACTGTCGAGCAGGATGGTGTTGTATTGCTTACGCAGCTTGTCGATATGTGTCCCGAAGGTTCCGTTTGCTGTTTCATCAAATGCCGCGCCGTTACGGCCCTTCTCTCCGGCGGGCATGAAACTCAGGCCGGGAACTTCTTCTGTTTTGTATATGTAATAATTGTCCGGATATACGCGACTCAGGGACTGGATGAAACCGGATTTATCAGAGAGGTTGAATTGCCTGGTTAGAGTCATTTTACGGAAATCGGCATCAATCAGCAGTACCTTCCTGCCCGAGCGGGCGAGGCTCTCGGCCAGCATTAACGAAAAGGTCGATTTGCCGGTCCCTTCGGTGGAGCTGGTAATAAGTACCGTAGTGTTGTCCTTGCCGCCGAGCCGCGAAAGCAGCGCCGTTCGAACGACTCGGACCGATTCGAGCGTGGCAGGATCCACCTCGTTGCCCTGCGATAATACAGGAGCCACAGGTATGTATCCGAGGAACGGAACCTGCATCGGATAGGGCATATCTTTGGGAGTATATATGGCCTCATTCCTGTTGGCTTTCAGGTATGCCAGCCCGCTGCCGGCACCAAGGGCCAGGACCATTACCATGACAGTAAACGCAATTCGACGGTCATTGTAAGGCCGGGTAGATGAGTAGGCCGGTGCCAATACCTCGATCGAGCCGGGGACATTGCGCTCCATGTCCTTTTGGTCCTTGCGCTGACGAACAGCGCTGAATAACTCACGCTGGTGCAGCAGTGCGTTGTTCTCCTTATCGAGTAATTGGGCGCTTTCGAAAAGTGCTGCAAATTCTGTCTGCTGCTGCTCGAGTTCGTCGGCCAGGAGCTTCTCCTCGCGTTGTGACCGGGCAAGTTGATGCTCGATATATAGTAATCCTTCTTCGTAAGACAGGCTGCTTGCTCCGGCGATTGTTAACGCTCCAGCCGGATTTTTTAGCCGGTCGCGCCACTGCTCGTTCAGTTGCTCCTCTCGCAGTTTAAGCTGCTCCTCTGCAAACTGAAGTTCCTTGTCGATCCGTGCCGAATCCGGATGATTGGGTGTAAGCAGGCTGTTGGCAATATTGTGCCGCATGGTTCTGACGTTGTCATCCAGCCTGCGCCATTCCACATCCTCGTAGTATTTCGGCTTCGTCTGAATCCTGTCAGCGGCTGCAGATGTCACATCATTGCCGTCGGCGGCGGCATCCGGCACATCATTGCCGTCTTCGGTAGCGGTCCGATTCAATTCCCATTGCAATAGATCAATACTCTGTCGCACCTGGCTGAGACGGGCTTGTGTTTCATCCAAACGTAACCTCTTACTGGAGATTAGTTCCTCCGGAGTACCTGTACGGAGCGTTTTGCGCAGGTCGGCAATTGTTTCCTCCCGGTCCAGGATGTCTTTTTCCAATAAGTCGTACTGTGCTTTCAGTCCGTCCAGGATCTTACCGCCAGTATCATCATTCATAGTCCCAATGTATATTATATATTGGTTTAAAACAGTATTCGCAATAAGCTGGGCTTCTTCGGCGTTAGAGTCCATAAATGCCACGTCGATTATTTCGGTTTCCTTTCGAGGCCTGGCTGAAAGGATCTCACCGAGCCTGTCTATGGGAGAAGGCGGGTATCCTCTCAGCAGCTCCATAAGGGATTTCGGAGGATTCTTGTACCATTGTGTCTCCCGGATTGCCGGCTGGTCCAGGACTCGTTGAAGGACTGTTTCACTCGTGATAATGGAGACCTGGGTGTTCACGAACGAGTCATACAGGGGAATCTTTCCGCTATCTTCCGTTTGAAAGACCAGATACGGAATTATCGGCCGGACTCGTACTTGCGCCTCGGCCCGGTACATGGGAACTACAAGGGTCCAGATAGCGGCAATGGCGGGAACTGCCACGAGCAGGAATACTGCCAGGATCGTCAGTTTGAAACGAAGTATCGATTCTATGATATCGCCTGCCGACGGGACGGCTTGCATGCCCACCGGTGTCCCCATAAACTGGTTAGGTAATAATGTGGCATCGGCAACCGGTACCGGGATTTTTGTATTACGTATAATTTCCCCGGATTGCTCCATCTTGTGAGACCCGGTCGGATTGTCACTTGCCTGCGGTATCGGATCCGGAGTCCACTGTTGACTATCTCCCGCCGAGTTCGTATTGCCGTTGTTTTTGTCTTTTAAATCACCCATTAAGTCTATCCTTACAATCAGTTTGATCTGTTTGTTTCAGCATATCTTCCCGCCCCTCCTCCGGCGGCGGGAACTCATCCATCAACCGGGCCAGCAGCATAGCCTGCCGGCTGCCCAGTTCCAGATAGCCGTCTGCGGGAATATGTGCCCTGATTTCGCAATCCGCCGACCCATTTCCATTAAGCGGCAGCCTGAGCTTTATAGTTCTACCGGTTATGGACTTTTCTTCCGGTTCATTCCCATTCCATAAACATTTACTTACATAACGGCCGTTCCGGTGATTCCACAGCCCGATACTGTGAAAGTGCATTTCTTTGCCCATCGTACAGAGAGTCTTCCACCATGCGCCGAAAGACCCGGATTCACGCATCTTTACCTGGGCGGTCTCAAAAATACGCTTTTCTGCTTTTATTTTATGCGCGATGGCCCTGTTATGTTTCATGGCTTTTAGTATCTCGCGGAAACGATTGCAATGCAGGCATGCGAACATGAAAAGCATCAGGAGTAATCCGCAAGCCAGCAGCACAAACGACCAGCCGCCTTGCGCGGTTAATATAAGCAGCCCGATGCTGGCACTTATAGCTGTTACCGCATATATAATTATGACCACTGTCATCTGACGCAAACCAAGATCCAAAAGACGATGATGTATGTGACTGCGATCCGGGGCGAATATCGAACGCCTTTCAAGAATTCGCCGGCATAGGATTACAAAGCCCGTATCGAGAATCGGCACAACCAATACCAGAAATGGAATCGCCAGCCCTATAAGTGTGGAAGTTTTAATTTGACATACGATACTTCCGGCTCCGATCATAAAGCCGAGAAATATCGATCCGCAGTCGCCCATGAAAATTTTGGCAGGATAGAAGTTAAAGATCAAAAAGCCCGTCACGCTTCCCAGCAGAGCCAGCATCAAAGCCGCCATGGCGGCCTGGCCGCTCCAGAGAGCTATCAGTAAAATTGTACCGCAGACAATGACTGCTACTCCGGCAGCAAGACCATCAAGGCCGTCAATAACGCTCATACACACTGTAATCATCATAATCCAGAATATGGTAAGCGGCCAGGCTGCCCAACCTGTCTCGAGTTCGAACGAGGTGCCCATGGAAATTGAAGATATGGTTGCCCCGGATGCACAAATCGCCAGCGAGGCCGCGATAATGCATAAAAGCTTGATATAGCCTCGCACAGGGTGCAGATCGTCAAACAAGCCCACCGCAAACATGAAACCGGCACCTGCCAGCAGTGCGATGAATTCCGTACGACACTCGCGAAAAGACTGACCGATCTCATTTGAAAAGATAAACACTCCAAGCACAAAAAGAAGTGTCGATACTACAAAAGCAATACCGCCGACACGCGGAATGGGGGTATCGTGCACCTTTCTCGGGCCGGGAGAGTCGAGCAATCGATACCACTTTGCCAGCCGCGAAATAATCGGCACGAGAAGCATTGCCAGCAGCAACGTTCCAAAGTAGACTGTTACGTAGGTTTTCACTTGCTAATCAATCCGTTTTTCTTTTACGTGTTTATATTTTCAATGGTAGCTGGGCAGACTCCGTCCCCGTGGGCCGTATAACAAAATCCTTAATAAGCCCATGTAAAACAAGGACTTATGCGTGCTTTCGGGCACGCTTGTCAACCACGGGCGGTCCTGTATCTTGCGAAATCTATCACGATCAAGACGGTGTTTTCGCACGCTGCCTTCGCCGTGCGCATATATAAAATGAATCCATACACATCGTGTGCACCGCAACCACAGGGCACACGAATTACCCTTTTTCTTAACCGTTTTTGGTGCTTCCGTGCTGTTTAGAAGGAAATGCCTCCCTCAAAGTGATGATTTCATCACCGCAACTCCACCCCTTAATTTTACAGGACTTTATATTAACATTTTTGACTTCAAAATGCAAGTAAAAACTATGTGTTAAAGTCTCTTGGATTCTATTTTTACAGTGAAGTTCATAATGGATCTAAATGCATTTCACATCCGACAAACCAAGGTGCATATAGAGCGTCCTTTTCGACCTATAATTTGTACGTTCGTGCTTTTTCTTAAAGCAAATGCCTCCTCGATAGGCGCAATCTTCTTAACCAGATTATCATGCCTATATCTTCCGTGCCTACGATTAAAAATATTCGATCCGGCAAGATAGTATTGTAATAAATACAAATCTTTCGCCACTTCCCTGTTTTAACCGGCAGGCCACCCTTAGTGTTAACTTAGGCAATTTAGCACATAGAAGGCTTTATGTGTAGGAAAAAATATGCCGTTTTTGGTTTTTTTATCGAGAAATGGGCAGTTTGCGCCGGTATCAGCGCTTCGGCTGAGAAAATCAATCAGGTTTTCGGTTCAGGGCCTGTGAATAAATACCCTATCAGCAGTGGTATGATATAAGATATTAACTGTAATAGAGTTAATTGTCCCGGCGATTACCTTCTTAACTCGAACTTGACGCAGGCGATGCTCTTTGTTATCATCTGTCGTCACAGAAATGGGGACGGTTACCACATGTCCGTATCGCGACATGTGGCTATGCCGTCTGGTCCGATCCCAACGTATGATCAAGGAGTTGTGTTTATGGTAAAAGCCAGGAAGAAACTGGTAAAATCGAAGACCAAAGCCGCCAAAAAGGTAAAGAAGAAGCGTGCTGTAACGAAGAAGGCCGAGCCTGAGTTTGTGAAAGCAGCCAAGGATGTGGTTGAAAAGTTGGCTAAGAGGCCGGCCGAAGAGACTCCGGCGAAGAAAGATGTTCGCCGTCATTCAACCGCCGAAGAGATGGCAAGTCGGCAACGCGAGATATCCGTTGCGGAGTTCTTCACAAAGAACCGCCACCTTCTCGGTTTCGACAATCCTCGAAAAGCACTGCTGACAACCATCAAAGAAGGAGTTGATAACTCCCTGGACGCGTGCGAAGAAGGGGGAATACTGCCGGAGGTCAAGGTGGTCATCGCACCCGGCAAGGAGGAAGACCGGTTTCGCGTGACCATCGAAGACAATGGCCCGGGAATCCTTAAGAAGCAGATACCAAGGATTTTCGCCAAGCTTCTTTACGGATCGAAGTTTCACCGGCTCAAGATGTCCCGAGGCCAGCAGGGCATAGGCATATCCGCCGCCGGCATGTACGGCCAACTCACCACGGGCAAGCCCATATCCATCATATCGAAGACATCGCGCAACAAACCGGCACATCACTACGAACTCGAGATCGATACCAAGAGGAACGAGCCTCGCATTATTGTGGATGAAACTGTGGACTGGCCGGTCCAAAGGGGCACTAAGGTCGAGATAGAGTTGGAAGCCAAGTTTCAGAAAGGTCGCCAGTCGGTTGAGGAGTATCTCGAACAGACCGCTATCGCCAATCCTCATGTTTTGCTTCAATTTGTCACGCCGGACGGCGAGACAAAAACCTACAACCGGGCGTCCAAAGAGCTGCCCGTTCAAACCAGAGAGATCAAGCCGCATCCTTACGGCGTGGAACTCGGTGTACTCATCAAAATGCTCCACGATACGAAGGCTCGCACACTTCAGTCATTCCTCCATTCCGAGTTCTCCCGGGTAAGTAGTCAGGTCGCAAAGACGATTTGCGAGAAGGCGAAGGTATCCGAGCGATCCCGGCCGACGCGTATAGCCCGGCAGGAAGCTGACAACCTGTTCAAAGCAATAAATCAGACTAAAATCATGAATCCTCGTACGGATTGTCTGAGCCCGATTGGCGAAGAGTTGATCCTGGCCGGTTTGAAGAAGCAGATAGAGGCCGATTTCTACACGTCGGTCACCCGGCCGCCCTCAGTGTACCGGGGCAATCCCTTCCAGATTGAAGCAGGGCTCGCGTACGGCGGTTCTCTGAAGTCTGAGGGGCTCGCCCGGGTACTGCGTTACGCTAATCGCGTGCCCCTGTTATACCAGCAGTCGGCCTGTGCGATGACACGCTCGGTTCTCAACACGGCGTGGCGCAACTACGCACTGTCACAATCTACAGGAGCGCTGCCGTCCGGGCCGCTTGTCATCATCGTTCACATGGCCTCTGTATGGGTTCCCTTTACGTCGGAGAGCAAGGAGGCTGTGGCTCATTATCCCGAGATTATCAAAGAGGTTCGGCTTGCTCTGCAGGAATGCGGGCGGCGATTGGCGGTATTCATCCGTCGCCGGCGCAAGGCAGCCGAATCCCAAAGGAAGAAAGAATACATCCAGCAGTACATCCCCCACATCGCCATCGCACTGCGGGAGATGCTGGAACTGTCCGAGCGACAGGAGACAACCATAGTAAAGCAATTAACAGACCTCCTCGAAAGGAGCCGCTCATGAGCAAGATTGCCACGCAAATTAAGGACACGGCCACTTCGGTTCGCACAAAAATTCAGCGAAGGAGCAAACCCACACTTTCGTTCCCCCTGCGTACTTTGAGCAATGTGAAGTACCACCCAAAGCAGGGCTTTCTCCAGCTCAAGGGCAAGAAGAAAATCCGGACCCTCACAGTCAGCACGGTCAAGACGTTCGCCCAGACCCTGCGGATGATGTCCCAGGCAAAAAGCCTTATCGAAGACGACGAAATCATGACCAAGCGAGAGGCGTACTACGTATCCAAGAACTGGCAAGATGCGCGCTTCGACGAGCAGCCCGAGTCGGACACCGTGATAGACGACATAGAAGCGCTGTTCCAGGTCAATCGTGAGCAGCTCGGGTTCATCCCCGAAGAGAAGGGAGGCGAGGTTGCCGGCAAGCTTATCGTTATCGACCGTGACTCGGACACGGGCAAGGAATTGCGTATCGACTGCACGAAATTCGGCTCGGGCGCATACTCGATCCCGATTTCCATAGAGCACCTGAAGTTCGAGGCGAAAGCCAAATTCGTGCTCGCCATCGAGACCGCAGGCATGTTTCAACGCCTCGTCAAGCACAACTACTGGCGCAAGGCCAATTGCATCCTTATCTCCATGGGCGGCGTGCCCACTCGTGCCTGCCGGCGTTTTATCCGGCGGCTCGCCGACGAGTTGAAGCTGCCGGTCTACGCCTTTGTGGACTGCGATCCGTACGGCATGTTCAATATTTACCGCACGCTGAAGGTCGGCTCGGGCAACGCTGCACACATCAACCGTTATTTCTGCGTACCCAAAGCTTCGTTTCTCGGCGTCACGCCGCAGGACATCATCGACTACAAGCTGCCCACGCACCCGCTCAAAGAGGTCGATATCAAGCGGGCCAAAGATGCTATAAAGAACGATCCCTTTGTGCAGCATTACAAGCCCTGGCAGGATTCGATTAAGCAGTTGCTTGAAATGGGAGTCAGGGCCGAGCAGCAGGCTTTTGCTGTACACGACCTCAACTTCGTGATTGAGCACTACCTGCCCGATAAGCTCGCGGCGCCGAAGAAGTTTTTGCCGTAGCGGCAAATGCACTCGGCCCGGCCGATTTTGACGGAAGTGCTTCCATAAACAAGGAAGCGCAAAATTGGAGTCGTAAATAAAAAGGATTTTAATCACATGACATCGAAAATCGGTTTTGACAACGAAAAGTATTTGCAGGAACAGACGGCGGCTATTCTTGAGCGCGTCAATAGGTTCAACAACAAGCTGTATCTGGAATTCGGCGGAAAACTTCTTTTCGATTATCACGCGGCACGAGTGCTTCCGGGCTTCGATCCGAACATTAAAATGCGTTTGCTGCAGAAAATACGCGACAAGATAGACGTTATTCTGTGTATTTACGCCGGCGACATCGAGAGAAAGAAAGTCCGTGCCGACTTCGGCATTACCTATGACTCGGACGCTTTGAAAACGATCGACGACTTCAAGGAATGGGGCATCGAAGTTTCCGCCGTGGTCATTACACGATATGCGAACCAGCCCTCGGCCAGGGCGTTCAAGAACAAGCTCGAACGGCGGGGAATAAAAGTTTATACGCATAAATTCACCAAGGGCTATCCTACGGACGTCGACACTATCGTCAGCAACGAAGGTTACGGCGAAAACGAACCGATAAAAACCCGGCATCCGATCGTAGTTGTGACCGGGCCCGGCCCGGGAAGCGGCAAGCTCGCCACCTGCCTTTGCCATTTGTACCACGAATACAAAAACGGGAAAAAGCCCGGATACGCCAAGTTCGAAACTTTTCCAATATGGAATTTGCCGCTGAAACATAAGGTGAACGTCGCCTACGAGGCGGCAACCGTCGATCTCAAGGATGTAAACTATATCGACTATCATCATTTGGACGCGTACGGCGAAGAAGCCGTCAACTACAATCGCGATATCGAAGCTTTTCCGCTGCTCAAAAGAATCATAGAAGAAATCACCGGTAAGGAATCATTTTACAAATCTCCTACAGATATGGGCGTCAACCGTGCCGGCTTCGGAATCGTGGACGACCAGGTGGTCCAGGAAGCCGCACACCAGGAAATCATCAGGCGGTATTTCAGATGTTCCTGCGAATACGCGATGGGATTCGTCGATAGAGAAATTCTGGAGCGTTCGGAACTTATCATGAATAATACCGGCGCCAGAATTGAAGACAGAAAAGTAGTATTGCCCGCCCGGCAGGCGGCACAGAAAGCACAGGAAACCGGCAAGGGCAACGAGGGCATCTTCTGCGGGGCCGCCATCGAGTTGCCGGATGGGACCATTGTTACCGGCGAGAATTCCCCGCTCATGCACGCGGCGTCAAGCCTCGTTATCAACGCCACGAAGCACCTTGCCGGGCTGCCGAAAAATCTGCATCTTTTGCCGAAGAATATCACCGATTCCATAAGACACCTGAAAAAGGATGTTCTGAATGGAAAAATGATCAGTCTGGACCTCGAAGAAACATTAATCGCCCTGAGTATTAGTGCAATTTCGAACCCCGCGGCCCAGATGGCTGTCGAGCACCTGAATCTGCTCCGGGGCTGTGAAGTCCATATTACCCACATCCCCACAACCGGAGACCAGGCCGGCTTAAGAAAGCTCGGCGTAAATCTAACCTCGGATCCCGATTTTTCCTCGAAAAGCCTTTTTATTACTTGATAAAACCTCCATATTGCCCATCTTGACATCGATGTGGAATGTTTGGCTTTTGAAATTGGCTTTGTTTTTTCAAACACGCGGTCCGCAGCACTCAGAACGCAGAACGAAAAAATTGGCTTTGTTTTTTCGCGTCCCAAAAGCCAGAAATACTTCATAATCATCTTTCAAATAAGACTTTGCGCCATTTTAGCCCTATCGCAAATTGGCTTTGTTTTTTCAGATTCCTTTCCGCAATACGCATCACGCAAGACGCAATACGAGCAAATTGGCTTTGTTTTTTCAACTCACTCTACTCGGAGTTGCGTCAATTTGCTTTTTCATACTTTTTATGGAACATCAGACCAAAGTCTGTCATTTCGACCGGACGGCCGCGAAGTGGCCGGAAGCGGAGAAATCTGGTATTCGAAACCAATCCATGTATAGTAAACAGCTTAAACTGACCGACTCACTGTGTCATTCCCGCGCAAGCGGGAATCCAGGATATTGTAGCGGTTTTGGATTCCTGTTTTCACAGGAATGACAGGCTGCTTTATTTTCTTATCAAAGAAGCATTTACATCGCAGCCTGGCTCAAAATCGGTCAGTTTGAGTAACCAGATATCCCGGCTACGCAGAGCGTAGCGCAGCGAAGTCGAGAAATCTGGATTATGACCAAATTTGCTTTTTGTTCGCAGCCAGATCTCTCCACTTCAGCCCGCTTCGCGGCCCTTCGGTCGAGATGACAAAGGCGCATGTTTTAATCACAATTGGTATAAGTCAAAAGTTAAAAGGCAGGATTTTCCCCCCTCAATTCTCTATTCTAAATTCATTATCTGATATACTACATACTACATACGAAATACGAATTTGTTGTGTATTATACTAAATATATACTAAAATTCAAGTATATTCTAAAAAAATCTCCATGAGACGAAACTCTTATAGTTAATAGTGTATATTGTATGTGGATTCTTTACTCTGTTTTTTCATTTTTTCTTTTTGGTTGAGCATATCGTGCCGGGGCGGTAGTGGATTTTGAAGTTGTGCCGGGTCTGACGAGTGCACTGGTCAGCCGATCTTATGCCGGAATTCCACCGACACATCTTGACTTTTTCTCAATCCCTCCTCGGTGCAGGTACTCTAAAACTAATCGGGCATCTGAAAAATCTCGCCGCTGCGCTGCAATTCGGCCTTTTTTTCCTCATCCAGGCCGATTTCACTGTCTGTTAAATAACACCCAGGGTCAGGAGCCCATGCATCGCCAAAATGTAAATCCGCCCGGACCCGCAAACTCCCGCCGCAGCCGTCAAAAAACTTACAAAGCCTGCATCTTCC
>Ga0307380_10003661_pt1 | contig 21096 bp, 15 predicted proteins | sample UN3MG_FD_202239 | JGI IMG/M metagenome (GOLD analysis project Ga0307380, IMG submission 202239) | Soil microbial communities from Risofladan, Vaasa, Finland - UN-3 | ecosystem: Environmental > Terrestrial > Soil > Coastal area > Acid sulfate soil | place: Finland: Risofladan, Vaasa | collected... | reverse complement strand
CCGGCGGGGGGAGCTACTCCAACCGGGCGAACCCTGGGGGGCTCAAGAGCGAGTTCAACAAGGTCTTCGTGGAGCTCAAGACCACCGGAGCGGACAGCGCCCCGGTCCATCAGCGCGTCGTGACCAACACCGAGGTGCACACCTGGAGCGCGGGTCTGCGCAGCGGGTCCGGTCAGCCGCGCTACTTCCATCTCGTTCTGCTGGACACGATCGGCGCGTTCCGGAAAGAGACCACCGAGACCTTCGCCCTGGCCCAAACCACGGCCGACGTCAGCCTCCCCGCGAGCAGCTACACGATCGATCCGCGGGATTGGTACGTCAGCGCGACGTACAAGGAGCAAGGGGCGAACCCCAAGTCGGGCAATTTGACTAAAGCCAACTTCACGCTCGCGGTCGACAGCCCCTTCGACAAGTACAAGGTGTCCATCAACCTGAGCGGGATCGCGGGCATTAACCCGACCAGGAAGAAGGTGGACGTGAAACTGAAGTTCAAGACCTGGACCGAGCTCTCGGGCCTCCAGAGCGGTCCGGCCACGATCATCGGGGTGCGCTGGCGCGAGCGGTCCATGGCCGGGGGTCAACTGACCAACTCCACGCTCAACACCATGGTTCACGAGACGGGTCACGCGTTGGGTCTGGCCGCGACCAAGCTGCCCGACGGCACCGTCCTGGGCACCACCTACTTCAAGAACGGACACCACTGCAAGGTCGGGACCAATACCTGCGTGATGTGGGAAACGAACTCCCAGAAAACCGCCTTCTGTGGCAAGTGCAATGATGCGTGTCGAGGAAGGAACCTCGCCAGCCTGCCCATTACCGGCTCGGCGAGCTACTGACGGGATCTCTGATGGCCGCACCCATTACCATTGAGCAGTCGCCCTGGTACGAGAGGGAGGCCCCGTCGCCGCAGATCGGCGATGACCAGTTTGCGCTGGAAGTCGCGTTCTCCGCCGCCCGCCGCGACGACAAGCCCACCGTGGCGTTGCTGGGGGCCTATCGTCTGCCCGGGCGCTACGGCGACATGTACGGTGGGCGCATCCCCGGGGCGATTAACATCGTGGGTATCGACCCGGCCACGGGGCGGCTGTGGTTCAACACCGGCGAAACCGTCGACGCCGCGCCGCTCAAACACGCCATGGACCCCGATCCCGAGCCGCCCAAGCCGGGTGCGGTGCAGCGCGTGGCCGTGGAGGGCCTGTTCAACGCGGACTTTGCCGGGCATCTCGGGCTGCCGCCGGAGAAAGCGGGCTATTCGGCTTTCGCGTGGCTCGACGAGATGACCTCGTCGGTGCACAGCGTTGACGTTCCCGAGAACAAGGACCGGCCGGAGACCCGCGGTCACCCGCCGGGTTGGGTGGACGTGGAGACGCTGCGGTTCCAGCGGTCGGCGCATTCGCCGAAGCTGGAGGGCTCGCCGATCGCGCTGCGCTGGCGGAAGACCGACCCGAGCGCCGCGGGAGTGGCCGGCATCGACGTCTACGGGGCGCTCGATCCGAAGCTGCTGCCGCAGAAGCCTCCGCAAGAGGGCGAACCGCCCACGTACGTGACGGTGATGGCGTTGGGGCATCGCAACCGCGAACTGCAGTGGTGCAGCGCAGGCGTGCCCGCCGAGGCCATCGAGGCGAAAGAGGGCTTCTTCGAGTTCAGCCTGCGCCAGTTGGTGGAGTGGACGGAGCCGGCCCAACGAGTGTTCGTGCTCTGCGTGGTGGGGACAGAGAAATCGGATGTACTGGTGATCGATCCGGCCCGGCAGGCGCGACAGTGAGTGAAGTGAGCATGGCCGGTGCAGGACGGAGCGGTTGACGCGAATGGTTGACGCGACGAGCCAGCGACCCGGGTTGCGTTCGGTCCTCGGCCGGGAGGCGGTCGCCGGGGCGGCGTGGTTTGCGGTCATCGATGCCGCCCAGGACGACACCGCGCGGGGGTTGGCCCGGTCTTCGGGCCTGCGGATGCAGTCACTCTACGCGGGAGAACTGGGGGCCAGACTGGACCACGTGGCGCCGCACCTGTCCACGTTCGCTCTTGAGGGCCAGTTCGCCGATTGGCTGTTCACCCGCTGGGACGGCAATCACGGAATCCTCCTGCAGTCCACGGCGGCGTTTGACAAGGTTCGCCGACACCTGCGCAAGTTTCTGCTGGTCAAGGACGAGGGGGGAAAGAAGTATCGGTTTCGCTTCTATGATCCACGGGTGTTGCGTTCCTTTCTGCCGTCCTGCGCGCCCGCCGAGGCCAGGGAGTTTTTCGGCCCGGTGGCCAAGTACTATGCGGCCGGTCGATCCGGCCAGTCGGTTCTGACGTTCGAGTGGCGACGCGAGCGTCTGACGATGCGAGATCATCCCTTCTCGCTGCCCGCCGGAGACGGAGGTCGCGGCGCCGCGGCGGCCGAGGAGACCAGTCCGTCGACCGGCGACTTGGTCGTGGCCCTGGTTGACGGGCGGAACGGTGAGCCCATCGTCGGAGCCAGCGTGCAGGTATCGGGCCCCGTGACACAGCAGGGGGTGAGCGGCTCCTGGGGAGAGACCCGCTTCGAGAGCATCGCCGCGGGGCAGTACGCGGTCTTTGCCATCGATGATCAGCATCGCTGCGGCAAGGGCGCCGTCACTGTGAGTGCGGGCACGTCGCGGGTGCGCGTATTGTGTCGACCCGCCGGCAGTCCGTCTTGACGGCTGTAAGACCCATCTCTCAGAGACAGTCTGCGTTGCGGTAGAACACCACGTCCCGGTGCCTCCGTTGGAGCATGTGCCCTTGGATCAGACCGGGGCGTTCGACTGCGCGCGGAGCGACACTCGGCAAGAGATTGCTCAGACGCAAAGCTCGGAGTCTTCCGACTATCACCCGGAGCACATCGTGACGCCGCCGGATCGTGGGGATTGAGCGCCCGGGACCGGGCGTCGTCGAGGTCGGAGAACGGCCGGGGGGCGGGATGAGGCTCCCGCCCCCCGGGGGTTCGTATCTTCTGTCTGTCAGCAGGCGGCGTGCCTGCTCACCGTCGACGGTAAGCTACTTGCACGCTCCTCTCTGACACCGGTTCGAGCAGCACTGGGCGTTCGTCGAGCAGGGCTCGCCTTTGGGCAGGCACGCGCCGCAGCCCGGGATGGGGGTGAAGACGCACGCGGTGACCGGATCGCACGTGTCGATGGTGCACTCGTTCTCGTCATCGCAGACGAGTTCGGCGTAGATACACTCGCCGTCGCGGCAAGTGTCCGCGGTGCAGACGTTGTCATCATCGCAGTCGATCTGCCAGTACATGCAGCCCCAGACGGTGTCGCAGGTATCGTCGGTGCAGTCGTCGTTGTCGTTGCAAACCGCGGGATCGTGCAAGCAGACGCCGCCGGAGCAGGTATCGTCCGTGCAGGCGTCGCCGTCGCCGCAGTCGATGGGCGGATTGACGCAGAAGCCGTTCTGGCACACGTCGTCCGTGCAGGGGTCTCCGTCGACGCACTCGGTCCCGCTCTGGCATTGCGGTTCGCAATCGATGGAACAGTTGCCGCCGTCCTCCGGTCCCTCGCAGAACAGGTCGCCACAGCACGAGCTGGGGATCGGCACCATGGTGCAGGTGTTGCCGTCGTCGGTGCAGCGCGGGTCGTCGCAGGTCACGCCCAAGGGGGCCGAGCCGTCGCTGCAGCAGAACCACTTAGGGGGTTGCCCCTTCATCGAGCTGTTGCAGTCCTCGGGGCACGAGTAGCAGTCCTCGCCGTTGCCGGCCTCGCAGACCGCGTTGCCGCAGGTCATGCCGGTCCTGAAGCAGTCGTTGGGGCAGCTGTCGCAGTCCTCACCCAGCTCGCAGGTTCCGTTGTCGTCGCACAGGACGCACAGGTCGTGGATTTCGTCGCAACCCGCTCCGGGCGCCGGGCAGGGGTCCGGCCCCATGTAGCAGACGCCGAAATCGCAGTACTCGGCCCCGTTGCAGAACACGCCGTCATCGCAGCCGACCGAATCGTCCTGCACGTACACGCAGCCCATCGCCGCATCGCACCAGCCCCTGGCGCAGTGCATCGGCGGGCACACGCTGTTGTCGGGGGTGTTGGTGCAGGTGTCCGTCTCCTCGTCGCACTCGTCGATGGTGCAGAGGTTGAGGTCGTCGCAGGGGTACTCGTAGTAGACGCACATGCCCAGGTAGCAGTCGCCGACGCCGTTGCAGAACGAGCCGTCGTTACAGTCGGCCGGCACCGAGCAGGGGATGATCTCGGGGCAGTCCATGCCGTGGGCGCCGAATCCCGCGCAGATTTCGTTCCAGTGCGGCGTTGCGTTGCCGAAGTCTGCGTCGTCGTCGTCCAGGGTCACGAAGTCGAGCGCGATCTGCGGCGTGATCAGGTTGTCGGTATGCAGCAGGATGGAGTTGACCGTCAGGTTGGAGAGGATGTCCAGGTAGGTGGCCGGATAGTTGACCATCAGCTCGTTCCGCGTGCTCCAGATGCAGCCGGAGAGCAGTTGGCCGCAGTCGTGGATTTCACCGACGCATGGGTATTGATAGTCGTTGTCGGCGGTGCGCATGCCGGCGTTGCAGTCCAGGTCCCAGCCGTAGGCCAGGACGGGCTCATCGGTGATGAGTACACCGACGCAGTCGGCCATGCCCTCGCCGTACTGGCCCTGCCCGCTGCCGGCGCACTGGACCATGTGGTGCCCGTACTCGTGGTGGACGATGACGGAGAAGGCGGTGTTGGGATGGCCGCCTCCCGAGGCGCAGAAGTTGATGGAGTGATAGTCGTACCAGGCGTTGCCCGGGCAGTAGTTGTCGGTCCGGTTGACCCAGACGGGGAAGTCGGTCTCGGTCGAGATCGTCGGGTAGTCGGGGTTGTAGGTCAGGGCGAAGTCGCGGATTACGTTGGCCTGGATGTAGCCGTTGGTCATGGCCCGGACGTACTCGCTGCTGTTGGCGGCGTTGTGGACGAAGTCGGCCGGCCCCGGCGGCGTCACCGACTGGCTCAGCATGTCCTGGGATCCGAGAAAGCAGTTGACCGCAAAGTAGTCTCCGTTCAGGGGCGACTCGACGGTGACCGCGGTGGTGCCCGGGTTGGGAACGACGAAGTCGCCGTTGGCGTTCGCGTAGGCCGTGCTGCCGCCCACGATCCGAGCGGTGGCCCAGGCCATCGGCGTGAGAACCTCGTCGGCACAGAGGTCCGCCTTGGGGCCCTCGGTGGCCAGCCCGCTGACGTTGCCGGTCACGTCGGTCTGGATGATCCGGTTCTCCCGGTAGAGGACCCGGCCGCTGGCGGGATCGACGACGAACAACCACTTCTCGTAGTTGCGGGCGGCCATCGAGCCCCGCTCACCGATGAAGGTCCTGGCCAGGACCGGCTCGACGTCCTCGAGGCCCGCGCCGGCCCAGATGACCGTCTCGGGTTGCGAGAACCGCTCCATGCTGGTGTTCAGCGTATTGGGCGCGAACGATTGTGCGAGCGCCGAGGCATCGACCGCGAAATCGCCCAGGGGTCGAAGCGACGAAGCGGCCAGGACGAGCGGGAAGTCGGCATCGTTGAAGACCAGCAGCCGCATGTTCGACCGAAAGACAGGGATACCGTCCTTTTGTTGCCCATAGCGGAACAGCGTGAACTTGTATGTGCCCGTCTCCGGCTGATACATGACCGGCTGGCCGAGCGGGCCGCCCACCGTGAACGGCAGCGGCTGGAGCTCGTCGGGCACGGTCCCGAAGACGCCCGCCTGATTGAGCCGGAACTGCTCGGCCGATCCCTCAGCCGTCGTTGCGGTTGACAACGGCTGACCGTAGACCCGGGTGACCCGCGAGCCCGTGGTAATGAACTTGACCTGCGGCGCCTGCGATTGGAGCGATTGAATCGCGGTCTCCACATCCGGTGGGACGTTGGCGCGGCTATCGCCGACCAACACCCCGAGCATCAACACGAGCGCAGCCGAAACTAGACATGGGTTCCTCATGGTTGCCACCTCCTACACGAGATTTGACAGAACACGTGATCACGCGCAAGACGAACGCGGCCGAGCGGAATCGCTCTGCCGGATTGAACCGCCGTTTCACACTGATCGGCTTGCTGACTGGTATGGTACCTCGATCGCATGCTCCATTCCAAGTGGAAGGCGTGTAAGTTGTTGTAAGCGTTTGGCTGTCTGCCCGAGCGGAATGTTCGCAGGGTAAGTGGAACGGTCAGCCTGTCGCTTATGAACGGGTGCTTTGCAGCCGGTGCTTCACGACGGGCGACAAAAGGGGCGGAACGAATCGAATCGCCCCGCCCCTTGGTTCTCTCGTTTCCCGGCCGGCTGCAAACGTGCCAGCGTCACCCAATTGCTACTTACAATACCCTCGGTGGCATCGGTTAGAGCAGCACTCGCTGTCCAACGTGCAAGGATCGCCCTTAGGCACGCAGGCGCAATCCGGATCGGTTTCCGGTGCGCAGCTCGGGCCGCAGCAGCCGTCCGCGAGCCCACAGGCCGGCCACTCGCTGTCGCAGTAGGCCGCGCAGGTGTCGCCGTCGTAGCAGGTGTCCGCGGTGCATGCCTGGCCATCGTTGCAGTCGGCACTGACCGAACAGACCGGCGCATCGCAGATTCCGTCGCAGCAGATGCCGCCGGTGCAGGGCGTGTCGTCCGCCACCGGCGCATACTGGCACACGCCGTCCACACAGGCGTCGGTCGTGCACTGGTTACCGTCGTCGCAATCCTCCGGTCCGGTGCAACCGCAATCCACGGCGCAGTTGAGCACGTCTTCAGCGCCCTCGCAGACGCCGTCACCGCAGCAGTACGGCTCACCTTGGGGCGTGGTCGTGCACGTCCAACCGCTGTCGTTGCAGCGGCTGTCGCCGCAGCCCTCGGTGGCGCCACAGCAGAAACGCCCTGACGGTGAACCGGTGGTCTTGCCGTTGCAGTCAGCCGAGCAATTGCGGCAATCCTCGCCGTCGCCAGCCTCGCACAGGCCATTGCCGCAGACGGCGCCGCCTTCACCACTGATGCAATCGTTCGGGCAGTTGTGGCAGTCCTCGCCGGGCTCGCAGGTGCCGTCGTCGTCGCACGCTGTGCACACGTTGTTGACCTCATCGCATCCCTGCCCGGGGCAAGGATCGGTGCCGGGCTGACAGGCGCCGCTCACGCAAGTCTCAGCGCCGTTGCAGAACAGTCCGTCGTTGCAATGGGCGTTCTCGAGGCACTCGACGCAGACGTCGCCGGCCTCGTCGCAGTACTGGCCCGGACAGGGATCGCTCCCGCCCTGGCAGTGCCCGTAGGCATCGCAGGCTTCGGTGCCGGTACAGAACAGGCCGTCGGTGCATTCGCCGTCCGAGAGGCAATCGCACGGCGGGCAGGGGCCGCCACAATCGATCCGGTCCTCGCCCTGGTTCTGAATCCCGTCGTTACAGGTGGCTCCGCCTGCAAGCACGCGCACGGACGGATCACCGAACAGGTGCCAGGTGTTGAACATCGAGACTCCGCCGGCGCCGTTGATGTCGATCATCTTGCAGGATCCGGCGAAGCACAGGGCCCCGAAGCTGAAGTACTGCTCGGCCACCAGCAGGTCGACGAACTCGTCCTGGGCATCCATCGGCGGGGACCAGCTCTGGACGATGGAGGAGGCGTACATGGCGACGGCCCCGGTGGGCTCGGATCCGTTGGTCGCCCGCAGCCAGGCCTCGGCGAAACAGGTGCTGTAGGTGTCGAACTCGCCGTTGTTGCAGGCCACGGAGAAGATGAAGGGGAGCATGTTGTCGTTGGCCAGGTTATCGACGTCGGCGTTGTTGAACCCGGTGCTGCTCCAGGCCGTGGCGCTGCCATGCCCGCAGTAGTTGACGATGCCGCGTCCGGCGTTCAGGGCGTTGGTCACCTGGGTATCCGTCCCGGTCGGATCGTAGATCTGATCCACCAGGGTGTAGCCGTAGGCGAGCAGATCATTTCGGATGAGGTCCATGTGCTGGTTGTCGTACTCGCCGTTGTGCCCCGGCCCCTGGTTGGAGGCGATACCCGTGCCGCGTTTGAACCAGGCCTGCTGGGTGGCGGGCATGGTCTCGTACTCGGTGGTCCGCAGGACCTGGGTGTCCACCTGGGCGGCGGTCTGAGCCGAGAAACGTCCCACCATGATGTCGGGGTAACTGTCTCCGCCGGCCACCAGGGCGTAGGTCGGGTCGGCCGCTCCGCCTGAAGCGAACGGCGTGGCGATCTGGGCCACGTCGCCCACCAGCAGGACGAAGGCCAGGTCACCGGTGTCGTAGGCGTTCTGGATGTAGCTCTGGATCGCCGTCACGTAGTTTCCGATGGTGGAGACGCCTACGGCCGTCGTGGTCAGGCCGATGGCGTTCTTGTGATCCACCAGCGGCTGAATGTTGGAGAGCCAGGAATCGTAGCAGATGATCAGGAGGTCGCCGGTTTCATCCAGCGGCGTATAACGCGTCTCCGAGGCGTAGTTGAGGAAGTGATTCCGGTAGATCTGGTGGAACGCCAGGCTGATCTCCCCGCCCCGGAGGGTACGATCCAGGACGTTCACCTGGCCGGGCCCGGTCTGCGAGACTTCCACGGTCGCGCTGGTGTAGACGCGCAGGGTCCGGGCGACCGGGTTGTACTGGAACGGATGGAGCTTCACCACCACTCCGCGATAGTCGCGCAGGATGTACGGCTGGCGAAGGGTGACTACCTCTGCCGGATAGAACGCGTCGGTTTCGTAGGCTTCGCCGAAGGTGTACGGCACGTCCGCGGGGTTAACCGTACGCGGGATGAAGCCCTTGGAGGGGGCCACGTCGACGTCCTCGATGTCGTAGTACTTGGACTCGAGCAGGCGGACGGCCATCGCGGCATCATCCGGGATGATGATACTGCGGCAAACGTGGGGCAACTCCGGGGCCCCGACCAGCTCCTTCATTTGGCCCTCCTCGCTTAGGGTGATCTCCAGGTACTGTTCGGTCCCGATGTCGACCGCATGCTGAGCGAACCCGCCAAAACTGTAGTCGATGACGATATGCTCCCCCGTGTCCGCCACTACGTTGGCCGTCACCGGTGCGGCCTCGGCCGGCGTCGGGGCCTGGACCTTTTCGGGGTTGACTCCCTCGGCCTCAACCGAGGCGGACCAGGCCAGCACGCCCATCGCGAGGGCGAGCAAACCCGCCGCCGCCCACACGTAAGTGGGCTTCGACATTCGAATCATTTTCCTCATGACTTCGCTCCTCCCATAACAAGAAAGATGTGCCTGTCCGCAGAATCGGACCTCCGATGAAGAGACATTAACGAAACGAATCCGCAACGAAGATGCGATTCCCCGCGCGCGTCCGCCGCGCGCCAGAAATGTCCGCCGATACGATCTATCGCCGGAATGGCTCCTGAGATGCAGTCACTTTTATCAAATCGGACCTCAAATGTCAACAGAAATCTCCTCGGCCTGTGGGCTGCGAATCGCCCGGGCTGAGCGTTTCTCCCGTACGTCGCGGCGGGCGGCAGGAGGCGCGGGACGACCGGGCACACGCCGTCGCAGTAGGCCACGCAGGTGTCGCCGACAACCGGCACTGGTGGGACTGGCGGGGGCACTCGCCTGGATCGGCTGGCGAGGTTAGAATCCCGGCGCCATGATCGGCCATCTGCAGGGCGCGGCATTCCTTGGCATTGAGGCTGCTCCGATCGAGGTCGAGGTGGACGTGGCCCGGCGCGGTTTCGCCGGGGCGGCCGTGGTGGGTTGGAGAGCAGGTTGCAGGTCAGGAGGAAACCATGAGCAGAATCACCCTGATCGCATTGCTGGGGACGCTCTGCTTCAGCCCTGCGAAGGCCTGGGCAGCGCCGCCTGAGCTCAAACAGCTTACCGATGATCGCTATTTGAACGGCTACTCCGAATGGTCGCCCGACGGCAAGTCCATCATCTACACGTCGGCCAGAGAGGTCTATCACCTCTGGAGGGTCTCTCCGGACGGCGGCAAGTCTGTCAAGGTCAGTGAGCGCAACGGCCACCACGGGCGCTTCTCGCCGGATGGCAAGTACATCGTCTACGACGGAGACAAGGGCACGGTCGTGCGTATCATACCGTCCGATGGCGGCGTGCCGATCCGCATCGTGCCGGAGTCGATCCCGGTCGAGAGGAGCGCCAATCCCGTCTGGTCACCCGACGGGGAGAAGATCGCCTTTCGTTCCCTCCACACGGTCTACGTGCTGGACCTTCCGTCGGGAGGGTTTTCGAAGGTCTACCATGACGATGCCAGGATCGCCCTGCCGCTCCACTGGTCGAAAAAGGAGAACTGCCTTCTGGCGAGCCTGATCAACCCGGAAGACAAGACGGCAAATGTCTGGAAGCTGCCCATCGACGGCGGCGACCCGACGCAACTGACCTTCACCCAACGCGTGACCCAGGCGAGCCCGTCGCCGGACGAATCCTGTCTCGTTTACTCTTCGGTCGCCGAAGGCCAATCGCTCGCCGACGGCCAGTGGGATCTGTGGGTCATGCCGTTTGGGGGCGGCGAGCCGCTCCTGTTGACGACCAGCGCGGGCCCGGACTGGGAGCCGCGCTGGTCGCCCGACGGCGGCCGCATCGTCTTCACCAGCACCCGCAACGGCGCCCCGGACCTCTACGTGATGAAGGTCGACCTGGAGCGTATCAAGAAGGACCTGAAGAAGCTGAACGAGGGATAGGCGGGATTCGCCTTACGTCATGGCCGTCCCTTGGCCCGAAACGCGACCAGCCTATGAAGGTCCGACCAATGGGAAACGTCGGTCGGAGTGCGCAGAGAACGCTCCAGCTTGAGAGGGACGCCGAAGCATGCAGATTCCGGACATGATTCGCGAGTCCCCCCCGATGCCGTGGACTCAGGGGGACAATATCCCGTGGAACGATCCGGAGTTCAGCGAGCGGATGTTGCGCGAGCATCTCTCGCCGGACCATGATCTCGCCAGCCGCCGCCAGGAGACGATCGACCACCAAGTTGCCTGGATCCACGAGCACGTGCTGTGTGCCCGTTCTACCAGGATCCTGGATCTGTGCTGTGGCCCGGGTCTGTACGGCATTCGTCTGGCCGAGCGTGGCCACCAGTACGTGGGCATTGATTACTCGCCTGCATCAATCGCGTATGCTGCCCGCAAGAGCGCTGGGAACGACCGATGCACGTTCATCGAGGGGGACATCCGCCAAGTTGACTACGGGTGCGAATTCGGGCTGGTCATGATGCTCTACGGCGAGTTCAACGTCTTCCGCCCGGCGGATGTCAGCGCTATTCTGCACAAGGTTCGCGCCGCCCTCGAGCCCGGCGGGCTCATTCTTCTCGAACCGCATTCACGCGAGGCCGTGGTGTCAATCGGCGAAGGGAGCCGTACTTGGGAAGCCCTCGATTCGGGGCTGTTCTCGGATCGCCCGCATCTCTATCTTCAGCAGGCCCACTGGGATGAAGCCAGCCAGGCCGCCACCCGCCAGTTCTTCGTCATCGACGCGGCAACCGGTGACGTGGTGCGATATGCAGCCAGCTATCAGGCATATTCTGATGCGGAGTACCGCTCGCTGCTCGCTGAGCAGGGTTTCCCGGAGGCTGAGCTCGGGCCTTCGCTCACGGGCGACCGGGACCCCACGCCACCAAACTTGATGGCGATTCTCGCGAGGAAGCCGACTGGCCGTGACGCCCCTTGTGACGAATGACGTGATCGGCGAGACCCAGCACCAAGTTTGAGCCGGTCCGCTGCCCGCACCATTCGGCCAGTGTGCCGGCGTCCGATCCGGGCCCCAGTGGGCAGTCGACCGTCACTGACTGCGAGACTGTGCGTGTGACGGGCATGTTCTCCGTCGGGTCATTCCGGCTGTCTTCAGCAGTTAGTCGAGTGTATCCGGCGGAGGGTGCCGCACAGTGCGGGCACAGCCGGGGGGTGTGAATCGAGCGTTTCACCCTGCCGGGCGGGAAATGGTCGCATTCTGTTTGGTGTTGCGGTACAATCCCGCCGCCATGATCGCCCATCTGCAGAGCGCGGCATTCTTCGGCATCGAGGCTGTTCCGATCGAGGTCGAGGTGGACGTGGCCCGGCGCGGCTTCGCCGGGGCGGCCATCGTCGGGCTGCCCGACGCCGCCGTCAAAGAGAGCATCGAGCGCGTACGCAGCGCGCTGCAGAACTCGGGCTATCAGTTTCCGCGTTACAAGACCGTGGTGAACCTGGCACCGGCCGACCTGCGCAAAGAGGGGCCGATCTTCGATCTGCCCATCGCACTGGGGATCATCTTCGCCAACGGCGAGGTGGTGGCCGAGGAATCGGACAAGTACCTGGTGTTGGGCGAGCTGGCCCTGGACGGGCGAGTTCGGCGGGTTCGCGGGGCGCTGTCGGCGGCGATGCTGGCCCAACAGCGCGGGTTCCGCGGGATCATCGTGCCGGAAGAGAACTCGGCCGAGGCGGCCGTGGTGGACGGGCTGTCCGTCATTCCGGTGACCTGCCTGACCGAGGCGATCGGGTTTCTGTCCGGTCAGCTTCCCATCGAGCCGGTGACCGTCGATCTGGACGCGGTGTTCGCCGCGTCGTCGGTGTACGACCGCGACTTCGCCGACGTGCGCGGTCAGGAGCACGTCAAGCGGGCGATGGCTATCGCGGCGGCCGGTATGCACAACGTGCTGCTGATCGGGCCGCCGGGGTCGGGCAAGACCATGCTGGCCAAACGGCTGCCGACCATCCTGCCGCCGCTGCTGCTGGCCGAGTCGCTGGAGACGACGCGGATTCACTCGGTGGCCGGTGAGCTGAAGGCCGGGCAGCCGCTGCTGGCGACGCGGCCGGTCCGCTGTCCGCACCATTCGGCCAGTACGCCGGCCATGGTCGGTGGGGGGACGATCCCGCAGGCCGGCGAGGTGTCGCTGGCTCATCACGGCGTTCTGTTTCTGGACGAGTTTCCGGAGTTCTCGCGGCAGACGCTGGAGGCCCTGCGCCAGCCGTTGGAGGACGGGACCGTCACCATCGCCCGGGCGCACATGACGATCTGTTTTCCGGCGTCGTTCATGATGGTGGCGGCCATGAACCCCTGCCCCTGCGGTTACTTCACCGACCCGCGCAAGCCGTGCAAGTGCACGGCCCCGCAGATCGACAAGTATCTGGCCCGGATCAGCGGGCCGCTGGTGGATCGGATCGACATTCACGTGGAGGTGCCGGCCGTCCCGTTCATCGAGTTGCGCAGCGAGCGTGACGGGACGCCGTCGTCGTCGGTGCGCGAACAGGTGCTGGCGGCCCGGAAGCATCAGCGGGCCCGGTTCGGCGCTGACAGTGTGATGACCAACGGTCGCATGGGCACGAAGTTGGTGCGCAAGCACTGCAAGCTGGACGAGTCGGGCGAGCTGATCCTGCGCCAGGCCATGACCGAGTTGGGCCTGTCAGCCCGGGCCCACGACAAGATTCTGCGGATCAGCCGCACGATCGCCGACCTGGCCGACGCCGAAAACATAGCGGCCGAGCACGTGGCCGAGGCGATTCACTACCGCCGCCTGGATCGGCAGTTGTAGTTGTGTAGCATTCGATTCGAGGACCACCCTGTTTGCGGATGTCCAGGCCATGAAGATGATAGGAATCGTCGTTGCACTGTGCGTGGTAGTAGTGGTCGTTTGGCAACTGTCGCGACAGCCAGGGGAAGGCACGGCTAGGAGCTTAAGAGGGGGGCGAGACTTCAGGATAGAAGCTGCCACGGCGGAGATGGATGACGCTTCGCTGGCGTGGGCCGTGGTCGAACCGATCTGGACGCTCGCTCAGGGGAGCGATGATGACGAGAAACTGCCTGCCGAGTGGGCAGGAGTGACCGAGGGCCAACTTGCCGTGTACGCGGTGGTCTGGGTCGAACGAGAGGTTGTCAACGGCGGGTTTTGGCAGTACCTGTACAATTCCAACGCCGATTTGCCTCGGAAGGCGCTCGATGGCTTCAGGAAGATGGGGGCGACCGAGTACGCTGGACTGCTGGAGCAGGCGATCTCGCTGTTTCCCGGCGGCAAGCTGCCGAAGACCCGCACGGAGCGTATGAGGCTCATGCCCGAAGATCCTTACGTAGATGTGGCGGAGGAGCATAAAGCGATGGTGGAGGGGCTGGACGAGCTGGATAGCCGCTTCTTTGAGTTGTACGGGGAGGGCGATCAGTTCTATTTGTTCATCGGCGACTACATCCGCGCAAACCCGGAGGCGTTCTTCAAGTAGTGTGGTAGGGCAGATGATTCGCCTGCCTCCACTATCCTGCTACAGCATCTTTGACGTTCCCGCGACTCGTCGACGGATGGTAAAGGCAGGTCATCGACCTGCCCTACCTGGCTCGACGGTGTCCACTCTGCGGGATGTGATCCGGGCCGGGTGCGTTGACGGACAGTGGGAGCGGCGAAGGGTCTCAGTGAGCGACCGGGTCGGGGCAGCAGGCTCCGGCCGGTGTGCGTTGAGCGGCCTGCGGTGCCTGGCCGGGTCGACGCTCGGGGGCACCTGCCTGGATGACGTTGACGATCTGTTCGGCGGTGAAGCCGCGTTCGATCATCTGCTGCTTCAGGGCCGCGTTTTCCTTCGCTATCTGCACCTTGCGCCACTGGACGGCGATGATCGCCGCAAGAACGATCAGCCCAACCACCACCCAAAGGGCACACACGATCAGAACAGCCGGTTCGTTCACCAACACCGAATTCCAATCGATCTCGGCCAATGGCAGGAACATGGCGATCCTCCGCTCGATCTGGCACACGGCCGGCGACGCGGCCAGTCCCTACGTCGCCATATTCGGGTCCATCCCTGCAATATTCCATCCCTCCGGCAGAATCTATCCGGAGTCCATTCCTCCCCGGGCGGGGGCCGTTGTTGGTCAGTGCAGACAGATTCCGACAAGAACGTACACGTGCTGATGCGTGGGGCGGGGGGCCGTCGCATTACAATCGAGCCGGCATCACCAGGGCAGGGGAAGCCGTACCGTGGCGGGAGGAAGAGGCGTTGGGGGCTCGCCGCTGGACCTGCGGGCGTCGCGCCGTGTCGGATTGCCACTCTTGCAACTGATGCCGTGGAGATCGATTCGATGAACTCAGGACACAATCGCCTGGCCCGCTGGCCGATCCTGCTGGCCGTTGTCGGGCTGGCGTGGTTCCCCTCGTTGGGCGCCGCGTCGGAGGGGGGCGCGTTTCCCGTTGCCACACCGGAGAGTCAGGGCCTGTCGTCCGAGGCGCTCCAGGAGCTGGCCGGGGAGGTGCGCGGCCTGTTCGAGGCCGGGCGCATCGTGGGGGCGGAACTGCTGGTGGTGAAGAATCGCCGGACCGTCCTGCACGAATCGGTCGGCTGGAAGGACCTGCCCGAAAAAGTCCCCATGGAGCCGAATACGATCTTCAACATCCGCTCGATGACCAAGCCGATCGTCGGGACGGCCGTCCAGATGCTGATCGACGACGGCAGGCTGTCTCTGGATGACCGGGCTGCCAAGTTCTTTCCCAGTTTCGACAATGACAAGTCGGGCAAGATCACGATCGACCACCTGCTGACGCACCGCAGCGGCTTTCCGCAGGCGTCGCCGCCCAAACCGCTGACCCAGTACAAGACGCTGCGCGGCTTGGCCGACTACTGGGGCGAGCGCGGCCCGGATCAATTCGAGCCCGGCAACGGCTTCACCTACAGCGATCCCGGCGTCGATATCCTCGGCGCGATCGTCACCGAGGTCTCCGGCCTGCCGCTGGAGCGCTTCGTGACCCAGCGTCTCTTCGAGCCGGCCGGTATGGCCGACAGCTTCGCCATGACACGCGACTTCGCGGCGGCCGACAACCATGATCCACGACGCCGGCGGATCAGCAGCAACCACACCGCATCGTTGGAAGCGTGGTACCGCTACTGGAAACCGACGGACGGGCCGATGGCGCCGTTCGTCAAGGGTTCCGGAACGACCTGGTACAGCACGCCGCTCGACTACGCGAGATTCCTCGCCCTGTGGATGGATAAAGGGGTGGTCGGCGGGCGGCGGCTGCTGGCCGAGGCGACCGTCAAGCGGGCCCTCATGCCGGTGTCGGGAATGGCCTACCCGACGAATTTTCGGGGGCTGCATGTTTTCTACGGCCGGCTCTGGATTCTGCACGCAGAGGGCGAGAGTCCCGGCGAGGCGAAGCCGGTCGTCTTCGGCCACGCGGGTTCCGACGGCACCTGGGCGTGGGCCTGGCCGAAGCATGACCTGATGGTGTTGTATTTCACACAGTCGCGCGGCAACCGCACGGGCATCTTGCTGGAGAGCGCGATCGAGCGCCTGCTCATCGAGCCGACCATCACGCGGAATGAGGCTCCCGACCAGCCGGCCGCCGTCGATTCGTAGAGGACGAGAACGGCCACGGTCCGGGATCGGGCCGGGCGGGCGAACGCGCGGGCGCGGCGATTCACTATCGGCGCTGGGTCGGTAATTACAGCGATGTCATCGGCAGGACGAGCGGCCTGCCGTGGCGAACTCGATCGGATTCGGCGCTGCCCCGGTCCTCGGCGTCAGGGCTCGAACTGGCGACGCCGCGCTCATCTACTTCTCTCTGGCGTACCACCAGGCGTCGCGGCCGCCCTCGATGAAGGTCAGGGGATCGGTTTCTCCGCGCAGCGTGCGGCCGGTGTAGTTGAACTTGCCGCCCTGGACGGCGAATCGCCAGGTGCCGTAGGGCTGGCCGTCCAGCTTCATGTTGAGCGTGTAGGCTCCGTCGGTCTCGAGCAGGTCCTGGGCTTTGAAATAGGTGCCGTGGGGGACTTCCTTGCCCTTGGGGAAGACCATGTCGAACTCGAAGCGGATCCACTTGGGCTGGACTTTGTAGGTGGTGTTCTCGCGGCTGGTGCAGACCAGCTCGCCGTCCTGATCGCGAGTGATCTCGATGCGAATCTCGAGCGGTTTCTCCTCGCAGCCGTCGTTCCGCAGCCAGGCCTTCCATTGCAGCGATTGGTCCGGCCTGGCCTCGCTGTAGTAGAGGTAGCCCCAGTCGCGCCAGTCGCCGTCGAGCGTGTAGCACTCGCCTGGGCCGAAAGGATCGTCGCCGGCTATCTTCACCACCGAGAAGGGGAAGGAGTAGAAGTGCTCGGTGGGGAGGTAGAAGTCGAGCACGTAGTCTCCGGGCGTGGTGAGCGGGACCGCGCCGGGCGGCGTCTCGCCGGTCGCCAGGTCCGTCGTCTTGGTGTTGTCCAGCAGCGCGTACGGCTTCTCGAGTATCTGCGGCTTCCAGTCGAACCGGTAGATCTCCTTGCCGTCGGCGGTCCGCAGCACGCTGAAGCCTTCCTTGTAGTCCTCGGGCAGGAACGTCGCCTGGATGTGATGCAGGCTGAACCCGCCGTTCTTGGCCAGCATCTGTAGGCCGTTGAGCACCGAGGAGTACGAGAGGCCGGGGGCGTACTTGCGGCCGGCGTCCTTGTTGGCCGGCGGGCGGGAACCCGACTTGTCGCTGGCCTGCTGCTCGTCGGCTTCCTTGTCCTTGTCGCTGAGCTTCTTCTCGATTGCTTTCTTGGCCTTGCCGGTGAGGTTGCCCGGGATCTGGGCATTCGCGGTCCCGGCCACGGCAATGGAAAGGGCGAGAATGGCTAGTGGCAATCTTTTCATGACGATTCCTCCTTTGACCCGATACTGGTGATCAACCCGCCAAGCCTGCTTCGGCGTCGCATCCTATCCGGATGAACGCTTCATGCTCCTTTGCAGGAGAGCCGCATCCCTTTGCAGGAGATTTCGCCGGACGACTCCCCGCACTCGGCGGCCGACGTTGTTGCGAGGATAGTGATTGCGGTCGCCATTGCTGTTGTGGCCGATGCCTCGCGGAAGCGGAACGTGGCCCGAATGCCCGGATGCCCGTGATCCCCGCGGTTCCTGCCCCGTGCAGAGCCGACGCAGATGAGCGTCAAGGCCGGATCATACCATCTCGCACCGGGAGTGACGACTTGCCGGGAGCGATGCCCAGGCTGCCTGACAGCGGCGAACGCGGTCACGCTCGGTAATGCACTGCTGCTGCTGGGCTTATGCCGTGTGGGCTGGACGGCAACCGTCGGTATGGGGCTCGTGCGTCGAGCGACCGGGCTACCGTTCCTGTGGTTCACGTGTGATCTGGTGAAGGTGCTCGACGGTGTCCATCCGGCGGAGGAGGTCGTGGTCCTCGATGGCTCGCTCGGTGGCCGACGGGATGAACAGCGTGAACCCCGAGTGCAGCAGGTGGGCGCGATCGCAGATGTCCCGGATGGCGAAACGGTGCAGCGTCGACGGCATCAGCGGATGGGGTGTCGAGAAGGCGGCTGTGACCTCGTGGCCGGGAGGGTAAAACCGCAACAGGTGCGTTCGCAACCGCTCGAAACGGGCCGGCCTGGAGACGCGCATGCTGTGCAGCGTGGTCTCCACGGTGCCGATCTGCCAGATCAGAGCGGGCACGTCGGACCGCAGCGGCCGGCGACGCAGCAGCAGATCGGTCGCTTCGTACATCTGCATCCCGGTCACGCAGGGGTCCACCATCAGCTCGGCGAACAGGCAGTCCATGGCCGAGATGCCCGGCAGAACCCGCACCTCCAGCGACAGCAAGCTGGCCAGGTCACGAATGAGAAACGGCGCGTAGACGCCGACGATCGGATGCCCGTGCATGGCGAAGGTGACCGGCGGATGGTCCAGCGCCGCGTCCAGCACTCGGGCGGCCATGTGGTGGTACGCGTTCAGCCGACGCCCGGCCTCTTCGTAGCTGGTCTCGAAGAGCGAAGTCACCCGCGGGCAGAGGCTTTCCAGATAGGTGCGAGTTGCGACACCGGTATCGACGTAGAGGACCTCCTTCGAGCCGCGGATCACGCGTTCGGTCTCGCGGGTGAGGTGGTCGACGTTCAGGACGCCCAGCCCGACGATGTAGATATCAACCACGATGATCCCCCGTCTGCACGGCCTGGATCAGATCGAGCAGCTTCTGGTATCGCTCGCTCGGGTCGCCGGCCAGGACGGCGTTGGCGGCAGCCTTGGCCGCGGACGATTCGGTGTGATGATTCCACGGCGCATTCGTCAGCGTCCTGACCGGCGCCTGGGCCGACGGTTGCTCTTCTTCCTCGCCCGCCGCCAGCGGGTGGATCGACGCGACATAGGACACCTTCAGCCCGGCCTCCTGCGCCTCGACGACTGTGGGTGAGATGCGGATGACCCATGCGATTTCCGACTGCGCGGCGGTGTTCTCTCCCTCGGACTGATTGGCGCCGTCCGTGGCGGCCCCCTTTGGCTCCTGGTCGCCGGGCCACGGATGCAGAGAGGCCGCGTAGGCGACTTCGGAGAGCGAGTCCGGCTGCTGCACGGCATGGGGAGCCAGTCGGAGCAGTAGCTTGACCTCCGGAAGCGTGGGGAGCGGCGTGCCGTGTGGTTGAGGCGGTTCCTGTTTCGCCGCTTGCTCGCCGACGGCTTCCGGACGGGCGACGGCCTGCCCCAGCAGGCCGAGCAGCCGGTCGTCCCGGCCGCGCAGGATACTCTGTTCCTCTTCGCTCAGGTCGTAACCCTCGAAGGCGCGTTGCGGGTCGGTCGTGGCCAGCTCGCGAAAGGCCTCGTCCAACACCGTCCGAATCAGGAAGTCGGCGGCCGCCTTGCGCGTCATTCGGTGAATCCTCGTGTGCCCGGGTTCGATCGTGTCTTGTCTATAATGACGCTACTTGGGCGGGTCATCAATGGCGTTGCCGGCCGACACCGGGCCGCGGTCCGGTCATCCCAGCCAGCTTTTGAGTTCGTCGGCGTGATCCCGCTGGAGCGCCTGCCAGGCGAGGAGGAACCACGGGGCGATCGGCTCGGAGGCTGTGAAGGCCGACAGGTCGTCGAGGGCGATCCAGGTCAGATCGTCGATCTCATCAGGCGCCGGCGTCAGGGGCTCGGCCACCCGGGCCAGGAGAACGGCGCACAGCTCGCGCTCGGCCCAGTCCTCGTTGTACTGGGCGTGATAGAGAATCTGTGTCGGGCGGATGACGTCGCGGGCGTCGGCGGCGAGTTCCTGACGGACGCGGCGGCAGGTGGCCTCGATGTCCGGCTCGCCAGGGGCCTGGTGCGTCGCGACGGTGGCATCCCAATACCCCGGCCACAGCGGCTTGGCGGCCGCCCGGCGGGCGAACAGCAGTCGCCTCTGATCATCGAACAGCAGACAGGTCAGCGCCCGGTGCAGCCGTCCCCGCCCGCGGTGGCACTCGACCTTGTCGGCCGTGCCCAGTTCGCGGCCGGCTTCGTCGACGAGCACAACCGTGTTCGGCGCCGGCGTTGAAGATGACTCGTTGGGTGCGGGCATCGTGTCGGCACGATACCGCGACGCACTCGGCAACGCTACGTCTGCCTGCCGAGTATATGCCGGATTGCAGCGCAAAGGAGAGCCCCGACCGAGTTCGGCCGGGGCTTTGTACATCAGGCGCAAGGGTCGAGTGCGGCAGACGAAGCACCGGTGGTCAAATGTCGAGCGTTGGACGCACGATACGCTACGGCACGCGCCGTTGGGCGTGCCGCGCGGCGTTCTATTTTCGTTTGTACGTCCCGGTCATCTCCAGCTTCTGCGCCATGTGGAGCGCGTCGGCCCACTCGATCATCTTCCATTCCAGGGTGTCGTCGTCCAGGGCCTTCATCCAGTACCAGCCGTAGCTGGTCGTGCCGTCGAGCCCGACGGCGGTGTAGTTCATGGACCAGGCCTTGTTTGCCTCGTCGTATTTGGCGGTGCCCTCCTGCGGGTAGCCCCAGTTGTTGAACATCCACCAGACGTAATGCTTCTTCTGCGGGTTCCAGCCCCAGACGCCGGCGGCCTCGAACTCGGCGTTCTTGGTTTTGGCCGACATCAGGCCGTGGAGCCAACGGTTGTCCAACGTCCAGCGCCAACTGGCCTCGCCGGTCCAGGTCTTGTCCTCGCCCTCGGCGTTGACCACTTCCGCTTCCCAGTTCCATTGCCCTTCGAAGACGTTGTAGGCCTCCAGTTCCGCCGGTCGGGTCGGGCGTTCGATCTGGGAGAAGTCGATGATCGGTGCGGCACAGCCCGCCATCAGAACCGCGACCCCGATCAGGGCCGACGGCGCAAACCTCCGTGCGATATTCATGGGTGCGCCTCCTTTATGCTCGAAAAAGGACTTGTCCACTCGCTACCGGGGCGCAGGTTAGAGCCGCCCCGCGGGGAAAGCCAGCAAAAAATCCCGAATGCGGCACCGGCACCGGCCGCGGCGCCACTGCGGGTCGCACGTGCTTCCGGGGCCACTGCGAAACACGGCACTTGACAACCGCCCCCTGCGTGC
>Ga0307380_10003659_pt1 | contig 21097 bp, 13 predicted proteins | sample UN3MG_FD_202239 | JGI IMG/M metagenome (GOLD analysis project Ga0307380, IMG submission 202239) | Soil microbial communities from Risofladan, Vaasa, Finland - UN-3 | ecosystem: Environmental > Terrestrial > Soil > Coastal area > Acid sulfate soil | place: Finland: Risofladan, Vaasa | collected... | reverse complement strand
GGAGGGCCGGACACACTAAGCTGGCTCGGCTCATTCAACCTCGAACGAATTCTCGGAACCGTCCCCGTCGAATCCGACGGCTCGGCGTATTTTGAATTGCCCGCGAACCGTCCCGTCTTTTATGTCGCTCTCGACGAAAATGACCTCTCATGCAGACGAATGCAGAGCTTCACCTGTTTGAAGCCCGGCGAAACAACGGCCTGCATCGGATGTCACAACTCACGCAACCATTCGAACGCAAACGTCGGCAACGCACGCAGAATCAAGGCAATCCAACGCCCCCCTTCGAAGATTACAGCAATCGAAGGTATAGCGGATGTGCCGGACTTCATGCGGGACGTCCAGCCGGTCCTCGACAAATATTGTATCGGATGCCATAACACCGAAGACCGAAAGGGACGCCTCTGTCTCGAAGGCGACATGTCAGTCACATGGTCGATCAGCTACTATTCGCTTACGATGAGAGAACAAATCGGCGACGGCCGTAACGGCCTCGGCAACCAGCCTCCGCGATCTCTCGGCTCAAGCGCATCACCGTTGCTCCGCAAACTCGAAGGAGGTCATTACGATGTAAAGGCTTCTCGCCAAGACTGGCTGAAAGTCTGGGCATGGACCGAGGCTGCCGCACCATTTTGCGGAACTTACGGAGGTCTGAGAAATCAGGAACAACAGAATACGAAAGCAGGCGTCTTCGCGAGCCAGGCGGGCGGTGTTCTTCAAAATCGCTGCTACTCATGCCACAATCCCGAAGGAAAAGGCCCGCAGAATCGGCTCGTCGAAGCCTTTGACTGGGACGAGCGAAGAAAGTTCATAGAGCGTCCCACCGGCCGGCATGAACGTCTCGTCTTAAAGGACGACCCGGCACGCTATTTTTCATGGAACGTATTGATAAACGCAACCCGGCCCGAAAAATCCGCAGTCCTGCTGGCGCCTCTCGCAAAAGAAGCAGGTGGATGGGAAACCTGCCCCGATGTCTTCAAGTCAAAAGACGATCCCGGCTATAAAATAATGTCAACCGCCGCGGCAAACTGGCAAGCCGAATGGCAAAAATCTCACGCATTCGGTTCACCCGCCTTCCAGGTCAACCACCAGTACATACGTGAAATGGTGCGTTTTGGAATCCTGCCGGAAAATACTCATGCAGAAAACGTCGACCCGTACGAGACCGATCGGCGATACTGGGAGATGTTTCATTATAAGCCGAAGATGTATGGAAACCGGATTGCCGGAAAAACTATGCCGTGATTACAAAGGCAAAGAACGAACAACCATGCTGGTTAGCAGTGATGGAACGTTAGTAACTATTTAATCGCATATCGACAAATTGTACTCCAGCGACTGATCGGTGAGTTCGGCACAAGCTACTTCTTCTACTACTACAAGTTCACAACTTCAAGACTGACAGGGACACCTCGAAGCTGATATCGACCGTATTTCGCTCACCTTATCCATTTGCGGATCCTTTTTACTGACTCAAACTGACCGGTTCGCACTGTCATCCCTGCGAAAGCAGGGATCCAGGAACGTAAAGGTTTTAGTGGATTCCCGCTTTCGCGGGAATGACAAATTGTGTTATGTTATTATCATTGAACGATTTGCTATAACATTCGACTCAAAAACGGTCATTTTGAGTTATTGATTTGGTGGCGATTTGCCTTTCTTTTTACTCGAAATTCTCCTGGTTTCCGCATTTACTTCTTCAAGAAAAGTGAGCATATATGAGTGGAGTTCCCGGGTCTTATCGGGAAGCTTAACAGAGAGATCGTCATTCTCACTCGGACTTCCTGAAAGGTCGAAAAGCTCCAGCCTGTTGTCCTGCCATGTCTTGACAAGCTTGAACTTGCCGAGAATGAGCGCTGTTTGAGGCCTGAGACTACGGAGCGGACCGGCCCACGCCGATGTCGTCGATGAATACTGTGCCTGAACCGCCGGCCTGCAAATTATTCTTGTCCCCAAGGCCGATAGCGATGCTGTCAACATCCGCCAGGTTCACGCCCTGATCGGCGAACTTCTGCAGGGGGATGACCCACTTCGTCCAGACATCTGTCGTCGCCGCATTAGCATCATCGTGGTACACCGCCGCAGGCTCGCCTGTGCTGTTGGCTATAGCCACGTACATCGGCTCAGGATCGTTGCTCGTTATGCCTATGTCCTGGGATTGCCATTGCCCTGTGACTGTGCCGGTCGTACTGACGTCTGAGAACACAGCGGTACAAGTATCCTCGGGATTATTGCTGGATAGCGCCAATCCTATGTACACAACAGTACTCATCTGAACAGTAGCGCTGGATCCGAGAGCTGCATCGTCCACAGGCACAAAATTGATCCCGTCCACCGAATGGGAAGCCGTCAACAAGCCCGCAGTATCGCGCTCAAGCTTCACCCAGTGCGGGACCGCCAGGTTGTTATCAACAGAATTCAGGCTCTCTCCGGCTGTTTCGGTTCGACGGCGGAATCTGATGCCGCCATCAGGCCTGGAGAATACCATCGCGTATTTGGAATCCGGAGTAAATGTCTCGCGAATCATAACACCGGCTTTGGCGCTGGTCGATGTCTCAGTAACGCTCTGAACTTTTACTACAATTGAGCCGGGTCCGGAAAGCTGCTTATAGACGTAATGGAAACTATCGCTCGGGTCGGCGATATTGTCGCTGCGAGCGGTCATCGTATAAGTTCCCGCAGGCCCTTCCATGAAGGTGCTAAAAGATGCAGGATAACCCCTGAACCACAGCGACAGTTCTTCGGCGCCTCTTAAAGTCCAATCCCGCTGGGAAATCAAGGTCATGGTTGCTTCTGAATACATCAAATAGCCCTGCTTGTTGTTGTTATAGACCAGCGGCATCGACTGCTTGCCGCCGTGAACGATGGTCTCCTCAGTGAAAGAATCGGTATTTTCGTCGCCTACAGCCGAGCCTGTGCCGTTACCGGCATAATATGGCAGAACATCCGGCGAGCCATAGCCAAGCCCATCTTTCCACGCATACCATATCTGGTTGTCGGCGGTGTCGTAGCTCTCAAAATCGTCTACAATAAAATATTCCTGTGTCGTAAAGTTCCAAACGTCACCTTGCCACGTTGTGGGAGTTGCGGCGTCATTGACCTCATCGACTCGCCAATAGTAAATCGTGCCCAAATCGAGGGCCAACGGGCCGTAGCTGGTTTCGGTCATCGTAGTAACCGGGGCGGTACCGTCAATAACAGCCTGCTCGTCAGAGCTGATGGAAACATTGTGCTCGGCGGCTTCTCTTCCTGCTCCCCAGCCAAGGGATAAATCCAGATCCACCTCTTTTGCTCCGGAGTCGGGATCGGGTTCTCTTGCATGGACTGGTATGTAGAAGAAGCGAACTTCGCTGAGGCCAAATTGGTCGAAGATACCTTCCCAGTTGCTGTTGGCTGTAAGCCTGACATTCTTTGCCGCTACGCCGCCAAAATCAATAGTGGTATCGTGCGCATAGCCGGGCGCACCGGGCGCTCGGGCGAATTCATGGGTAGTTCCCAATGCCGTATAGTCGATGCCGTTTGCCGAGTACTCGATAGTAACATCCTTGAATCCTAAGCCGATTAGTGACTCCAGACTATCATTAGAGTTCCATACCCACATTTCATGCAGTTTATAAGCTCTTTCGAACTCAAATTCGATCCATGTTGGCTGAACTCCATCTTTGATGCTCAGCCACATATTGCCTACACTTTCATTGGTATGCAATAAACCGCTGTCGTCCAGCCCGGAGCCGTTCACGGTATTTCCAGCTTCTTTACCTTCTTCACTGCTCGAAGCCGCAGCGATAATGTTTTCGATGGGATAAGTGAATAGCTCGACGGTAAAACTCCAGACATCGCCTTCATGAATCGTAGCACCGTCGGCCTCAACTTCATCAACCCGCCAGTAGTAAGTCTCACCGAGCGCGAGGCGCTCGGCGACGGCATAGAAGTTGGTGCCGATGCGGCCCTTGTAAACACCAGCAGGGTCCACTGTCGTCGCAGCCTGCTCCACATCGTCAAGAACAGTTCCGAGATATACATCGTGCCCGACTGCACCGGTTCCCGGTTTCCAGCCAAGGATTACATCCCGCGGCACATCCGTCTTCCCATCAACAGGATCAGGCTCGGAGGTTGCCGGCCCGCCGATAGCCACCACCGTAGTGATATTTCCCTCATACGTTGCTGATATAGTCCCTGTCCCGCCGTATGCGATCATTATGCCGTCGCTGATTAAAGTCTCGATCATTTCGACCTGATTACCGGCCAGGGTAATGATGCCGCCGGAGATGTCTATCAATGCGTAGCTCGTATCGCCTCCGTCGGTTACAGTTATGCCGGGATCGCCGGCCAGATCAATAGTCCCGCCGCGCAGGTACACCGTGCCGGAACTTCCATCCCTGAAGGCTAACCGCAGTTCGGCATCCGAGTGCAGATAACCGCCGGTCATATCGATAGTGCCCTCACCATATCGCCCACATTCTATGAGAGCAGCTACGAGAATACTCGTGTCGGCGCCGCTGATATAAAGGTATCCTGCCGGCAGGGGGACACTTTCTTTCCGGCCAAGGCGCAGCTCTCCGCCCACATTCAGAGTCGCGCCGCCAGTTACGGTCAATTCGCCAATTGAGCTTTCTACGTAAGCGATTCTTACTTCATCACAACTGGCGGTGTCGCCGTCAAGCGTTGGCCAGATGAGAGGGGTACTATTTTCTATATCGACCCTCTCGCCCGTGACAGGCAGTCCGCCGTCCCAGTTGCCCGCGTTCATCCAATCACCGTCACCGGCCGCGCCGGTCCAGACAGTGGCTTTGACGACCGTGACGTTGCCGACCAAACCAACCACGAAAACAACGGAAACTAAACATGTCCATTTTCTAAGCATGGCACTCTCCTTCCTGATCATCTGTTTCGTTTGTTCTGCCCGTCGAGTCTCAGTTTTTCACCCGCCGGTATGAGGCGGAGGTCTGAGCCGGTTTGGCAAAACAGACCCTGTTTGTGAATCATACAATTGTCAGATATTGTATTTTCTACTTCTTATAAGACTTTACCATACTTGCCCCCTGATGTCAAGTCCAAATGGCCCAAATCAGGCCGTCACAAAGGCGATTCCGGCTCCCGACTCGACAGCGAGACCAGCGAAAACATGCCGAGCCCCAGTGTTTTCAAGAAATGACGACGGTCTAACATAGTTTTTTCCTTCGTGTTCGGTTAGGAGTCTGTTCACTTCAATCAGGTAGGTTGTCATTCCGCACTTGATGCGGAATCCAAGACGCCAACGAGTTTGGATTCCCGCTCCCCGCTTCCGCGGGGACAAGTTTACACCTGCGAAAGCAGGTGCGGGAATGACAAGCCACAGAATCAATCATGACAAAATATTAGCATTTATATGCCTTCCAATTATTTCTCATGCAGCAGGAATGCTTTAGCTTCGGGAGCTTCTTTATCCTTCCAGCCGTAAAAGAGCAGCATCCCGTTCACAATGCTTCCATCGGGTCTTGTGACCGGCTGAATGTTATTGTATTTCCAACCGGGATATTTGGACTCATCGGGCGTCAGGTCCCGGTGCTTCTCCCATGTGTTTCCCTTGTCGGCAGAGATCCATTCTTCGACGGCTCCTCCTCCGTAGCTGTCCATATAACCGCCTGTATCGAGGTATCCATCCCCGACGATCAAATAGGCGTGCAATGTCCCGTCATCGTCTCTGGCTAAATGGCAGCTATTCCACTGATGGCTGGAGGGTGCAATAGGTGTTTTCTTCCAATTTCCGTTTGCCCGGCGGACGAAATAGTAGTTGTGGCTTTCAGTTGTTTCTTCGGAAAGCACATGCAGAAAAGCAGGTTCCCCGTTTTCGTCGAGAGCAATAGTAGGCGGCACGCCGGCCCCGCGCCATTTCGTATCCCAAATCCTGCATTTTGCATCGGCCTGGTCGATGTCGATGGGCGTTTTCATGCTTTCGCCGTCGAAGTTGGTCACAACGTGCGTTTGCAGATTTATCCTGACGTAGTAAAGGTTATACTTCCACTCATTACTGACTTGATGTTTGTATCGCGGATTGTAATATCTCCGGGGATCATTTTCCCTGTTGTCGTCGTAGGCGATAAAAACAACGTGGAGGAACCGGCCGTCTTGACTTGGCAATGTGCATTGGTATGACGACCACTCGAACGTGCCCTTTATATCCATATCAGTTACATCTTTTGCAGGTCCGATCCATGTTTTTCCTTTGTCACCTGTAATCCGGTATGTCCAGGAACTGATGTGCCCCGCTGTACGGTAATAAATCAATTCTTTTTTATCGGATATACGGTACACGGTAGGGTAAGACATTTTCGGAGCGATTTGGGGCCCCGGATCCCAATCGTCCAGGCTGCTTCCAAGACTGCCGGGTTTTTTGGAAATCAGGTGTGTACCGGGGCTGCTGTGGCAGCCGAAAAGAACGTGCAGATAATCATCTTCATCCGCCCATATAACGGGGCCGTAGTGATGGTCGCGTTTTGCAGGCCCGAGTGTTACTACTTCTGAGAATTCCCGGGCAGCCGGATCGTAAGTGACGGCCATGGGTTTGGTCGGGGCCTTGGGCCGAGCACCGATTTGCCCGCCGGCATTAAAAACAATATGAACTTTGTTATCGAGATAAACTGACTGAGGTCTCTGCCTGCGGTCGTAGAGCATTTTGATCTGCCCGCCTTGCCCAAAGGCCACAGGGAACGGGTCAGCTCTTATTTGTTCCTGCACTATGGTTAATAAAACCAAACAGATTAAAGATAAAGAAACCTTTTTTTTCATTACTTTTTCCTGTCTTAAGCCAAAATTCCCGTTTGACTTCATGGCGCTTCTTTATGCTTCACCTCCTTTGATACCGAGGTACGGCAACACTTGAAGCTGGAATCACCGGTAATTTAGCCTGTTTGCATAACATTATAAACTCACAACGTCAAATCGAGGAGAAAAAAAGGAATTCCGGACTTGAAGCTAAAGGACCTGACCCGGCACAGACGAAACCAAACAGGGCACCATCAACGCATGCCTCACCCGTCTGGGGCTGATCCTTTTGGGGATAGACTATTGTGAAATACCGCATTATGTGTTATAATAATAGGTGTCGTTATAAAGCTCATCGGCTGTTGGCAGCGGTGCTTTATGGTTTGCTGGTCTGAACGAGAAGGGTTACTACTCATATGAGATATTCGTGGATTCTTGCTTTTCTTGTTGTATTCAATCTCGCGCTCAATACTTCTTCTACGGTCCGGGCACAGGAGCTAATCCGGATAAACGAGTTCATGGCTTTGAACGATACCGGTCTGGATGACGAGGATCGGGATGAAATGGACTGGATCGAGATTTACAATGCCGGGACGGATACGGTCGATTTGGACCGCTGGTATCTGACGGATGATGCCAACGACCTGATGCAGTGGGCGTTTCCGCAAGTGATGCTCGCGCCCGATGCTTATCTGGTTGTCTTTGCCTCCGGAAAGAATCGAAGAGATCCCCTGGGAATATTGCATACGAATTTTAAACTAAAAGGGAGCGGCGAATATCTGGGGTTGGTCCGTCCGGACGGCAGGACCGTGGTTTCTGAGTTCTTTCCGACCTTTCCGAGACAAGCCCCCGACGTTTCTTACGGCCCCATCGGCAGTACGGCTGAAACAGTGCTCTTAATGCCCGGGGCGCCGGCAAAAGCCCTGGTGCCCCGTAACAGTGCACTGGAACCGAACCCGCGGCTTTCGGAGACGCTGCGTCCCTGGGCACAGGAAGACCTGGATGATTCATCATGGCAAACGGGCACAACCGGTGTCGGTTATAACTACCAGGGACTGATCGGTTTGGATGTCTCGGAGATGCGAAACTTCAATACCACGGTGTATATTCGCGTGCCCTTTACGGTAGAAGATCCCTCGGCGATCCAAGCCTTGACCTTGCGCATGAGTTTTGCCGACGGGATGATCGCCTATATCAACGGGCACGAGGTGGCACGGTTCAATGCCCCGGCCCCGGGCGCTGAGAGATGGAACTCCGGTGCATCTACCAATCGGTCCGACAGCATCGCTGTTAATCCGGTTGATTTTTCTATCCCGCAATTCGACTTTCTCCATGTGGGGACAAACCTGCTGGCCGTGCAGGGGCTGAACTATCAGACGAATAGTACGAGCCTGCTAATGCTCCCCGAGTTGCTGGCCACGATCGCTACAAAAGACGGCTCGTTATGCCGGTATTTCCCGACGCCGACGCCCGGAATGCCGAACAACGCCGGTATAGATATTTTGGGGCCGATCATTTCCGATACGGACCACGATCCGCGCATACCCACCGAAAACGAGGACCTGCAGATCACGGCCCGGATCGAGCCGTCTTTCGATCCCATTGATTCCGTCATGCTGCACCATCATGTAATGTTTGCCTGGGAAGTGACCGTACCGTTACTGGATGACGGTACGAGCGGAGACGGCCAAAGCGGAGACGGGATCTACGGGGGGCGAATCCCCGCTGCCCTGTTCGATGCCGGACAGATGGTCCGCTGGTACATTACGGCCACAGATACAGCCGGACGCAAATCGCGGTTCCCGGCCAATATCGATCTGCTGAATTCCCCGAAGTATTGCGGGACCGTAGTGGAGGACCCGAGCCTGACTAATCCGCTGGGAGTGCTGCATTGGTTTATCCAAAATCCGCAGGCCGCCAACACCGATGCCGGAACCCGCTGCTCGCTCTTTTACGACGGGCAGTTCTACGACAATCTCTGGATCAATATTCATGGTCAATCCAGCCGGGGCTTTCCAAAGAAGAGTTACGACATCGATTTCCATCCCGGCCATAATTTCAAATGGGCTACGGGACAGCCGCGTGCCGATGATATCAACCTGATGACGACCTATCCGGACAAGGCACAAATGCGTAACATACTGGCCTATGAGACATACCGGGATGCGGATTGTGCCTACCACTGGGTTTTTCCCGTACGTGTCCAGCAAAACGGCGACTTTTGGGGCACGGCCCATGTGATGGAGAACGGCGATGAAGACTGGCTGATTCGAATGGGCTTGAATGCCGAGGGGGCACTTTACAAAATGTACAACATGTTCAACAGTGCCAGTCACGCCAATAGCGGTGCTGAAAAGAAGACACGCAAGTATGAAGACAACACGGATTTGTCCGAACTCTACAGCGGCCTGAGTCTCTCAGGCGAAACACGCCGCCGATATCTCTATGACAATGTGGACGTCGCGCAGGTCGTCAATTTCCTGGCTGCACGCGCAATCACTGGAGACGTCGACTGCTGCCACAAAAATTACTACTTTTATCGTGATACCGGCCTCAGTAATGAATGGCAAATGTGGCCGTGGGATGTGGACCTGAGCTTCGGACGAGTATGGAATTCCGCGGAGACTTACTGGAACGAAGAGCTTATTCCAAATACGAGTCTGTTTGTCGGCCAGGGCAACCGTATGCCGAACGCCATTTTTAATTCCCCGGAAACGCGACAGATGTATTTGCGCCGCGTACGAACGCTTATGGATGAATTACTAAAGCCGCCGAACACGCCGGAGGAAGAATTATATTATGAGCCGCGTATCGATATGCTGGCGTCTCTACTTTACGAGGATGCGGCCTTAGACGCCGCCAAATGGAATTCACATGCCTGGGGGAACGGTTCAACGGCTCCTAATTACCCCCAATCGTTGATGGAAGCCGTCGAAGAGCTGAAGTACTTCTACCTGCCCGAGCGCCGGCGTCAACTATTCAACGGCCTGGCCTCCGGGGCACGTGAGATACCCGGTGCCCAACCGGCCGGTACGGTTGTTAACTTCGGGACTGTCGAAACTTATCCTGCCGGCGGTAACCTGGATGAGCAGTACATCCAACTGCAAAATCCGAATAGTTTTGCGGTAGATATTTCCGGCTGGACACTGAGTAAAGGGCAGGATTCAAATATCCATCTATTTACATTCCGAGGCGGCACTGTCATACCGGCAAATGGAACTATTTACATCGCCGCCGACCGGGTGGCTTTTCGCTCTCGACAATTATCTCCCACAGGCGGCCAGGCCTTGTTCGTTGTCGGCGATTTCAGCGGCCGGCTTGCAGCTCGAAATGAAATACTTAACCTGACCGACCGGCAGCAAGTGAAGGTTGATTCCGTTAATACAACACAATCCGGCAGGCGGTGACAGCGATAAGCTGCTGCTGAGGGATTAAGAGCACGCAGTTCGATCAGTATAAGCCGTTTCTTCAAAGAAACACGCGACAAAATTAATAGGCAGTGTTTTTCGTAGTCCGGCGGCAAAAATCTCCACCTCCCGACCGCCACAGGCTGCATCCGGCTTGCCAATTCCGGGAACACCATACTTAATGCCAGCCGGTCTCTATAAATATTTAGCCCGCCGATTCACTCGGCGGGTTTCCTTTCATATCAACACGCAAGAGCATTTTATCCCGCAGCATAAGCAAGTTCTGACCATTCTCCAGGCTATCAAAACCTTCTCATTATCAAGCACAACTCATCGAAAAATGTACCGTAGGCCTTTAATTCCTCTTAAAGAGAATTTCAAAGTAGATTACCTTGGCGTAAATCAGACGAATGGCTCTTGCGTAGTGAATCGCTTGAAACAATATCAATGAAGCTATCTTGTGAATCCAATGCGCCATCTAGACAATTTAATTTCATTAACGATACAAGTAGTGCACATGTCCTAGCTTGGCAATTGATAGATTTTCTTGGGTTAAATTCTATGTCAGTAAATCCCTTATATATAAAAAGCTTTTCTAGGTACTCTTGGTGACGTTGTAATGCCTTCAGATATAGCCAATCGTAAAATGCAGTTTTTGGAATCAATGGCCAGTCAATTCCCATGAAACTAAAGCCAATTAGTTTTCCGGATGTTCTGATTCTCGTATCTTTTTTTGCCTCTCTACTATTCTTTTTATAAAGATCAGTATACGGCCCTCCCTTTTCGAAAACTTTACTACCCTGAAAGGCTGACTCGATACTAAGAGCTCCATCATCTGTTTCAATCTTCAAGCTGAATGCACTTAGCCTTTGGCCTAGCAATTCATCAGATTTTGTAGAAACCTCAAGTAGCGGACACAGTCCTTTTTCTTTTGCCGCCTCGTGCAATGCTATGATATTTTTTTTCTTTTGAACTGGAGCAAATCCTGGGCTCCAAGAAAATTCAATTGCAATCTCATTTACCAAGTGATCATGTTTGTTCAGCGGTACAAACACAGGTCTTCTAGCCATTCTTATACCCCAATATTTTTTCAATAGGCACTTTGTCAGGTATCAAAATCTCTGATTTTTCTGCGGCGTTTCTTCTATCGTGAATCTCTTGTTTACCACGCCAGTCTACAAAAGGAGGCAAGAGGATTTCAAAGTCTATCTCACTAACTGCTTCGCTGTGGTTAAGTAGCCGTACTCCTGACTTATTTGATACTTCCGAGGTAAATCTAACGTTGGGAGACAACATCACAGAAGCATCGATCTTTAACCATATAGGATCCTGTATTCTTCCCTCTTGTCTAGCCCGAAATAACATTGGGTGATTATCGAGAAAGCACAAATGGACATACGCATCTAATCCTCTACGTTCATCCTCTTCATGACTCCACTCATTGCCTCCCGGTATAGGTATTTTGATGCCCTTATCATTAAGCACTTTTAGTGGGAGCAATCCTCCATATTTTTGTATTGAATCTAGATTTGTTCTATCAGTAAAGTGCCAAATCCCATCGAGGTTGTATTTTTCAATGATAGTTTTCATAACAACTCCCTCACAAATTTTATTAGGGACAGTCACCGTTTTCTGTGTACTGTCCCCAGCCATTAATAGGTGGCTGTCCCTAGTTTTCCCTACTTTAATTTTCCTGTTACCTAAATTTTAATAGGTGACTGTCCCTAGTTTTCTTAAATTTTAATAGGTGACTGTCCCTAGTTTTCTTAATTGTTATGCACAACTCATCGAAAAATATCGTGCTCTTTTAATTTTTCCTTGTAATTTTATTAATTTGAGACAAGGGAATGCTCAGTAATCCTCAGAAAATTCTCGGAAATTTTATAGTTGTAGCAGATGTGTCGCTAAAATACCCAGGCATGCCAATGGTCCGTTCAATATCCTCAATATAAAGTGCAAGATTAATTGTTATACTTTGTTGGTTAATAATGTTCTTTTCCCTAAGAACATCTAAGGCCTTTTGGATAACTCTAGGCTTTTCCATTTCTAATTCGTCATCTAATGGTTCTTTGGTGCGCCAGTGTCTTCTTGAGATATTAACAAAGAGTCGCTGTTCTCTTTCACGAGAAATTAAGCGTAACTGCCTTAATCGTTTTACCATAGCTGCGATAGACACTCGCCATTTTGATTTCAAGGGTACTAACATTTCCAGGTTGGGAGCGAATAAAACTTCTTTTGAAAATGTTTGCTCTGGTAACAAAAAGGCCGAAGCGAAGTGGTGAGCTTGCTTCTCGATTAAATTGAAGGTTGAGGTATTGCGCAATACGTTTTCATTGACATGATAATGAAGTATCATGTGCCCTAATTCATGTGCCGCATCGAATCTAGAACGAACAGCAGACATCTTTTCTTCACCTAGTATAAAATACGGCCTAAGTGTATCATCCACGCTCCAATTAGAAAAAGCATCCAAGGTTCTCGCATCGAGCTTTTGCCTAACAACAATTGCACCGTTATTTTCCAGCAGCCAAATAACATTACTAATGGGACCAAAACCGAGTCCCCAATGCTTTCTTGTTAAGTTGGCAATATCCTCAATGATTTCGTCGTCGATAGAAGTTGGATCAGAAGGTATGTCAAAGCGTGGGAAATTAACTTCTGGCAGTGTCACAAACTCTCGTAGGTACCCGACTGTATCTAAAAGCCATTCATACCGACGCTTGGCAATGAGTCTTGCTGTTTTAGTAGCTGCACTTAACGAGCGAAAGAATATAGGTTTACTCGCCTGGTTACCAATATCCTTCAGAAAAAAGTGCATAGGAAAATTAAGAGTATTAGCAATCTTCTTCAGAACATCACTCGATGGAGACCTTTGTCCCTTTTCATACTGAGAAATCGCAGCGCGAGATATATTTATCATATCTGCTAATGATGTTTGTGTTATACCTCTTGCTTCCCTAGCATGGGTCAACCTTTCTCGTTTAAAATTTGATGCTCCTACGCTCATATTAGGCAGTCTCGCTACTACTTCTCTTAACACTACGTTCAAGTTTTATCTCTAGGCTTTCAGGAATAATTTCTTCCTGATCTGCTTCTGGAATAATATCTTGGAACTTATCCAACAACTTGATGCGTTTAACAATTTCATTACACTCCTTGTCTGGGAAAACAATATCAACAAACTCAGGCAATAATCCGTCATCATCCACAGGCCTATGTGTAATAATAGCATAAAGCGGTGCTTCCTCATTTAATTCAGGAATTTTGTCTTCATTCATAAAATCAAGAAGCATTTGATTTGATTCAGCGTATCCTTTTCTAAATTCTGCATCTCGAGGCAATATTCCTTGATGGTCAACTTTTGATTGAGTTAATCTAATACGACCGCTCACTATAGAACGATGCCAGCAGTTCTTAGCCTTGTTTTTTTTGCTTTCAACTGTGTAACCTCCTATTCTTTCTGCGATATCAGGCATTATCCCCTCTATACATACTCGACGATATTGAGGTAACAGGTCGTGTGCTTCTGGCGGTTCAAAAGTCTCGTAACAATACTCATAAGCATCTTTATATTGCGAAATTATTCCAATGGCAATTAAGCGCTGAATATCATCACTTACTAAATCGTTGAACATTTCATCTGGTTTTTTTGGATCGTATGTCTTATCGTCCATAATAAAGACCTTTCATAATATATCGTCAATCTGTTTAACTTTACTGTAATTTTATAGTATAATTGTTAACAGTAAAGGGGATAATATAATATTTGTAAACTTTTTTTCAAATTTTCCTTCTTTTTCTCATATTAAGCCACGAAAAAGGTTATTTTCGAAGTAAAAAAGCAATTACTTGGGACTCCCTACGGAGATTTTACTTAAAAATCCCGTTTTTTACTGATAATGCTCATCTCCAGCATTTAATACATACTACATACGACGCACTACGAATAAAGGACGCCGTCTCAAGGAGATTTTTTTATATTTTTCACTTGACGGCCAATTCGTCTCTATGTATGATAACAATACAACACATATATTGAGGTTGTTATAAATATAAACATTAATCATTAATCATTAATCAATTATCAATAATCATTTAGGAAAGGGGAATTCTCATGTCAACTAAAGCACAAGTCAAAGCTAATCAACAAAACGCACAAAAATCGACCGGGCCGCAGACGGCCCAGGGCAAGGCCGTCGTCTCGCAGAATGCGGTCAAACATGGGCTTTTTGCCGCTGAAGCGGTCATAACGGGTGAAAATCCGGCGGTTTATGAAGCTTATCACGACCAATTCCTCGTCGAACTGGTGCCGGTCGGGATGGTGGAATCCATGTTAGCCGCGAGGGTTGTCAGCCTGGCATGGCGGCTGCAACGTGCCGAACGCATGCAAAATCAGGTCATCGACGATATGATAGGACGTATAGTTACCAATAACCCAGCCAGACGTAAACGAGAATGTTATTACGACAACCAGGGAATACGGGCGGGCGATCCGAGATTCGACCTGGATAATTTGCCGCTTGGCCGAATCGCTACGAGGGATTGGTCGAATTGCAAGGTACTGGATCGACTGTTTATGTACGAACGGCGAATCGAAAACAGCATGCACAAGACGATAAACAAGCTTAAAACGTACCAATCGATGCGGGTAATACAAGAGGCCGAAACCTGCAAGCCGGAACCTGCCCCGGCCATTCCCAAGCGTGGCACGGGCTTCCAGCCCGTGGAACACATGGCCAAGATGGCCATGCCACGGGACCAGGCCATTCCATCCCTAAGGGATGAGGCTGCCACCCGGCGCCTGCCGGCAGAGAAAAAAGGTGATTTGAAAAAACAAACCCAATTTGCGCCGGCACAAATGGGCGCAACGTCTTATTTGAAAGGAGATTATGACAATAAACCGGCCGGCGGAGCCTATGAAAACAAAGCCAATCCGTCAGGCCACTTGATGTCGGTGTGGAATTGCCGGACTGATCAAAGCCAATCTCACGCTCATGCATTGCCAAAATGAGCGGGAAAAAGAGAAAAATCAATAGGAGCACCTACTCATTAACCGGATGGACCATAATGCTTGTCTGATTTATTGAATCTTTTAGCGGGCAATTACCCCAACCATCCCATATTCTCTATTTTCAATGAGTTTTACTCCCACAATGCTGTTTGTTTTTTGCTTTTTCTCTGTTTTTTTAAGATAGACTGTAAAGTATCTTTCGCTTCGTCCGGAGAGTTGCCCGTTATTGTTCTCGATCAAAATCCGGGCAGTTTCGCCAATAAATTGCCGGCGATATTTTAGCCCGAGTTCAATATCCAGCTCGCGTAATATCTGTGACCTTTCTTTTATAACTTTATTATCGATAGACTCTTGCATATCGGCAGCGGCAGTGCCCCTGCGCGGCGAGAAACTGAAAACATGCATTTTTGCAAAACCAACAATCTTAGCCATATTAACAGTCTGCTCAAAGTCGGCATTCGTTTCGCCGGGAAAACCAACGATGATATCGGTCGTTATGGCGGGCCTGTCGAGCCGGGATTTGGCGGACTCGACTTTTTCTCTGAATTCTTCGATTCTGTATTGCCGGCACATTTTTCTCAGGATATTGTCGGAGCCCGATTGCAGCGACAAGTGTAGATGGGGCATAATGTTAGGGTGTTGGCAGAAAGTATCGAGCAGTCGCGGCGTAAGATCGGCGGGCTCCAGAGAGCTTAATCTTATCCTTTCTAAATTAGGTATTTCCGCCATCTTATCGAGCAGGTCGGCCAGGTGATTGTTTTGCTGATTGGGCCAATTTTTTCGCCTGACGCTTTGACGGCCGTAAGCCCCGAGAAATATTCCGGTTACAACGATTTCCCTATGTCCGTATTCCACAAGAGCTTGCGCCTCGTGCAGAACCTCATCGGCGGGTTTGCTGCGAACAAATGGCCGGGTTTTCGGTACAATACAATATGTACAGTATCCATCACAGCCATCTTGAATCTTTAGAAAGGCTCTGGTTTGGCCATCGAATGAAGTTAGCGGCGGCAGATTCATGTGATTGTTTAACTCGTTTTTATACTTGATTTTGTAGCTGTTTTTTGCTTTAATGGTAGTGTCCGGACAGGATTGAGTTCTTTGGGAAGTTAGGGTGGCAGCTTTGTTGTCGATTATGCAGCTTAGCGTATCGGCAAGATCGCTTCGATTTCTGATAAGATGGACATCTTCAGCCATAGTGCTCAATTCGCCGATTTGTACGGTCGGCAGGCATCCGGAGACAATGATAACGGCGTTTGGACTTTGCTTTCGGATTTTTCGAATGCATTGCCGGCTCTTGGCCGATGCTGTATGTGTTACGCAGCAGGAATTAATAACGACCAGGTCGGGCTTTTTGGACGGTTCGACTTTATGGAGCCCGAAATTTTCGAGTAACTCTCGAATTTGCTGGCTTTCGTATTGATTGACTTTGCAGCCAAGAGAATTTATGGAAAAAGTCTTCATAGTATGATATAATGTATATTTGTTGGAATGGATTTACAAGGCTAAATGAAAACTATGCGAGAGGAGTGTTATGGCTGCGGAAACCGGCACAGTCTGGGCAATCGACATAGGCAATAGTTCCCTTAAAGCATTGAACCTGAGTACAGAGCGCGGGGTTGTAGAAGTAATCGGCTTCGATAACATCCGGCACGGCAAAATCCTCAGCGGAAGTGACGTGACGGAGGCTGAAAGAGAAGAGCTAATCGCATTAAGTTTGCGCCAGTTCGTCAATAAATACGACTTGAGCATGGACGAGATAGCAGTTTCTGTGCCGAGCCAGAATAGCTTTGCACGGTTCGTGAACCTGCCTCCCGTCGAGGAGAAGCGCATTCCCGAAATGGTGAAGTTCGAAGCGGTTCAGCAAATTCCTTTCGGTATCAACGATGTCCAGTGGGACTGGCAGTTGATGACGGAGCCGGACAGCCCTGAAATCAAGGTTGGCATTTTTGCGATCAAAAATGAAGTTGTCAACTCGGCACTGGAGCACTTTAACAGGGAAGATGTACAGGTCAGCTACGTGCAGATGGCGCCGATGGCTCTTTACAACTACCTGCTGAACGACCGTCCCGACCTGGTGACTTCCGACAGCCAGGCAACCGTCATTCTCAACATCGGGGCGGAAAATACCGATTTGGTTGTCTGTACAAAATCAGCCGTCTGGCAAAGATGTATCCTGATCGGGGGCAACGCATTTACCAAGGCGATAGCGGATACATTCAGGCTGAACTTTGAAAAGGCTGAAAAACTCAAACGCACGGCTCCGGTGAGCAAGTATTCCCGGCAGATACTCCAGGCGATGAGGCCCGTCTTTACGGATCTGGCATCCGAAGTTCAGCGGTCATTGGGCTTTTACAACAGCTCCAATCCCAATACAAAAATCGTCAGGATCGTGGCCATGGGAGGCGGAACGAGACTGCGAGGCATTCTCAAATATCTACAGCAGACACTTCAGATGCCTGTTGAGAGGCCCGATTCGTTCAAAAGACTCGGGATGGGTCCGGGAGTTTCGCCGGCGAAGTTCCACGAAAATGTCAGCGACTTCGGCATCGTTTACGGTCTTGCCCTGCAGGGCCTGGGCCTGGCCAGGATAGAGAGCAATCTACTGCCCCGCAATATTGCCCGGTCAATGGCATGGGCGAGCAAGGGCAGGTATTTTATTGCCGCGGCGTGTATGCTGCTTGCAGTCTCACTTTTGTGCTTTGCGCGAACGGGCCTGGATAAAATGAATTACACAAAGAACAGTCAGGTCCGGCAGAAAACTCTGATGGCTCTCAGTAATGTCGAAGATGCCAAGCAGAAGTATGAAGCTGAAAAATCTCAAGGCACCAAGTTCGATGCAACGATCGATAAGGAGTTTGAACCTTTCGACTATCGTGAAATCGTTCCGCTTTTGCACGAGACCATCCTCTCAGCCCTGCCAAACGAGCAGAACAATCCGGATCAAGCCGATCTGTACAAGGCTTTTGCCAGCGGCGATGTGAAAAAGATTAAGGAGATTCCCAGAAAGCAGCGCAAGCAGATCTTTATCACGGGAATGACTGTTTACTTCACAAATAATCTGGAAGGGGCGAAGTTTGGCGGAGCCGACGTATGGAGAAGAACCCGTGGGACCGAAATCGGGGTTGAAGACGGAGGTATGGAAGCAGAATATGAGTACGCCATGATGATGGAGGCTGAGATGGGAATGGGCAGAGGAATGTATGAATATGGTCCTATGGGACCCATGGCAGGTACCGGCACAAAAGAGGAGAAGAATTCCGGATTTGTCGTCCAGGTCCTCTGTTACAGTCCCTACGGGCAGACAGTAACTGAATTGGGCGAATTGATAGACCCTCACAGCGTCGAAGAGAAGCCAGATAAATGGGGATTTATTACACGGTTGGCGCACCTCGATGACTTTGTTGAAGACGGCAATAGTCCCTTTGAGCTGTACAAAAAGGATGAGGTTCCCGAGCAGTTTAGTCTGGAAATAAAGGAAGTCACTGTCGATGGCGAAATGCCTGGAGGAATAGGTATATGGGAAGACCTAATAGACGAAACAACCCAGACCGGATCGCGTTCGGGTGGTTTAGCACGAAATTTGATTTTGATTGACCCGATGACCAGGGAGACCATTACTAAGGAGAGTGTGCTGGACGAGGACGGGAAACCGATACTCTACCGGGGCCAGCCGCGTTACAAGGTCAATGATCATTGGTTTGTACTAAATGCCAAGTTTATCTGGAAAGACGCGCCGGAGCCGCCCGCGAAGCCTGTGACTTCTCCGTACGGAGCAATGATGTCAACGCCGCGGCCAACTACGAGTCCGCCTTCTACGAGTTCCAGACCTTCCGGTAAAAGTAAATTACCTGACGACTTAGATATGTGAGCCAAAAATGAATATGCCGAACTTTAAAGATATCCTGCAGAAATTAAGCGTTTTCAAGAATAACTTATCGCTGTTGGTGCCGGTAATTATCACTCTGGTGAGTGTGCTTCTTTTTGTACCCACGCAGTTGATGAGCAGTAAGCTCAAGAAGGACGTGGAACAGGAAAGCATCAATAAGGGTGGCAGGAAAATTAAGAATCTGGAAACAAGCGCTGTTTCACGTCAGCAATACGAAATGGAGGCCGAGCGCCAGAAGGCTCATGCAACAGACGCCAACGAGATAGCAAAACTGGCCATACAAAGCACTCAGCGAGAGCTGCTGAGCTATGTTATTTTTCCTGCGCCTGATCCGAACGGTTTCTCCGGATTGATCTTTCAGGAATTCGGCCAGCGGTTTCGCAGCGGGATCGACAAGCTAACCGTGCGTGTCAACGGCCGGGATTGTCCGACAGATGCCGAAATCGAAAGAGGTCTGGAGAATTCATCATCGTCCAGCCGTACAAGAAGGGGGGGAGCATTCTCATCGAGAGCTCAAACTACGGGTCGCTACCCAGGAGGCTCGATGAGGTTCGGCAGCATTGATCGGATGATCGTCGATGAGATGTGCAAGGACAGAGCAAGATCTATTTCCGTCTATATCAACCCGGTTGATATCAGCGGCTACGAATACTGGAAAGATTACAAGTACGATGTCAAGCAGGAAGAAGCTATCAAGGATTGCTGGTATCACCAGTTGGCTTACTGGATCATCGAAGATATCTTCGCAACCATCGAAGCGATGAACTCAGGTTCCGAAACTGTTCTGGAAGCTCCGGTCAAACGGTTTATGGGCATATCTTTCACAATGGGCCTCAAGAGAGCGCGAAGCGGCGGCGGCGGCGCATTCAGGGGGGGCAGGGGCAGGGGCTCGAGAATGAAGGTACAGAAGGAGGAGGCTGACAGGCCCGCTTATGTTCGCACCGAAAAAGACGGGCTGTCGGAATCGTGTACGGGAAGATACTGTAGCGAAGACAAAGGCATTGATGTCACACACTTTAATTTCAGTATTATAGCCAGCACAAAAGCGGTTTTACCGCTTATGAAGGAGCTCTGCAGTGCCAAGGAGCATCAGTTCCGTGGATATCCGGACCCAAACCAGCCGCCCCAGACTTTCCAGCCGGTCCAGACTTTTAAGCATAATCAAATCACGGTACTGGAAAGTAAGATCGGTTCGATTAATCCGAATGATCCAACGCACAGATATTACCGGTACGGAGACGAAAGTGTGGTATCGTTGGATTTGATCTGCGAATACATCTTCGATATAGGGGGTTACGACAGCATGATGCCGTTACCGGTCAAGAAAACTATTGACGGTTTAGATGAAGATAAAAAATAGTGAGCCGGCCAGGAATAAAGGCAAAGTAGGATATTAGATATGATTAAGATAAGCAGTATAGGCAGTTTTTTCGAAGAACATGTCGAGAAGATCATTCTGGTGATTGTGGGCCTTGTTTGCGCCTGGCTTCTGATCACGCGTGTGATTTTGAGCCCCAATACGGTATCCTGGGATGACCGGAACTTCAGCCCCAGCGCGATTGATGATTACGTGTACGGGGAGGCCCAGCGTCTGAGGCAAAAGCTGAACGAGCCACCCGATCAACTGGATCCGTATAAGCCAAAAGTCGGTGAATTCCTCGCCCTGCTGAATTCGTCGGTCAATAACGTAGACACGACGCTGTGGCCGGTGGTTCCTTATGAACTTGTAGCCGGCGCAGACGTTGCAGGTATCTATAGCCTTCCTCGTATTGGTGAAGTTAACGATGTGGCAGTCGAGCATATTAGAGCGGTGGCTTATGTGCCGATCGATGAAGTGACCCCGGAGACTCCTTATGACAAAGCCGGAAACGAGCCGAATGATATCGATCTTATAACAGTGGAAGCCAAGTTAGATATATCGGAATTATATGATAAGTTCAATGAAAGTTTTATCGAAGACGTCGAGGAAGAAAGGGCTGATCCATGCCTTGCCAAGCCGATTTTTGCAGCCGTAAACTTACAAAGACAGGAATTGAACAGCGATGGTAC
>Ga0307380_10003657_pt1 | contig 21115 bp, 10 predicted proteins | sample UN3MG_FD_202239 | JGI IMG/M metagenome (GOLD analysis project Ga0307380, IMG submission 202239) | Soil microbial communities from Risofladan, Vaasa, Finland - UN-3 | ecosystem: Environmental > Terrestrial > Soil > Coastal area > Acid sulfate soil | place: Finland: Risofladan, Vaasa | collected... | reverse complement strand
GGCAGGCAGGTCCCCTGCGTCCCTGCAAAAAGGGCCTACTTCTCCGTCGGCACGACGATGCCTCGGATGATGATGTTCTGGCAGAAGACGAACACGAGGAAGGTGGGGATGGCCGCGATGACCAGCGAGGCGTAGACGACCGCCTGGTGGCTCTCGCTCTGGAGCTGGAAGATCCACACCATCATCGTCCACATGTCCTCGTCGGGGATGATGATCAAGGCCATCATGAACGCGCTGTAGGCCGCCCGGAAGGCGTTCAGGGCGATCACCGCGAGGATCGGCTTGGACAGGCTCATCGTGATCGTCCAGAACTTCGTCCACTCGCTGGCCCCGTCGATGTCCGCCGCCTCGTACAGCTCCCGCGGGAGGCTGTCGAAGAAGCCCTTCAGCAGGAAGATGAAGAACCCGTTGGCCATGCCCGGCACGACGAGGGCGGCAAAGGTGTTCAGCAGGCTGACGAACGGTCGGCCGATCAGCGTCGGCACGAGCCAGACGCCGACGACCGTCGCGGCGCCCAGCGCGGCCGTCAGGCGGACGACCTCCGGCAGGCGCGGCGCGAGCTTCCACAGCAGCCAGACCGCCGCGCCGAACGCCACGGCCCCGCCCGCCAGCGGCCAGAGGGGAAACCGCTTCATCAGCAGGAAGGCGGGGATCATCGTCACCTCGCCGGGGAAGGCCATCGTCGCCATCAGCAGCAGGAGCACCTTGTAGGTGCTGGGCGGCTTGTAGCGGCTGAGGGCGTAGGCCCCCAGCGGGTTGACCACCAACGCCGAGGCGATCGCCAGCGAGCAGTAGATCAGCGTGTTGACGATCCCCCGCCCGTGCAGCAGGAGGTACTCGAAGACGTGCTTGTAGTTCCGCGTGGAGAACTCCCACCGCAGGTCGGAGCTGTGGGCCATGCAGTCGTGCCAGTCGGCCTGGGGGATCGGCAGCTCGATCGGCGCGACCTGCTCGGCCGCCACGCCGCGCTTCTGGGCGACGAACTGCTCGAAGAGCTGCCGCGGGCCGTGGAGGGTGATCTTCCCGGCCGGGCAAAGCTTGGGGTCCTTCAGGAAGCCCGCCCAGTCGACCGCCTCGAAGCGGTTCACCGGCACGATCGTGGGGAAGGGCACCTCGTCGAAGGAGGCGAACTTCGTGCCGCACTTGCTGTTTCGCTCGGCGATGTCCTTGTAGACCACCGCGGCGAGGTACTTCCGGAAGTGGTCCGCCAGCGAGGCGTCCAGGCGGATGAGGCTCAGCGAGGCCAGCTCGCGAACGAACTCCTCCCAGTCCTCGCGCTGCTTCCCCCCGGCCGGGGCGCGGGCGGTAAGGAAGACCTCCTCGTAGCTGCCGAGGCGCGTGCCGTGGGCCTGGTTGTAGTCCTCGATGCTCGGGGTGTAGTGCTGCTTGAGGAAGCGTCGGAAGGCGCCGTCGGGGTTGTCCAGGACGCGGTCGCGGATGGGCCGACCGGCGGCGAACTCATCGAACGCCTTCCGCATCGGGTCCGGCAGGGGCGGGTAGCGCCCGGGGGCAGGCGGGGGCGGCATCACGCCGTTCCACGTGGTGACGGGGAACCGCATCGCGTTTCGGTAGGCGTGGATGTCGCCGCCGAACCGCTTGTACATCTGCGCCCGGAACAGCCGGGCGTTGATCGGCAGCATCTTGCCGCCCTGCGTGTGGCCCGGGCGCCACCAGGGGCACTTGGCCCGCCAGGCGAGGAACGCCTCCAGGTGCGGCGAGGGCGCGGGCGGCTCGATGTTCCGCCAGCTCCCGATCCGCCGGCCCCAGGCGGCCTCGGCGTCGCTGAGGATCACGTCGTGCTTGCTCTCGACGTACTTCTGGAACAACACGACGTCGTCGAACCAGAACTGGGGCCAGGGGGTGATGTAGACGCTGTCGGCCTCGGACTTCATCGACCCGCTGAGCATCAGCATGAACGGGTAGATCATCGTCACCGCGCCGACGAGGAGCAGCGCGTAGATGGTCCCGTAGACCAGGCGCACCCTCCTGCTGCGCGACCCGACTGTGCTGATGATAGGCATCTCTCACACCGGATTGCGGATTGTCGCCGTCGTGTGCCGTGCGGGTCTGGAAATCCGCAATCCGCAATCCACAATCCGCAATCTCTTCACTCTCCCACTCCCTGTGCCGTTCGGAACTCCATCCGGCTGAGGCGCTGGAGCTGGACGACGGTGAAGCCGATCAGCATCGCGCCGAGCACCCAGGCCATCGCCGTGGCCGGGCCGAAGCGAAGGTACGCGAACGCCTGCCAGTAGATGTGCAGGCCGACCAGCTCGGTCCGGCCGTGGGGCTCGCCGGCGGTCATCGCGAGGATGAACCCCGCGCCGGTCTTCATCACGCCGATGATCGCCCCGATGAAGTTGATCAGGATCAGGGCCTTGATGCCGGGAACGGCGATGTGGTGGACCTTCGCCCACATGCCCGCCCCGTCGATGTCCGCCGCCTCGTACAGCTCCTCGGGGACGGTCTTCAGGGCGGCCAGGTAGATCAGGCACCCCGGGCCCATGCCCGCCCAGACCGTCGGCAGCAGACAGAAAAACAGCGCGAACGTCGGCGAGTCCAGCCAGGCGATGTGCACCTCCTCCAGGTGCACGTTCGGCAGCAGGTTCATCGCCCAGATGACCCCGTTGATCACCTTGTTGATCATGCCGTACTGCCCGTAGAAGCCCTTCCACAGGAAGATGACGATCACGCCGGTCAGCACGGCCGGAAGATAGTAGATCACGCGGAACAGGATCTTCCCCCGCGGCACCTCGGTCAGCAGGAACGCCAGGACGATCGGCGCGCAGAAGCCGAACAGGATGAACAGCGCCGTGTACTCCAGCGCCACGCGGACGGAGTACCAGAACTCCTCGTCGAACAGGACGTTGGCGAAGTTCTCCATGCCGACGAACCGGCTGAAGCCCCGCACGTTGTAGTCCTGGAATGCGATCACCGTCCCGCGGAGCAGCGGCCAGTAGCTCCACAGCAGGATCGACCCCACCGCCGGCACCAGGAGGATGTACGCCCACATGTACCGCCCGAACTGCCAGCCGCCCTTGTGCTTCTCGGACGGATCGGCCACCTGGGCCTTGGCGAAGACCTTGAAGACGCGGTGGAACACGGCCGCGAACGCCAGGAAGATCGCGATCGCCACGCCGAGGGCGACGCGGTTGCGGAACTGCCGCTGCTCGGGCGTGAGGATGTTGAGCATCTTCTCGTTGGCGGTGCGGACCTGCTCCTGGAGGATCTCGCGGATGCGGGCCTTGGCGGCGGCCGGGTCGTTGGCGTCGATGGCCTTCCGGATGGTGCCGTCGGTCCGGATGAAGCCGATGGCCTTCGAGACGTAGCGGTAGACCTTCTGGCAGTTCTTGCCGTACGGCTCCGGGATGCCGTTGTCCAGGGCGGTCTGGGCGGCCTGCTCCCAGCCCTTGGGCACCTGGCGGACGTACTCGGGGTAGCCGGCCTTGGCCAGCAGCTCCGCGCGGACGTATCGCCCCTGGCCGTTCTCGATCATCGTGCGGGCGCGGATCATGCGCGACTCGGGCCCGTCGAAAAAGTGGATGTAGTTCCAGGCTGCGTCGCGCCGGGGGACGTCGTCGGCCAGGCCGGCGTAGATCCCGACCATCCGCGAGTTGAACTCCGCCCCCCGCTGGCCCGTGGGGCCCTTGGGCACGGGCCCGAAGCCGTACTGGGCCGGGTCTCGCTCGGCGAAGAACCGCTGGTCGAGGTACTCGAACTCCATGCCGCTCTTGATCTCCCCGCCGGTGACGGACTCGTCGAGGTAGACCACGCCCCGGAACTTCCCGTGCTCGTTGGTGAACTCCTCCAGGAAGAACCGGGCGACCATGTAGTACGCCTCGACGGCCTCTTCGCTGTCGAAGACGCACCGCCAGTCGCCGTTGGGGTCCTTCTCGACGACCCGCCCGCCGTAGGAGTACAGGAAGCTCATCGTGCTCCAGCCGAGCTCCGTGAGGTTGATCTTCAGGCCGTAGCGGTCGTCCCTCGGGTTGGTCAGCTTCCGGCACCAGGCGAGCATCTCGTCGTACGTCTCGGGCACGCGGTCGGGCAGGCCGGCCTCGAAGAGCAGGTCCTTGCGGTAGAACAGGGCGATGAAGTCCGGGCCGACGGGGAAGCACCAGACGTGGGCGTGCTTTTTCGGCGGCGGGGCGGGGCCGTCGCAGTGGGGGCACTGGTCCTCGTAGGGGCACTCGCGCCGCATCACCTGCCAGCACTGGTAGGGCACGCGGTCCTTGATCTCGCCGGCGAAGCCGGGGCCCTTGCGGAGCTCGGTGAGGTAGTCGTCCAGCGACAGCAGGTGCCGGCGGGGGATCGTCACGCCGGCGAGCTTCTCGACGTAGTGGTCCAGCGGGTGGAGGAACTTGTTGCGGATGTACGTGTCGGACTGGCGGAAGTTGACGTAGAGCACGTGAGGGGGGATGTCCCCGGCGATCTGCATCAGCGGGCGGATGTCCATCGTGCTCCGGCCGGGGATGACCAGCCCGGTGACGGCCACGGGCTCGACGTGGGGGAACCGCCGCTGGAACTCCTCGACGATCCGCCGGTCGGCGATGGCGTGGAGGTCGTTCCGCGTGTGCTCCGGCACGCCCCAGGCGCGGAGGACGACCTTCTGCGCGTCCTCCGCAAGGGCGGAAGACGCCAGCAGCAGCACCGGAAGCAGTTCCCAGCGTCTCATGCGAGCCGTCGAATCTCCGGGGTGGTGTCGGCGCCTTTACTCCATCAAATCCGCTTTGGCGCCGAAGGTTGTGCAGGTGTCGGCGGTGCGTGCCCGCGGGGCGCCGCCCGTGGGCGTCGACGCAGGCGCCCGGGGCGTCATTCGCGGCTCGCCAATCCCGCCTCGACGCAGGCGTCCATCAGACGCTGCACGCCGCCGTCGGGGACGCTGCCGGTCTCGGCGCGGGTGAGGCGCTCGACGGCCGCGAGGCCCCGCCCGCCGTGCGTCCAGAACAGCGCGGCGTTCTGCCAGCGGTTCCAGCGGCTGAGGCCCGCCGTGCGCTCCGGCGGGAGCGTTTCCAGCGTGCACGTGCCCCACGTGCGGCGGGTGTATCGCGGGCCGGCGGCGGGCAGGTCGTCCAGCGGCCCGGCGTCGCGGGGGCAGTACCTCGAGGCGGTCCGCCCGAGGACGCGCCCGGAGATGCCCCACCGCGCGGGGTCGCGAAGCACCCGCCCCGCCGCCCAGTGCCGCAGGCGCATCGCCTCGCCCGCCCCGCCGGGCAGCAGCTCCTCGTCGAGCCACCGCGTCGCGGCCGGGCGCAGGGCGCGAAACCAGGCGTCGTTCAGGTCGGCCATCGCGTACGCCCACGCGGCGACCAGCAGGAAGTTGTTGCGAAGCGTCGCATCGGAGCACACCGCCGGCGTGTCGGCGCTGGAGTGATAGCCCGTCGCCGTCCCGCCGGTGCCCAGCCAGAGCGTCGGCGTGCCGCAGTTGGGGTCGGCGATCTGGTCGTCGCTCGACGGCGGCTCGCACTCGCTGCGGACGTGGTACGCCCCGCCGCTTCGCCCGGCCAGCAGGCGCCCCAGCTCGCCCGCCACCGCCCAGCCGAACGTCGGCGACGACAGCGGGCCGTAGTGCAACCCCATCGGCCGGTCCGCCTCCGTCGCGTCGCCGACGGCGTCCACGTTCATCCCCGCCAGCGCCCGCGCCCGCAGCTCGGGCTGCTCGGTCGCGAAGGCGAGCATGCCCAGGCACTCCTCCGTCGTGATCACGCGGATGCTGTGCCGCGGCCGGGGCAGCACGCCCCGCTCGACGAGCCCCGCCAGCACCGCCGCCGCCAGCACGTAGATGCTCACGCCGCTGCCGTTGTCGTGGGCCCCCTGCTCGCAGGCGTGGCCGAACAGCCACACCTCGCGCGACGGGTCCCGCCCCGGCAGGACGCCCGTGACGCATTGGCCCTCGCCTTCGTACAGGCGGGCGTCGCAGAAGCCGCTCAGGGGCACGTCCCGCCCGGCGGCGAGGCGCTGGCGGACCCTTCGCCCGGCCGCGGGGCTCAGGCAGAAGCCCGGCATCACGCGGTCGGCGGCCCGGAAGTACCACCCGCCGGGCCCGTCGGCCCAGGTGTTGCACCACTTGGTGGTGTGCTCGTCGGCGCCGCGGGTGTCGCCGAGGTAGTCGCTGACGACCGCCACCGGCCCGGCGGCCAGGAGGCGCTGCTTCATCTCCCGAGGCGGGCGGGCGGTCAGGACGAACCTCCCGCGGACCTGCGCGGGGTCGATCGTCTCCATGGCGTCGCCGTCGACGACGCCGGCGGTCGTCGGCTTCAGCGGGCCCGACCAGGACACCACGCTCGTCGGGCACGTCCGGCGATCGGCCAGGGGCTCCCCGTCCAGCCGCAGCTCGGCCGCGGGGCAGTCCCACGCCATGTGGGTGGTCCAGTCCTGCCAGCGGGTCCGCCCGTCGGCGGCGTAGGGCACGGCCCGCACGTCGCCGAGGCCGGCCTCGGCGAGCGCGGCCCGGGCGACGGCGGCGGCGGCCCGCTGGTGCGGCGTGTCGAACCAGCGTTCGCGCTCCCAGAGGGCCGTCAGCAGCTCGCGGTGGCGGGCGGGGTCGTACGCGGCGTCGAGCGTGTCGAGGAGCGATCCGAGCATCAGCGTGCTGCCTCCGGCGGCGCGAGCGCCAAGGTGGCCTTGCGGACGGAGAAGCTGTCGTCGCCGGAGAAGACCAGGTGCAGCGTCCGCCCGTCGGCGCTGATCCACTTCGGCGGGAAGCTCGCCGACTCGCCGGGCCCGACGTCCCACGGCTCGGCCCAGTACGCGCACGTCCACGGGCCCCACGGCTCGGGGGCGTCGAAGACGGCCAGCCCCCCCGCGAACCGCGTGTCGCTCCCGCCGAGGACCTGCACCCACAGGTACCGCCTCAGCGGGGCGTTGTAGCTGACGTGCGACCGGTAGCACCGGCCGGCGTGCTCGAAGACCGCGCCGCGCCGGGAGACGTCCTTCGTCCACACGGCCCCCCCGGCGGCGTCGAGCTTCGCGAAGAACTCGTACGCCCCCCGCTCGCGGAGCCGGGCCTTCGGCACGCGGGCCAGCACCATGCGGCCGGAGGGCTTGTAGGCGCTGTCGCCGTCGAACGAGTAGACGTAGACGTACTCGTCGCGGGCGGCGGCGTAGTCGCGCCCGAAGTTCAGGAACGTCGGGCAGGCGAAGCCCTCGGTGAACCGCCAGTCGGCCCACGTCCACGAGCGCCCGTGGTCCTCGGACCAGGCGAGCTGCGAGAGCTTCGCGTTGCGGACGAGCATGTAGAGCACGCCGTCGACGCAGAGCATGCCGCTGGCCTTCCTGCCGCCGGCGCCGTCGCCTTTCTGCTCGCCGGTGGCGGAGCGGACGTTGACCCCCCGGAAGGCGTCCGCCGGGCCCTCCACGCGGGCCAGGCCCAGGCTGAGCTTGCCCTTGACCTTCGGCTCGAAGCCCCACCCGTCGCCGTAGGCCGTATACAGGTGCCCATCGTCCGCCCAGGTGATCGGCCAGTTGTCGCCGCCCTTGGCCCGGCGGAGGATCGTCTCCTTCGGCGCCCACGAGAGCGAGCGAATGACCGGGCTCGGGGCGTGCGAGGCCTTGCCCGTCTCGCCGGCCGCCCCGGCCGGGCCGCGGGCAGCAGCGGGCTTGTCCTTGACGGCCGCGACGATCGGATCGAGGAAGGGCGCCAGCTTGTCGTAATGCCCGCCCCAGTCGCCCGGGAAGCTCTTGCCGGCCCGGGCGATGACGACGTCCAGCGACGGGATGACGACGGTGAGGCTGTCGTACAGGCCCCACGACCAGTAGGCGTCGGTCGGGACGCTCTTCAGGGCGGCGTCGTTGTTGTTCCACCACAGCAGGCCGTAATGGTCCGACGCCGCGCCGTAGGCCTTCGGGTTGACGACCGGCAGGCCCTTCACGGCCTTGGGCGTGGCGCGGCAGGCGGCGACGAATTCCTTCGGCAGGAGCTGCTTCTCGCCCCATCGGCCCTCGCGGAGGTACAGCAGGCCGATCCGCGCCATCGCCTCGACGTTGGCCGAGATGCCGCTGCCGAACTCCCTCCGCATGACGCCGGCGATCTGGGCGGGTCGGTAGGCGTTCCGCCGCCAGGTGAGGTCCTGCGAAGTGATCCCCAGCGGCGTGAAGACCCGCTCGAAGAGCAGCTCGGACAGGTCGCGCTTGTACGCCAGCGTGACGCACTCGGCCAGCCAGTTCGGGCCGCTGTCGCTGTACGACCACTTCGCGCCCGGCCGAAACAGCAGCCTGCTCGTGCCGCCGGGCTTGTCGTACCCGGCCGTCTGGGTGGCCAGGTGGAAGATCGTGATCTCGTCGGCCCAGTCGCCGGTGGCGCCGCCTTCCGGCTTGCCTTCCAGGGCGGGGTGGTGCTTGCGGGCCTTGTCCGCCAGGGCGATCTTGCCGTCGGCGAAGGCCAGCCCCAGCGCGGTCAGGCCGAGAGCCTTGGTGGAGCTCTTCAGGTCGTACCGCTTCTTGGGGTCCCCCCACCGCATCACCAGCTTGCCGTGCCGAACGATACACCCCGAGCCGTCGCCCTTCAGCGCGTAGTCCCGCGCCTTCGCCAGCAGTTTCGCGTCCATCCCGACGTCCTCGGGCGAAGCCGTGTCCCACTGCTTGCCCGGGAACGTGCCCGAAGGCCCCCGTGCGCCCCGCGGGCCGGGGGCTCCCTTCTCTGCGTCCCTGATCGCCCCCACCAGCATCTTGAGGGCCTCGTTCTCCTTCTCCCGCCCCCGCGTGCGGCTGTCGTTCCAGCTCACGATCAGGTCCTGCGAAGGCAGGATCACCATCGCCCGGATCCCCCCGTGCCCGAAGGCCCCGAAGGCGTCCTTCGGCGCGTCCGGCCAGTGGCGCTTCTGCTCCCGATCCACGCCGTTGGTCCACCACAGCCAACTGTAGCTGCCCATGTGGTCGGTCTGGTTGTCGGGGAGGGTCCGCGAGCCGATCGACCGCTGGTGCGGGATCATCTCGGCGGCCTTCTTCCCGGCACGGGGGATGGAGTTCGGCAGCGGCTCGGCCGCGGCCATCTTCGTGAACCGCTCGCCGATCAGCCGCTGGTCCCCCCACAGCCCGCCGCGGAGGTACAGCAGGCCGAAGCGGCAGAAGTCTCGCGGGGAGATGGCCACGCGCCCGGCCCGGTCGCCGCCGCCGAAGGCCATCATCGTGGGCTGGTCCTGGCAGCCCAGCGGGTCGGTCAGCAGGGCGGCGAAGACCTTCTCGTCGGCGGTCTTATGCGTGGCGCCGTAGATCTTGCCGAACAGCGTGTCCCAGAACAGCGCCATCTGCCAGTCGTTGTAGGCGTAGGCCGTGCCGGGCCTCTCGGCCAGCCCGTAGCAAGACGTCTGGTTGGCGAAATGGCGGAAGGTGATCTCGCGGTCCTTGTGGCCGAGGGCGGCGTTGATCTCCGCCAGGCGGGGCTCGAACGTCACGGCCTTCTCGTCCACGCTCTTGAGCTTGCCCAGCTCGACGGCCTTGAAGAGGAAGTGGCTGTAGAACACCTTCGCGGCCGAGGCCACGTCACCGCGCTTGGCCGCATCGCCCCAGGTGTGAACCATGTACCCGCCCCGCACGACGCAGCCGCGCCCGCCGACGACCTCGCTGAAGGCCGCCAGCTTCGCGGCGTCCAGCCCCGCCTGCGGGCCCGTGCGCGTCGGCCAGGTCTTGCCCGGCCAGGCCGGCTCAGCCATGCACGGAGCGGCCGCCGTTACGATCATCCACGCCGCGGCGCCCAGCCGCGACCGAGCCGAGCGTTCCTGCGCAAGCATGATCCACCTCACCAGCCCTTGGTTCCGGGAATCACGTTGGTACCGCCAATGCCCCCGCGGTTCAAGGCTTTCCGCGCCCGGTGGGTGGTTGTATCCCGCGGCCGTTCGGGTACGCTGGAGGCACCATGTCCGGTAGATGGAGAAACCCTTGCGTGGTCGCCGGCCTGGCCGTGCTCGTGGCCGGGTGCCGACGGGGGGCCGACACGCCGCCCCAGCCCGCGCCGACCACGCGGATCGCGCCGGCGGCCCAGCCGCCGAAGCCCGGCGAGGTCGTCACCAACTCCCTCGGCATGAAGCTGGCGTACGTGCCGCCGGGGGAGTTCGTGATGGGCAGCGGCGTGGACGAGCCCGGCCGGCACGACGACGAGGCCCGCCACCCCGTGCGGATCACCCGCGGCTTCCACCTCGGCGTCACGGAGGTCACGCAGGGGCAGTGGAAGGCCGTCTCAGGCTTCAACCGCAGCGAGGTCGAGGGCAACGACCTGCCCGTCTCGCGGATCTCATGGCAGCACGCGGTGACGTTCTGCAAGCAGCTCAGCCGGCGCGAGGGCAGGACGTATCGCCTGCCCACCGAGGCCGAGTGGGAATACGCCTGCCGCGCCGGCTCGACGGGCCCCTTCGCCGGCACGGGCGGGGCCGACGAGATGGCCTGGCACATGAACAACAGCGACGACGTGCCCCACCCCGTGGCCACGAAGCGGCCCAACGCCTGGGGCTTCTGCGACCTGCACGGCAACGTCGCGGAGTGGTGCGCCGACCGCTACGCGCGCGACTACCCCGGCGCCGCCGCCGACCCCAACGGCCCGGCCGAGGGAAAGTACCGCGTGGTCCGCGGCGGGTCGTTCGGGCACTTCCCCCGCGCCTGCCGCAGCGCCGCCCGCGCCAGCCAGAACCCCGCCTACCAACTCCAGCAGGTCGGCCTCCGCGTCGTGATGGAGACGCCGCCCACGGAAAACGGCACCTGAGAGACATTCACAGTCATAACGGAGACATCAGATGGCAGACAACGGCACCACGAAGAGACTCGCCCGGCGCGACGTGCTGAAGGGCGCCGCGGCCGCGGCGACGTTCACGATCCTGAGCCCCTCGTCCGTGCGCGGCTCGGCGGCCAACTCGAAGATCGCCCTCGGCGTGATCGGCTGCGGGGGGCGGGGCAACTGGGTCACGAACCTGTTCGCCAAGCACGGCGGCTACCAGATCGCCGCCTGCGGGGACTACTTCCCCGACCGCGTCAAGGGCTTCGGCGAAAAGCACGGCGTCCCGGCCGGGCAGCGATACACCGGCCTGAAGAACCACGAGAAGCTCCTGGCCGGGGCGAAGGTGGACGCGGTGGCCATCGAGAGCCCGCCGTACTTCCACCCGATGCAGGCGGCCGCGGCGGTCGAGGCCGGCAAGCACGTCTACTGCGCCAAGCCCATCGCGGTGGACGTGCCCGGCTGCCTGACGATCGGCGAGGCCGGCAAGAAGGCCACCGCGAAGAAGCTCGTCTTCCTGGTGGACTTCCAGACGCGGGCGAACGCGATCTACCAGGAGGCCGTCAAGCGGGTGCACAACGGCGACATCGGGCGCCTGGTCAACGGCGTGGCGCAGTACTTCTGCGGGCTGAGCTTCGGCACGACCTTGCCCGGAGACGCCGAGGGAAGGCTGCGGAAGTGGCAGATGGACCAGGTGCTCAGCGGCGACATCCTCGTCGAGCAGAACATCCACGCGCTGGACGTGGCGTGCTGGATCGTCGACGCCGACCCCGTCAGCGCCGCGGGCACAGGCGGGCGGAAGCTCCGCAAGGGCGACGGCGTGATCTACGACCACTTCAACCTCGTCTACGTGTTCCCCGACGAGACGCCGATCTCCTTCACCAGCCGGCAGTGCGGCAAGGGCCCCAGCGACATCGGCTGCTTCGTCCACGGCAGCAAGGGAACGATCGACACGCACTACTCCGCCGACGTGAAGGTCCTCGGCGACACGCCCTATGCCGGCGGGAACACCGGCGGGCTGTTCCAGAGCGGCTGCGTCGAGAACATCGCGACCTTCCACAAGTCGATCACCGGCGGCGTCACGCACAACCCCACCGTCGCCCAGAGCGTTCGCAGCAACCTGACGTGCGTCCTCGGCCGCCAGGCGGCGTACACCGGACAAAAGGCCACGTGGGACGAGATGATGAAGTCGGCCAGCAAGCTCGGGGCGGACCTGAAAGGACTGAAGGAATGAACGATTGCGGAATGCGGAATGCGGAATGCGGATTGCCCGCGGTCGCGGCGCTGGCCATGGTGCTGGGCGTCTGCTGCCTTGCCAACGCGGCGGAGAAGACCGGGAAGTGCGTCCTGTCGATCGGCGGGAAGGTCGTGGCCGCCAAGACGCACGCCATCGTCCTGCCCGGGAAGCCCACGCCGCAGGAGACGTTCGCCGCCAACGACCTCCAGGCGCACCTGGAGAAACTCACCGGCGAGCGGCTCGACGTCGCGGGCGAAGGCAAGCTCGGCAAGCGGACGCCGATCGTCGTCGGCAAGGCGGCGGAAACGCTCAAGAAGCTGGGCGTGGAGGTCGATTTCGACTCCCTCGGCCTGGAGGGCATCGTCGTCCGGACCCAGGGCCCGGCCCTCGTCCTCGCCGGGAACCGCCGCGGCGTGCTGTACGCCACGTACACGTTTCTGGAGGACCGCTGCGGCATCCAGTGGCTCGCGCCCGACTGCACGGTCATCCCGGCCGGCGGCGAGATCAAGGTCGGCAAGCTGGACGTCCGCTACCTGCCGCCGCTGGAGTACCGCTCGACGGACTACCCCTGCTCGCGCCCGGCCGAGTGGGCCGTGCGGAACAAGGTCAACGGCACGCAGACGCAACTGGCCGACGAGCACGGCGGGAAGATCGCCTACTCCCACTTCGTGCACACGTTCAATAACATCCTCGACCCGGCGAAGGAGTTCGAGAAGCACCCGGAGTACTTCTCGGAGATCGACGGCAAGCGCGTCGGCGGGCGGACGCAGCTCTGCCTGACCAGCCCCGAGGTGCTGGCCATCGCCAAGAAGACCGTGCGGCAGTGGATCAAGGACGCCCCCGACGCGACGATCTTCTCGGTCAGCCAGAACGACTGGCACAACTACTGCCGCTGCGCGAAGTGCGAGGCCCTCGCGAAGAAGGAGGGCGCCCAGAGCGGGCCGCTGCTGCACTTCGTCAACGCCATCGCCGAGGACATCGCCGCCGACCACCCCGACAAGCTCATCAGCACGCTCGCCTACCAGTACACCCGCAAGCCGCCGCTGCACGTCAAGCCCCGGCCGAACGTGTGCGTCCGCCTGTGCAGCATCGAGTGCTGCTTCGCCCACCCGCTGGACGTCTGCCCCACCAACCGCAGCTTCGTGGAGGACATCCGCAACTGGAACAAGATCTGCCAGCGGCTGTACATCTGGGACTACGTGATCGACTACGCCCACAGCGTCCAGCCGTTCCCGAACCTCTACTCGCTGAAGCCCAACATCCGCTTCTTCATCGACCACGGCGTCAAGGGCATCTACGAGGAGGCCTGCTACTTCACCAAAGGCTCGGAGCTGGCCGAGCTGCGAACGTGGATCATGGCCAAGACGCTCTGGGACCCCGCCTACGACACGGACAAGGCGATCGACGAGTTCCTCGCCGGCTACTACGGCCCGGCCGCGGGGGCAATCCGCAAGTACGTCGACCTGATCCACAAGCAGGTGCGCGACCACGCCGACTGGCACGCGAACATCTGGGCCCCGCCGACGGCGCCGTTCCTGGGCAAGGACGTGATCGCCGAATCGGCCGGGCACTTCGACGCCGCCGAGGCGGCCGTGAAGCTCGACCCCGCCCTGCTGCACCGCGTCCGCGTGGCCCGGCTGCCGGTCCAGTACGTGCAGATCATGACGGCCACGGGCGACGCCGCCGAGCTGATCGACCGCTTCGAACAGACCGCCCGCAAGGAGGGCCTGGTGACCGTCCGCGAGCACCGCGCCCGCGGCGACCTGGACAAGTGGCTCGCCCAGGTCCGCCAGGACAACGAGAAGCGCAAGCAGGCCGCGGCCGCGAAGAAAGCCAAGTAGGGCCAACCCGGCGCGCGGGCCGCTCGAACGGGCGAGAAGGACATCCTTGAAAATCCGGACTTGAACTCCGGATTTTCAAGGATACGGACGGGGGGATCCTGAAGTGGGACTACGGGTAGGGCAGCGCCGCCGGAAGCGTGCCTCTATGGTCTGCGGAGCACTGCGTGCCAAAGGCGGGGCGCCCGTCGGCGCGGTCCCGCGGGCCCGGGCGCGGCGGGAAGGCGGAAGGAGACGCCTCCATCTCGCACGTCCGCGACCGTGGCCGCCGCGCCGTCGAAAGTGACCTCCGCCCGCGCCCACGAGACGCCCGCCAGGAGCGTGCCCGCCTGTGAACCGGCCGGCGCGTACACCCAGGCGTGGACGGCGTCGCCCCGCAGCTCGGCGACGAATGCGGCACCGGCTTCGCCGAAGTCGGCCCCACCCAGCCGCCTCAGGCACCCGGCCGCTATTCCCGGCGCGGCGGCGTGGAAGCCGAAGCTCGCCAGCGGCCACCCGCCGACCGTGCGCGGCCGGGCGGAAAGGTTCGCCGCGACCGCCACCGGCCCGTAGGTCGCGCGCAGGACGCCGTCGTCGTCGAGGGGCGCGTTCGGATCGCGCACGTGCGCGAAGGAGCGGACCGGCTCGCCGACGTACCGCGAGCAGATCGACTTCTGGAGCCGGTCCAGCCATGCCAGCCAGTCCCGCCGGCCCTCGTCGGCCAGGGCGGCCGCGCGCGTGCGGTAGCTCATGCAGAAGCCCAGCCCCAGCGTCCAGGCGACGACCTGCCGGTTGGTGACGAACTGCCCGAGGTCGTGGTAGAGCAACGCCGCCTTGTCGTGGGCGACGTGCTGGGCGAGCGGGAAGATCTCCCACACGGCCGGGTCGATCTCGTGCTTCATGAGCGTCCGCCAGGCGGGCCCGCCCTCGGTGGGCACGATCGACCAGCTCAGCCCGCAGAGCTGCGATTCGTACTCGACGACGCGGTCCCAACCGGACTCCGTGGACAGCGGCACGGTGCGGCAGTCCTCCTGCACCATCGACAGCATCCCCTCGACGTACGCGTGCGGCTCGGGGCAGGCGCGGTTCGTGTCGTATCGCCAGCCGCGGGCCCCGCATTGGTCCTGGAACAGCACGTCCACGGGGTACTGCTCGGTGAACTGCCGCACGGTCCGGCGATTGGCCTCGCGCACGTCGGGGTGCCAGTGGCAGATCGTGAAGCCCGTGTTGCGGGCGTAGCGCTCGGGCGAGGATTTCCCGTCCAGTGTACGGAGCAGCGGGGCCTCGCCGTGCCGGAGGAAGGTCGGCCCGCGCGGGTCGTCGCACCACCACGTGGGGTTGGTGTAGGGCATGAGCAAATGCCCGCGGCGGCGTGCCTCCTCGCAGAAGGCCCGCAGCTCCTCGCCCGTGCCGAAGCCGGCGTTGGGCGGCAGGTGGTCGGGGTACTCCTTGTCAAAGCCGCCCTTGAGGTAGTCGCTGAAGTGGATCAACGACGGGACGGGCAGGTGGTCGAGGTTCGCCCGCAGCTCGCGGCACGGGCCGTCGTACTTGACCAGCACGGCCCGGCGGAACTTCGCCAGGACCTCGGCGGGCATCTTCTCGTCGAGCCGGCGGCGGATGCCGTTGGCCCGACAGTACTCGCGCAGGTCCTCGGCGGGGTCGTGGCCGATGCGAATGCGGACCTCCGGACACCGCCACGTCCGCCCGGACGGAACGTACGGGCAGAACGGGCGCTCGCACCAGCCGCCCTGCTCGTCGCCGCCGCAGGCGAGCCGGCCGGGCGTGAAGACGGCGTTGGGGTCGCCCTCGCCCGCCCAGGCCCGCCAGGTGCGCGCCGCCGCGCGGAAGACCGACGCCTGACCGGCCCGCGTCTGAAAGCCGAAGAAGTCCGCGAAGCCCGCCGGGTAGTCCGTGCCGTAGCGGTAGTATCGCACGGGGCGCAGGGCATAGTAGAACGGATAGCCGCCGACCTCGAGCCAGTTCCCCCCGGCGCGGACGTAGCGGCCTACCGCCTCGACCACGGTCGGCAGCTCCTCGTCCGGCGCGACGGGCAGCCACTCGCCGTAGGGATTCAGGATGGCCAGGAATTCGCTGCCGCCCGCGGCCGTGAGCATCTCGGCCGGCGTGGTCAGCTCCACCAGCCGCACGTGCCCGGCCGGGGCCAGCCGCGCCAACTGGGTGCGCCATTGCTCGACCGCAACAGACGTCCATGCACCGCGGGGCGGGCCAGCCCGAAGGGCCACCAGGCCGAGCTTCGTCCGGTCCGCCGGGGCCGAGGCGATCAGCCGGCGCAGCACGGCCGGCACGACGCGGAGGGCCAGGGGCGCCTCCGCGCTGTCGACGGCCCCGCCCAGCCGCCACAGCCGTCCCTTGCCACCCAACCCGGCCGCGGAGAGCCACGCGCCGTTCGGCGAATCCACGAGCACCAGGTCCGCCTGCCCGGGCGCCGGGGGGCGATTGACCACGGCCGTGGCGCCGGCGAGCTGCCGGGCGGCCTCCTCGCCCAGCCAGCCCCGCCCGGCCTCCGTCACGCGGAGTCTCACCGGCGCGTCCGCGTCGGGGCGCTGCTGCAACGGGCCGCCGAACAGCGACGCGTAGCCCTTGGGCCCGGCCACGACGGGCCCCCACGCCACGGGGCGGTCGGCCGGCTGGCGGGCGAAGAACGACCCGCGGAACGCCGTCCCCACCGACTGGTTGCCGTTGGCCGGACAGAGGAAGCGAACGACCTCCGAAGGCGCCATGCGCAGCCGCGCCGGCAGCGCGAACTCCAGCAGGGGCTCGCCGTGCGGCGTGACCTCCGCCGTCAGCGCCACGCCGTCGTCGCGGGCGCGCACGGCCACCGCCACGGAGATGTCCTTCCCTCGCCACGTCAGGTGGAGGGCGTCGTTGCCGTCCCGTCGATGCTCGAAGCTCCGCCCGGCCGCGCGGGCCTCCGTGCCGTCGCGGAAGCGCGCCCGCCACAGCCCGTGCTCGCCCGAGCGGAAGATCGTGCCCTCCGAACCGGCCGGCGCGACACGCTCCAGGCCGCCGTCGGCCTCGCGGAAGACGACCGACCACGTCCGTCCGAGGCGGGTCCACGCCTCCGCCGCCGTGCCCGTCGGCGCCCAGGCAATCGCGGCCGTCAGCCCCGCCAGTGCCTCCCAACGCAGCTTCGTTTGCGCCATGGCCGGTCCTTTGTCCTTGGGTGTCCACCGCTCCGCGAGTACCATTCGCCGCGGGCGACGCTCGCCGGAGCGATGGAGACGATCATGGCAGTCACACTGGATGGGATCAAGGCCGGGTTGGCGAAGCTCGGGCTGAAGCGCGGCGACGTGGTGCTCGTCCACAGCGACCTGCGCAAGCTGGACAGCCCGCGCGAGCTGGTCAAGCTGCCCGGCTTCGGGGCCAACCTGATCATCGACGCGTTCCTCGAGACGGTCGGGCCGGAGGGGCTGGTCGTCTTCCCCACGTTCACCAAGGCCTTCGAGCCGGGCCAGCCGGGACCCAGCGGGGAGGTCTACGACCCGGCCACCACGCCCAGCCGGGTCGGCAGCATCACGAACTTCTTCCTCAAGCGGCCCGGCGTGGTGCGGAGCAGCCAGCCGACGCACCCCGTCGCGGCGATCGGCAGCCGGGCGGAGGAGTTCTGCGAGGCCCCGGACGGCCAGTCCACGTTCGACCGCCGCGGGCCGTGGGGCAGGATGCACGACTGGGACGGCTGGGTCTGCTGGTTCGGCACGGACAACCGCACGAACACCACCGTCCACGTCGTCGAGGACTGGATGGACCTGCCGTACATGGCCGAGGCCTACGCCCTGGTCGCCGGCCCCGACGGCCGGGCCGTCCGCACGAAGGTGACGAAATCCCCCGCTGGCCCGCGCGACTTCTACCGCGCCAACTCCAAGTGCGCGAAGCTGCTGGAGGCCGGCGGCATCCTCCGCCGCGAGCGGATCGGCAAGGCCGAGGTGACGCTGATGCGCGTCCGCGAGCTTCACCGCGTCCTCCGCGACGCGATCCTCCGCGACCCCTGCCTGCTGCTGAAGGAGGACTCGCCCAACGACGAATGGACCCGCCGGGCGCGGGCCGCGGCGATCGAGCACGTCAACTCATTGACTGCCTGAGCGCCCGCCTTCGCGTCATCGGCCCTGCCGCTCAGGGGCATCGCCTCACGAGCTCGAAGTGTCCCCGTGCAGACGCGCCGTCTGGCAAGTGCCGAAGCCCTTCGCTCGCGCGGCGCCACACCACCGGCCGATCTCCCGGCGCTCTCCCTTGGCGGCAACCGGCCGACCCGTGCCGAAGCGCTGTCACCTGCGCCAGGGGCTGGGCCGCCAACAGCATCAACGCTCGAGTGCGCATTGCAGCCGAGGGCGAGCGGCTCAGCCCCAACGTCGGTTTGACGGACACACCTCACCCGGAAACCCCGATTTCCTGCCCCCAGACCCCTCCCGGCGAGCCCCAAGTGCGGAATCGCTGACATCCGGGCTCGGGGCTGTCAGTGACCGCCCCAAGCTGATAGCATCCCCCGATGACCGCAGAGCGGGATTGGACAGGAGCAGCGGGACCATGATCGACACCAGCCGCAGACGTCCGTTCATCGTGCTTGCCTTGGCGATGTTCATCCTGGGCACGGCGCTATCGGCCGATCCCGGGCGCCCCGACATCATGATTGCCGACCTCAGGAAGACACCCCTGCCCGCGCAGTGGACGGTCGAGGGATACGCCTTCGGCACGCGGAAGCCGGGCTCCTGGCGGCAGCAGGCGGCCAGGACAACGGCCAACCAGCGGCAGTACGAGAGCGGCAAGTTGATCTCGCCGGAATTCACCATCCTGCGCAGCTACATCGTGATGGAACTGGGGGGCACGTACCATCCGGAGAAGTGCTGCGTAGCGCTGGTCGTGGGCGGCAGGGACATCCGCCGGATCTCGCCGGGCGAATCCGGTCACCCCTGGTCGAGCATGGATGTTCGCGAGCTCGGGGGCAAGAAGGCGCGTCTGGAGGTTCGCGACAGTCACTTCAACGGCTGGGTCGCGCTGGGTCGGGTCCTCCAGACGGACAGCGCCAGGAACGCCGCCCCCCAGGCCACAATCCCTTCGTGGGAGCCCGCCGTCTATGAGGCCGGAATCGACAAGCCCTTCCTGTTGCTTCCGGTCGGCGGAGACGAAGCGCCTCTGCAAACCGTGACCATCGAGATCGACGGCGAAGAGAAGCTCGCGGCGGACATGCCCTTGTCCATGGACGCCAATGGCAACTACCTGCCCGCTTACGACCTGACCGGGTACCAGGGCAAGACGCTGCGCGTTCACTACCACCGGACTGCGGGAAGCCGGACCGACCGGCTGATTCGGCTGTCCGAGGCCATTCCCAAGCACGAGGCAAGCGAGAAGGCCCCCGCTTTCCACGTCCATTGCCGGTTCGGCCGGCTGAACGATACGAACGGACTCGTATACCACGACAACGTGTACCACCTGTTCCACCAGTACTTCTACGGCCCGCGGGGCAAGCACTGGGCGCACTATGTCAGCACGGACCTGGTGCATTGGCGGGAGCGTCCGATCGGCCTGTATCCCGATGAAACCGGCTCGATGCACTCGGGCTCGGGCGCGGTGGACTGGCATAACACGGGCGGTTTCCAGAAGGGAGACAAACCGGCCATTATCGCGGCCTTCACCGGGTCCAGGGGGCTCGGCGGCAACGACAAGATCCAGGTCCAGGGCATTGCCTACAGCACGGACGGCGGCCGGACATTTACGAAGTACGGGGGCAATCCGGTGATCGGCCAGACGCACCTGCGAACGCTGAAGACAGACCACAGCCGCGATCCGAAGATCTTCTGGTACTCCCCGACCCGCGGGATGGACGCGAGAGCAACGGATGGGCATTGGGGCATGGTGTTGTTCGAAGACGGCGCTCACTCGATTTTCACCTCTTCGGACCTCAAGAGCTGGGCCAAGCAAGGGAGCGTGGACGGATTCCACGAATGTCCGGAGCTGTTTCCTCTGGCGGTCGACGGCAATGCCGAGAACATCCGGTGGGTCATGTACGGCGCCAACGGCGCGTATCACATCGGGTCGTTTGACGGCAAGGCTTTCAAGCCCGAGACCAAGGCGACGATCCGGTTCAACCACGGCGGCCCCCACTATGCGGCCCAGACGTTCAGCAACACGGCGGGCATGCCGCCCCGCCGCATCCAGATGACGTGGCAGCGGAGTCAGATCTCGTTCCCCGTCGAGCTTTCTCTGTGCACGACGCCGCTGGGCCTTCGTCTATGCGCCTTGCCTGTTCGGGAGATCAGGAGGCTGTACGCCAGCAGCAAGTCGTTCGACGCCAAGGAACTGAAGGAAGGGCAGACCAATCCTCTGGCCGGACTGCGGACCGGACTGTACGACATCGAACTGGACGCCCGGTTCGCCGGGGCAAAGCAGCTCGAGCTCACCGTGCGCGGCAAGACCATTCGGTACGACGTGGGCAGTGCTGTACTCCGCTGCGACAAACACGCCGTCAAGCTGCCGGGCGATGCCGGCCGGCTCAAGCTGCGCATCCTCGTCGACAACTGTTCCATAGACATCAGCGCGGGAGAGGCCGGCCTCTTCTACATGCCCATCTTCTTCGGCCCGCTCGAATCCAGATCGCTCAGCATCAAGGTCACAGGCGGCTCCGCCTCATTCGACCGCCTGCGGGTCCACGAACTCAGATCGATCTGGCGATAGCCGTGCTTCAAAGGCACCTCGCGTTGCCCCCAGGCCTCCCTGACCATCGCGGAGGGTGCCTGCAATCTGCTGCAAACTTCACATCGATTACGCGGGCTGTGTCACTGCAGACGGGTGAAGTGTTACAGCTTACCTAGAGCCCCCCCGGCGGGCATACATTCTCCATACACCTCCGCCGGGCCAAGGATGTCGGGGTAGGACGGGCGGAGGTGCTTGCGGACGTGGTAGCACAGGCTGCACTTGCTGTGCGCCCGCTCGGGCGGGGTGAAGCCGCCCTCACGCTGGGCCAGGGCCAGCAGACCGAACGGGCCTTCCCGGGCCAGCAGCGAGGCGATCGGGTTGGCATTCTCCGGCCCGCGGGCCATCAGCTCCTTCGGCGGGATCTCCGTGGCCTTGCCCAGGATCACGCCGCAGTTGGTCTGGAGGTTGTCGTACGGGTCGATGTGGAGCTCCCAGATCGTCTCGCGGGCGAAGTCGATGCGGCAGTCCCGCGCCCGGTATCGCGTCCGCCAGCCGGCCTCCAGCGGCAGCTCCGCCAGCGGGTGGTCGTCGAGGTGCTGCCGCAGCGTCTCGTAGGCCGTGCCAACAAGCATCGGCGGAGCGGCGCGGACGAACTCGCGCAGCCGCCGCTCGTCGCGGGCGATCTCGGCGAACTCGACGATCCGCTCGTCC
>Ga0307380_10003655_pt1 | contig 21117 bp, 19 predicted proteins | sample UN3MG_FD_202239 | JGI IMG/M metagenome (GOLD analysis project Ga0307380, IMG submission 202239) | Soil microbial communities from Risofladan, Vaasa, Finland - UN-3 | ecosystem: Environmental > Terrestrial > Soil > Coastal area > Acid sulfate soil | place: Finland: Risofladan, Vaasa | collected... | reverse complement strand
GGCACTTATTATAAAGTTTACTTATTTTTTCCTCTATTTGCTCACTTAGACTTTCTAGAGAAATTTAATTTTTTTGTTACCTAATTAACTTTTTTCGTTTCATAGAGGATAGCTTCTTTCTGTTTGAGCTTATTTTAACCTAAAATAACTTTTTGTTAAATAGAAGCAGTATAAAACCCTATAATGCAAAATAAAAAATAATTTATAAAAAAATATTGACTTTTTTAATTAAAAATTGTATTGTAAATATATAAATAATTGGAAAGGAATTTCCGTAATATGGAAAAAGAAGTATTGAAAAACGACAAAATAAAGTCTATAGAAAAGGCTATAGACCTCTTGGAACTACTTTCGGATAATAAAAAAGAAATAGGAATAACTGAAATAAACAGAGAATTGCATATGGGACTTAGTACAATACATCGAATGTTAACTACTCTTAAATATCGTGGTTATATTGTTCAAAACCAACAAACATCCAAGTATATGCTTGGGACTAAATTATTTATCCTTGGTTCTAAAGTTCAAAACACAACAAATTTAATAAAGGCGGTAACACCATTTCTTCAAAGATTATCACAAAACACTAATGAAACTATTAATTTTGCAATTTTAGAAGGTAGAGAAGCTATATATATATTTAAAATTGAAAGCAAAGAAACGTTAAAAGCTGGTATTGAAATAGGTACAAAAGTAGCAGCTCATTGCGCTTCGTTAGGTAAAGTTTTGTTAGCTTTTCTTCCTGAACAGGAATTTAGGATGCTTTATCCTAATGAGAATGAAAAATTAGTAACTTTTACTCCTAATTCAATCTCTTCAGTAGAAGAATTAAAGAAATGTTTGAAAAAAATTAAAAAACAGGGATATGCGATTGATGAAGAAGAATTTAAAATTGGCGTTAATTGTTTAGGGGTACCTATAATAAATAATGAAGGTAAAGCAATTGCTGCTATTAGTATTTCAGGTCCGGTGTCACGTTTTAATTTATTTGAAATGGAAAAAGTCAAAAGCACCCTAATAGCTCTCTCGCAAGATATTTCAAAATAGTTATTAAATAATATGTATTAATTTTAAGTGATATTTACAGTTTTTTTATATTATTTAGGCTTTCAGAAAACTCGCTCTTTAAAAATTAAATGTTAGGAAGGAAAGATTTTACAAAGCGAATCTTATCTTTGTTACCAGTCTTAGCAGCAGTCAAGGCTATAAGAAGGACGGTAATGTGGGCGACAGTACAGTGATTAGAAACAGCCTGAAGTCCTCTGACACTCGGATTTTGCATACAAAGGTCAAGTAACCTGGAAAATATCCTTTCACACCCACTGCGGAGGTTGTAAATCTTCTTAAATTCCGGAGTGCCATAGGCAATCTGTTTGCGGATATCCTCGCTAACTACCTGAGTATAGGCAAAACAGCCTGTGCCTTTTACAAACTGGGGATGCATCCAGGGACAGAAGGGATGTTCTTTTCTAAACTTTTTAGAATGGATAATAGGACAAACAAACTTGACTCTGGTTCTGTTTCCTTCTTTGTACTTACCCCAGTATAACATCTCGAAGCTGGCTAGGCAGATGCGGTTACCGCTTGAGGAAACTTTATGTTCTTTCTCTCTTCTTAGATTTCGAGCAATACAGGGCTTAGCCTTAAAGTCATTGATAATAAAAGAAAGGACCTTTGCCGAATCAAGGCCAGCATCGGCGATTACCGCACAGATACTAAGGCCGAATCTATCTTTAGCCAATCCAAGCTTAAGGGATAATTACCTTACTGTCTACTATATTGACTGGCCTGGTTTCTTCTAAAATGGGTAATTCAGATAAGGAATCAGAGAGGACAAAATTCCGGTAACCCCAGAAGTATTTAAACTCTTTCTGAAAAGGCTTGGGGAAATGGACCATGATACTAAGCCGAGATTCCGGATCACCCTTAGGTCTCTTGGTCTTACTAAATCTATCCTTGATAGAAGTCTTGAGGTTGTTTTCTTTAACTTTAGCCAAGATGTTAGAAGAATCGAAGGTAAGATGAGTTCCTTAATCTCTTTAAGCTCGATCAACTTACTTGCCAGAGAACCTCTCACCTCTTGAAAGATGCTATTTTCGGTATCTCCTAAAAAGGCAGAAAAATTCTCCACACAAGGTAGACGGAGGGGATGAAAACCAAAGACTAAAGCCAAATCAGGATTATCCTGAAGTTCTCTTACCAGGTCAGAAAGATAAGCTATATTTTTAATGTTTTTGTAAATAAGGGCTTTAAGTAAAGCTTTATAGGGAATAGGTGGTCTGCCGGTAGAAGGATACAGTATCTCTAAAGATGAGGTACCAAGAAAAGAAAAAATAATTTCGTATTTCTCTAAAGGTTTTAAATTAAAAACAGTTTCAGCTTTAAATAAAAGTTTCTGGTTTGACTTAAATCTTTTCATAGTCTTACCTCCTACTTTTCTGAAAGGTTGCGAAAACTAAAAACAATATTCTTAAAATATTATAGAATAAAAGTTAAGTGGAGGTGATATCAAAGTAAGATTAGCAAATAATTTGCATAAGACAGAGATGAGGGTTTCAGAAAACTCAAGAAGGTTAAAAAAATTCACCTCCAGGCCCCTAAAAAATCGATAAAACAAGTAGAAATTAACCAATAACCTTCCTAAAACCCTTATCTGGTAAGGGTTTCAAGGGTGGAGGTGAAGAATAAAATAGAGGTACTCTAAAAGCCTTGCAAGACAAGGGTTTCAGAGTTTTCTGAAAGGCGCATATATTATTATTAAAGGAGGTGAATAGTAAATATATAAGAATGGGGTTTAAAATATAATTGTTAAACCACCAATTGTTAAATTTTAAAAGAAGGAGATTTAATCATGAATTTAATTATGAAAAAAGTAGGGATAATTTTATTTTGCTTGGTTTTAACATTGCTTGTTGTTTTTACTGTGTGCGGTGAACAAAATATTGCATTAGCACAAGAATTCAAAATTGGGATTATGACTGGTACTGTATCACAAGGTGAAGAAGAATTCAGAGCGGCGAGAAATATGATAGATATATATGGAGAAGATATGATATCCCATATAACTTACCCTGATAAATTCACCGAAGAACAGGAAACCATTATAACAAACTTGCTTGCCCTAGCTTCGGACCCATTAGTAAAGGCTCTTGTTATTGTTCAGGCTGTACCTGGTACGTCTCCTGCTATAGACAAAGTTAGAGAAATTAGGCCAGATATATTGGTTTTGGCTGGAGTTCCCGGCGATGACCCTGCTGTTATAGCTTCAAGAGCTGATTTTGTTATAAACAAAAATCAGATAGAGATGGGTATTGCAACGATGGAGCAAGCCTATAAATTGGGAGCTAAAACGTTCGTCCTCTATTCATGCCCAAGGCATATGTCATACGAAATTCTAATTCAGCAAAGAGCGAACTATGAAAAAACAGCTAAAAGATTAGGTATAAAATGGGTATATGAAAATGCACCTGATCCAACGGGTGATGCTGGTGTCGCAGGTACCCAAATGTTTTTAATGGAAGATGTACCCCGAAAAATTGCTGAATATGGAGTAGACACAGCCATTACTGCCACAAACTGCTCAATGATGGAGCCAATAATACTGCAAGTAGCAATGGGTGGCGCTATCTTCCCCTGCCAATGCTGTCCATCACCTTATCATGGTTACCCAGGAGCTTTGGGTATAGAAATTCCAGAAGATAAAAAAGGTAATGTTCCATGGATTATTGAGGCAATTGACCGGAAAGTGATAGAATTAGGTAATCCAGGAAGAATGTCAACCTGGCCGATTCCGTGTAATATGATTCTTATTGAAGCCTTTACTAAGTATGCTGTTGATTACTGTGAAGGAAAAACAGATGGAAAGTTTGATATACCACATATGGAAAGCATATTTAGTGAAATTATTGGAGGAGAACCAATAGTATTTATTCCTCTTCCCGGTTATGATAACTTCTTACGGTTCATGGCCCCCTATATAACTTTTGGAGTCGAGCATTAAAATTAAAAAAAATGTAAGGTTGTCTATTAATAGACAACCTTACATTTTTATATTATCTAATCAAGGAACTATAATTTAATGGATGATCAAGAATATGTCTTGCAATTTAAGAATATTAAAAAAAAGTTTTTTGGAAACACTGTATTGAAAGGAATTAGTATAGCTATAAAACCAGGAGAAATCCATGCCTTACTCGGCGAAAATGGAGCGGGCAAGTCGACTTTGTTAAACATCTTGTTTAGCATGCCAGTTATTAATCTAACCGGTGGGTATAGAGGGGAAATAATATTTGAGGGCCATAAACTCCATATAAAGTCTCCTATGGAAGCTATAGCGCTTGGTATTGGTATGGTCCATCAGGAATTTATGTTAATCCCGGGTTTTTCAGTCACTGAAAATATAAAACTAAATAGAGAAATCACAAGAAATAACATTATCAATAGAATTTTAAGAATTTTCGGAAAAAAATTAGAGAGTTTAGATTTTAATATCATGAATAAACACGCTAGAAAGGCATTAGATACATTAGAAATTGATATTGACGGATGGATGAAAGTTGCTGGATTACCAGTTGGATATTTACAGTTCATTGAAATAGCCAGAGAAATAGATAAAGAAAATACAAAGTTACTTGTTTTTGATGAACCTACCGCCGTTCTTACTGAAACTGAAGCTGATACTCTTTTAAAGACTGTAAAGAAACTTGCAAATTCAGGCATAACAATACTTTTTGTAACTCATAGATTAGATGAAGTTATGAAGATAGCGGATAATATATCTGTCTTAAAAGACGGTGAGTTAGTGGGTACAAAAAAAAGTGCAGATACCAACACAATGCAACTTTCGGAAATGATGATAGGAAGAAAAATCACAAGAATCCAGAGCAGAAAAAAAGCTAAAAAAAATGATAATATAATTTTGTCAATAAAAAATTTAGAAGTAATGATGCCTGGTGAAGAAGTACATGGAGTAACTTTAGATATTAAGGAAGGCGAAATATTAGGTATCGGTGGACTAAGTGGTCATGGTAAAATAGGAATTGCTAATGGTATTATGGGGCTTTATCCTAGTCGGGGCAATGTATATTTGAGAGGTACAAAACTACCCTTAAACAATCCCCGGGAAGTTCTTAAAAAAGAGATAGTTTTCTTATCTGAAGATAGAAGAGGAGTGGGATTACTTCTTGACTCACCCCTTGAATTAAATATTGCTATCCCAGCCATTCAGATTAAAGGAGAATTCATTAAGAAATATTGGTTTTTTACCCAGATAGATGAAAAAAAAATAAGGAATAATGCCTTGAAGATGATAAAAGATTTAGATATAAGATGTGAATCTCCAACTCAAGTTATGAATAGATTAAGTGGAGGTAATCAACAGAAAGTTTGTATAGCTAAAGCCTTGGCATTAAAACCAAAGATATTATTCATATCTGAGCCAACAAGGGGCATCGATGTGGGAGTTAAAAAATTAATTTTAGAAATTTTACTTAAAATTAATAGAGACCTTGGAACAACTATAATAATGACTTCGAGTGAATTGGTAGAACTCAGATCAGTTTGCGATAGAATTGCGCTCATAAATAAAGGGAAAATAACGGGGATATTAAAACCTGAAGATAGTGATGTAGACTATGCTTTAAAAATGTCAGGAGATAAATATCATAATACGTTGAGAAGAAGGGTTATGTGAAATGTATAAGAAAATCATACAAACTCTAAATAATTTTGGTTTCCCCAGAATGATTATTACACTTTTTTTAACTATTCTTTTGATAACGTCTAGTGCGCTGGGCATTTCACTTCTACCTTTGATATCAGTAATGTTAGTTAGAGTAGGCATGAGTGCGATTTTTGTGTTAGCTATGGTACCGTCGATAGCGTGCGGTATAGGATTAAATTTTGGGTTATCACTCGGGATAATTTGCGGAATAATAGGTGCACTTATAAGTATTGAGCTTAATCTTGCGGGATTCCCTGCCCTGTTTATAGCTATTATGATAGCTGTACCTCTTGCGGCTATAATCGGCTATGGATTTGGAGCTCTACTAAATAAGGTAAAAGGGTCAGAAATGGCAGTTTCAACTTATATGGGGTTCTCTGCTGTCTCACTAGCATGTATAGGATGGTTAATTCTTCCTTTAAAAAGTCCTAAAATGGTCTGGCCAATAGGTAAGGGTCTAAGAGTAACAATATCTTTATATGGTGGGCTGAGTAAAGTCCTTAATAATTTTTTATCAATTAGAATAGGGAGTCTGACTATACCAACTGGGTTGCTACTTTTTGTTTTAATTATGGGGGGTATAACATGGCTTTTCTTGAGAAGTAAAACTGGTATCGCTATGAAAACTGTAGGTGCGAATCCACTATTTGCTGTGGCATCTGGACTCAATGTGGATAAATATAGGATACTAGGAGCAAGTTTATCAACTATTTTGAGTGCCATAGGCATAATCGTTTATGCCCAAAGCCTTGGCCTTCTCCAACTATATGGGGCCCCTATGTATATGGGATTTGCTGCAGTGGCAGGAATCTTAATAGGAGGGGCTACAGTTAATAAAGTTTTGATATCACAGGTGTTTATAGGAACATTTCTATTTCAAAGTATGCTAGTTGTTTCTCTACCAGTAGCAAATAAGATTATGAATATTCCAGACCTGGCAGAGATAGCTAGAGTTATAACCAGTAATGGCGTTATCTTATATGCGCTAACTAAAATTAAGGAAAATGCATAATGAATGCAAATATGAGATTAGATAATCTAAATAAGAAAAAATTCGATTTTATCAGAGTGCTGAAAAAATTATTATTAAAAAATGTAGTGGTTGTTACCTTTATTATCATGGGTCTAATCGGATTCAAAATATCAGGTTTATCAGTCGTTTTTTTATGTAGTGATATAATTTCCAGAATTACTAGGAATTATATTCTAATCTTATCCTTAATGATTCCTGTAGTGGCAGGGATGGGAATGAATTTTGCTATAGTTTTGGGATCAATGGCAGCACAAACTGCTATTATTACGGTAACCCATTGGGGCATTACTGGATTGCCAGGCTTTTTGTTATGTGCAATTTTATCTACGCCCCTTGCAATTTTTCTTGGCTTTTTAACTGGGAAATTATTTAATAAGACTAAAGGTAAAGAGATGATTGCTGGTTTAATCTTAGGATTTTTTGCGGACGGAGTATACAATCTAATATTTATTGTCTTGCTTGGCACTGTTATACCTATGAAGAATAAAGAGCTGATATTATCCCAGGGAAGGGGGTTAAGAAATACAATTGACTTATACAGAATAAAGTACGCAATAGATAATATATTAGAGTGGTCACTTCCCCTTACAGCAATAATATTAGCTACACTTGCCCTGATAATTATAATGATTTATGTTATATACAATTATTCGAGAGCAAAAAACTACAATAGTAAAAGAAATGAGAAACAGGATTTAACACTCTATAAGTTCATTAAGGAGAATACCGGACAAAAGTTAATGCTTTATAGTATTATTGCCGTTGTTGCAATAGCATGGGGAATAGTTATGATGAAAAGTAACTCTCTTATAAACTTTATTAAAGTCCCCATCATAACTTTATTATGTATAACTGCAATGTGTTTGTTTAATTTATTTATTTTAAAAACAAAGATAGGTCAAGATTTTAGAGCGGTTGGCCAGAATGCCAATATTGCGAAGGTTGCTGGTATAAATGTTAATAAAATCAGGATAACGGCTATTATTATATCTACTGTTATTGCCGCATGGGGACAGCTTTTCTTCTTGCAAAATTTGGGAACACTTAATACTTATGGAAGCCATAAACAAACTGGAATGTTTTCTATAGCCGCCCTACTTGTAGGGGGAGCTTCTATAGAAAAGGCTACAGTTAATCAAGCGCTGTTGGGTGGAGTCCTTTTCCATATATTGTTTATTGTTTCTCCATTAGCAGGAAGGAATTTATTTGGAGATGCACAAATAGGAGAGTACTTTAGGGCATCTATAGTATATGGAGTAATAGGACTGGCGTTAGCTATGCATGCCTGGGAGAGAATGAGAAAGTAAAATAAAATATAAGTCAAAGGGAATTATATTTTAAATGACAAAAAAACCTGTTATTAAATGAAGTAAATTTGCTGAAAAAAATTACCTAATTAAATATGAACATTATTTAGCGAAATAAGGAGGATACAATACCATGCAGGCGAAAAATAAGATTATGTGGACAGAAATGACCCGACCAGAGTTAGAAACATATTTAAGTAAAAAACCGAATCCTGTAGTAATAATTCCCCTAGGATCGATTGAGCAACATGGAGTGCAATTACCCTTAGGGACTGACTCTCTATCAGCTATTGAAATATGTAAAGCAATAGCCAAAAGAACCGATTCATTAGTATTACCAATAACTTGGGTAGGATATTCAGAACACCATATGGGTTTTAAAGGAACTATTACTTTTAGCCAAGATACATTATTTCGGATTATAATAGATACAATCAGAAGTCTTTCTCATCATGGAGTAAAAAGGATTTTAATTGTGAATTTTCATGGAGGGAATACAGCTGCTCTAAATTTTGCTGTAAAAGAAAGCAGGAAAAAATATCAAATAAGCATAATAAGTAATAGTCCAGAAATAGAAGATTCAGATGATACTCTAAAATATTTTGATTTTCATGCGGGTAAGGGGGAAACATCGTTTATGTTACATCTATTTCCAGAACTTGTAGATACAGATAAAATGAAGGAGTGGAAGTCAACGATGAATTTCCCAAAACCAGTAGCAAAAGCAAGAAAACTTTGTTTAGAAAGGAATGAAAATCGCCAGCAACTTTTAAAAATTGCAAGGTCGTATATACCTGATACTCACGAAATAACTTCATCGGGAATAATGGGAATAGAAGATATAAAGGATGCCACCAAAGAGGAAGGAAAGAAATTTTTTGATAATTTGATTAATAAATTAGTCAATTTAATAAGGCTATGGGATGAAATGGTTAAATAATTTTTTTATAAGATAATTTTATAGTAACAAGCTTAAAAGATAATATTATTAATTAATAAACATTTCAGGAAAATATTATAATAGGATATTTGTTAAGATGTTTTTATATAAAATGGATATTTGCTCTCGAGTGGGTCTAGTTATATATAGAAATAAACAAAGGGCATTTTGTTAGATGTCATCTTTATAAATAAGAATGTAGAAAATTATTTTATATTTTTTAAAAACATAAAATAATAAATTAGGAGAAAATTGAAATGATAAATCTTAAAAATATACACACAAATGCAAAAGAAATCAGAGATAAACTACATTTACCCACTTATCCTCTGGCGATTAAAATGGTAAAAAGTGAAGAGGAAATTCCTAAAGATGCAATAAGACCATTTAGGGACAAAGGTTATCATCTGGACAATTGTCAGGCTTTTTCCATGTCCCGCAGAGGACAGCATACCGTTGCCATGACCAAAGAAGATATGTGGTGTATGGCCCCTTTTATAGCCTTCGGGTTTGTAGAACCTTCCAAAGAATGGCTGGAAGCGAAACACCGTGCTTTATTGGGAATTAATCCGGAAGTTAGGAAAAAAGCGGTACAATCAGCTCCCCGTTTTAAAGTGGGTAAATATATGGGAATCGTCTCCGCCCCCTTAGAAAAATGCTCTTTTGAACCGGATATGTTTATTATATATTGTAATCCCTATCAATTAACCCATCTTTTAGTAGCGAAAGATTGTGTAGACGGTGAAGATATCAGCTGTACAATATCTGGTCATGGTGCTTGTATTATGGCGGTTGTCCCTGTATTACAAAAAAGAAAATGTTGGATTTCCTCTCCCTGCAGAGGAGATAGAGGTATTGCTATGGCGCAAAGTAATGAAATAATATTTTCAGCTCCGATAGAAACGTTGAGGGATTTTGTAAAAGCTTTCCGCTATCTTGAAGAACATGGCCAACAGATACCCTTTGACCTTGAATTAAAACCTGAGCGCACCTTAAAGGACGGTTATGCAGATATCGGGAGAACCATGGGGATTCCTTATAATGGTGTTACCAATTAATATTGACCAATAGGAGGTAAAAAAATGAAAAATAACTTCAATAATGAAATAAAAGTTCCAGTCAATAAAGCGATAAGCTTATTAAGTGATTTAGTAAAAATTTCCAGCATCAAAGGTAAGAAAAATGATAACCTAATAGACTTTTTGCAGGGAGAATTAGAAGAATTAGATTGTCATCCGGAAATCTTCACTGCTGATGCCAATAATTTTTTAGATTATCCGGAATATTGTCCCTTTTCTGAAGGAACAGAGAAAAAACAAAAATATATAACCGGTGTCCTTAAAGGAAGCGGTGGAGGAAAATCTATTCTACTCTATACCCATCTTGATACCGAAGACATAGTGGATAGAGACTGGGATACCGATCCTTTTGAATTAGTTAAAAAAGGAGATAAACTGTATGGATTGGGAAGTGCTGATGCTAAATCGGGTATAGTGGCCTGTCTTTTGGCTTTAAAAATGATCAAAGAGATGGGGATAGAATTAAAGGGTGATGTCAAATTTGTAGGTGAAAATGAAAAAGATATGGGAGCCACCGGCCCTCTGGCAGTATTTACCAAAGGATGTAATGTCGATGGGGCTCTCTATATCCATGCTTCAGAAACAGGAAATGGCGTAGGTGAAGTGAAAACAGCTACAGATGGTGTCCTAACCTTAAGGATCACTGTCTTTGGTGAAAAACCCTCCTTAAGGGAAGAAGGAAATCCCCAAAACTACGCTAACATCAAAGATGGCATTAATGCCATAGATAAAGCGATAAAAATAATAGAAGCTCTAAGGGCCTTTGCGAAAAAGCGGGATCAACAATTTAATAAAGATACAGAAAAGGCCACTTTTAACCTAGGGGTGATAAAAGGTGGAGAAGCTCCAGGAGTCGTTGCTGATAACTGTGTCATTGAAGTTAATATCACTTTCTCTACCAAGGAAACCGTTGACTCAATCTATAAAGAAATAGAAAGTGTACTTCAAAAAGTGACCGCAGAGGATAACCAGTTAAAGAAGTGCCCACCGAAATTAGAAAAGATCGCTTTAAGGGGAAATCCTGCATCGCTTTCATCTCTTGGCAAAGGGGAGGGGATATATTACAGGTCGTAAAAGAAGCGGTAGAAGCAGAAGAGGGTTGCAAATTCTCCACTTATATTCATCATCAATGCAGTGCTATCAGATTTCCCATGATTTATGACCAATTGCCTACTGTAGCTTTTGGACCTAAGTGTGATAATTTCTATAAACCCAATGAATGGGTAAGCCAAGAAGAATATATTAAAACCATAAGGATATTGGTCAATTCAATCATTAAGTGGTGTGGCTAAGAGACCTTATGAAATAAAAAGTGTTTTAGATTTATTAAAGTATGTTCTAAAAAAAGAGAAAAATTATTGAAAAAATAATCATAAGAATACGAAGAGGTGAATAATTTATTGTTAAGGAGGGAGGCCTTTGAACTCCCTCCTTAACAATAAATTATTATGAAAAATAGAATCAGAATATCTATAATAAAAGACTATTCTATATTTATTTTAAAAGACCTTCTGTGATTACTTTTTTTGTACAGACCGTATCAGGTGATTCAGCAAGAATGAACCTGCCTAGGGTGAGAGTTAAAGGAAGAGAGTTACAACGTTTTAGAATTGTCATGTATTATGACAAATATATCTATGTTCAATATTATTGAAGAAAGTAAAAAATATATGTTTGGAAATCATAGAGGTAAAGTTAGTAATTATAAAGCATTTTGGAATAGGAAAAATATGAAACGTCCTTTAGTAGGATTTACTTTCAGAAGTTTTCTACCATTGTATGAATATGAAGTAGCAAGGAAGTGGCAACCTAATAAATACTTAACTTCTGATATGATTAAACCAGAAGAATTTATGAAAGATGAAGTTAAAATATTAACAGAAGGAGAAATTATTAATGATGATATTATTAGAGGAGATGGTGCAGCAGCTGCAGTAATGCCTTAGTTATCAGGAATTTTAGGTGCAAAATTACGAGTTTTACCTGGTAATATAATTAGAGAAGAATTAAATCTTTCTTGGGAAGAATGTAAAACAATTAATATTAACAAACAAAATCCATGGTTTAAAAAATATATCGAGTTTACTAAAACCTTAATAAAAAAAATCTAATGGTAATTTTCCAGTTAGCCCTGCATCTTTTCTTGGACCATCCGATTTATTATGTTTATTGCGTGGTACTAATCAGGCTATTATAGATCTTATAGAGACACCTGAAAAAGCAGTAGAAATACTTTGGCAGCTTTCCGATATTTTTATTGAAATGAAAGAGGAAATATGGAAAGTAATACCTCTATTTTATGAAGGTTATTTTGAGGTAGGGTATCAATTGTGGGCACCGGGACCTATTGTTAGATTGCAAGAGGATGCAACAGCATTATATTCTCCAAAATTGTATCGTAAATTTCTTCAACCTATAGATCGTAAAATAGCATCGTTAAATTTTCCCAATAACTTTAGTCTTATACACTTGCATTCCACCTCTATGTTTCTTCTTGAGCTATATTAGAGATAGATGAGATTAAATGTTGTGAGATTAACAATGATGAATGTGGACCTGAAATTAAAAAGATGATTCCTTATTTTAAGACGGTACAAAAAGCTAAAAAACTTTTGATAATTAGAGGTGCTTTTACAAAAAAAGAGATCAAACTGTTAATGGATTCATTAGAACCTCAAAGACTTTATCTATATATACATATTCAAGATATTGAAGAAATAAATATTTTAAAACGATTATTAGGAATGGCATAACCTTTAATTTAAATTTTATTATGTTAAGTTGAGATTTGCTCACAAAAAGCCCGGAGTTATTTTTATCAATATGAATCAGGAAAAGCTCCAAATATTCTTGCTGAAGAGTTATTTAAGTTAAAACCGAGGGGAGGCTTTCGTTATTACAGCAGATACTGAAACCAATCCTCTGGTTGTTGATGCCCGTTGTGGCTGCAGCATTTACAATTGGCGCAAAGCCTATGGTGATTTGGCTAGCATCTCCTTTGATAGAAGGAAAATTAGTAGATTCTATATTACTAATAGAATCTTTGACAGGAGTTTTGAAAGGGGCGGATGCTTGGTTACAAATAAATAATAAGATGATATTGTATTCAACTCCTGGTCAAGTTGCATGGAAGACGAAAGAATATGGAATGCATTTTGTATTTCAGGTGGAGATAATCAGATAACATTTAAAAGGAAAAACAATGCACATTCTTACTGGGATGGCATGTATTAAGATTACACTCTAATTGTTGATGGTGTGCATGTAATTGAGGGTGGCAAATTTGCGCACCCGCAATTAGCTAAATTTGAAAAATAACCGAGGTAGTAAGGTAATTTCGGCAAATAACAAATTACTTGCAGGAATTGTACATTAAGTAACTAATAATATTTTTATATGAAGGGTTTGAAAGAAAAACTTAGGGGGATTGCTTATGGATTTTCATAAAGTAATAGATGATTATAGGAATGAAATAATACAAACAATACAAGATTTTGTAAAAATAAAAAGTGTTGAAGAAGATCCTGAAAAGGGTAAGCCTTTTGGAAAAGGACCCTATAATGCCCTTGTGTATGCTTTAAATATAGGAAGGAAGTTAGGGTTTAAAGTTGAGAATTTTGATGGTTATGCAGGACATGCTGAATACGGTGAGGGTAATGAAATAGTTGGTGTATTGACCCATGTAGACGTTGTGCCAGAAGGAGATGGATGGACATATCCTCCTTTTGGCGGAGAAATTCATGATGGGAAAATATACGGTAGAGGTGCTTATGATGATAAGGGAGCATGTATTGCAGTTCTTTATGCACTCAAAGCCATTAAAGATTCTGGATTGACTCTGGGTAAGAAAGTAAGAATAATATTTGGAGCCAATGAAGAGACCGGCATGGCAGGTATATCCTATTATTTAAACAAAAATAGAGAGCCTGATGTAGCATTTTCACCGGATTCGCCTTTTCCAGTTGCATACGGCGAGAAGGGTATATTGGATTTGATTTTTAGTAAAAAAATTAATAAAAACTACGGAAAGTTTTTTGTAGAGAGCATACAAGGCGGGGATATGCCTAAGAAGGTACCTGATTTTTGCAATGTCATAATGAACTTATCTAAACAGGATAAATCTAATTTAATGAGTATAGTTGCTCGATATATTGAGAAAAAAGGAGCAAAGATAGAGCTAAAAGAAAAAGGAGATAAAATATCTATAAAATATACAGGTAAATCAGCTTGGGCAATTTCACCGGAAAATAGTGATAGTGATAATGCCATATCCGGTATGATGGAGTTTTTAGAGTATTTATGTCTACCTGATGGAGATTTAAAGGATTTTGTAAAATTTTATAATGAAAGGATAGGGTATACAATCTATGGTGAGAGAATGGGATGTAGCTCCCAAGATGACATATCAACTCCATTGACCTTTTGCCCTACAATCATCAATTATGATGGAGAAACAGTGGAAATGCATGTTCACATTAGATATCCAATAAAGACAAAATTTGAGGAACTAATGGCTAAAATTGAAAATAAACTTTCTGCTTATTCTATAGAAATACAGGTTAAAAAGCATTCAAAACCTCACTATGTATCTAAGCATAGCTTTCTGGTAAGCACTCTTATGAATATATACAGGGAAGAAACCGGGGATTATAATAGTAAGGAGATAACAATAGCCGGGGGTACATATGCCAGAATATTAAAAAATGCAGTAGCGTTTGGCCCTCTTTTTCCTAATGAGAAACAGGTTGCCCATCAGGTCGATGAATACTTATGTATTGACAGCATAATTAGAGCTACTAAAATATACGCAAGAGCCATATATGAATTGGCAAGATGAGGCACAATTCTTAAAAAGAAAGGTAATATTAAATAATGTAACTAAAGATGTATTTGCTATTGAATAACATTAGGGTAAACTCAAAAATGTAAGATGGTCTCCAAGTTGTTATGTGTGGACGCCTCGGTTTATAAAAGAATATACCGGTGAAGGTAAGAACCTTACCCTTGAAGCAGGGAGAGCCAAAATTACCGGCTTCCCCTCTAAACGATTAGGATTAAAACGAAGGGGTTTAATTAAAAATAGCTACAAGGCAGATATAGTTATTTTCTCATTTGATGATTTTAACGATAAGTCTAACTTTCTTGAGCCGGGAATTTACCCGGATGGATTGAAGTATGTATTAGTAAATAGAGAAATTATAATAAATAATTTTAAGGGTACTAGAAAATTAGCGGGCAAAGTATTAAAGAACAAATTTGAATAATTAATAATTAGATTAAACAGATTGAGAAAATTAAGATATTTCTTTTTAGAATTATTTTAAGGGGGTTAAATATGATTATAGATTCTCATCTACATGTTTTAAAAGAAAGTAATTTTGATAAAATTACGGAAAAAAATCTTGGGCATATTCATCCAAGGGAAAATACACCTGTAGATTCATTAGTTAAGTGGTTGAGAAATGCGGGAATTACTAAAGCAGTAATAATGGGACAAGACATGAGTAGAATTTGGAATTCCTCTTGTGGGGAAGATTTTGTATTGGAATGTGTAAGAAAATATCCGGAACTGTTTATTGCTCTTGCTAGCGCCGAACCTATTAATAGAGGAGGGCAATTTAATGAATCAGGATTAAGATATTTTGAAAAGGCTGTGAAAGAATATGGTTTTAAGGGAATATTATTTACACCACCTTATGGACAATATTCTTCAGACAATTCTCAAGTATATCCTTTTTATGAAAAGGCTGTAGAATTAGAAGCAGTAGTACAATTTCATCATTGCGCTCACCCAGGTTCTATATCTATGGCTCCCTTTAAATATATAAATCCTCAATCACTAAATAATGTTTTAATAGATTTTCCGAGAATGAAGGTTGTAGCTGAACATTTAAATTACCCATGGTATGATGAACTTTTTTTTATGATGAAAGCTTGCCCAAATTTATATGCAGATCTTGCAATGACTTATGATCGACCAATAACCTTGACTTGGAACTTAATTAAAGCAAAAGAAATGGGTGTAATTAATAAAATTATGTATGCTTCTGATTATTGGGTTGCCGGCTCTGGAGTTTTTTCAGAAAAACCAGAAGAAGATATGAAAAGATGGATTAAACTTATTAGAACCGGATTAAATAAAATTGCAAGTAAATCTGGTTGGCCAACTTTCACCAAGGAAGAAATAGATGGTATTCTTTATAAGAATGCTGCTAAATTATATGGGATCAATCTACTTTCTAAAGAAAATTGAGTTAGACAAAACTACTTTATTTTATGTAAGACGAAGTGAATATAAAAATATTTATTAAGCGATGTTATGATGATATTTGGTTATCACTTTTTATAAGAATATCCATTATATTATGGTTAAAATAATAAAATAAATTTAAAGTATGAAGGAAAAACAAAAAAATGGCTTCAGGTTATAATAATAAAATATTAAAAATTAATCTTAGTGATCTAACTTATACTGTTGAAAAAAAAGATAAATATTTTTATAGAACTTTTATGGGGGGTAGCGCATTAGCATCGTATTTTTTATTAACTGAAATGAAAAAAGGAATAAATCCATTAGGTCCAGATAATATATTAGTTTTAACAACCTCGGTACTTACAGGAACACCAATACCTGGTGCAAATCGCTGTACAGTTGCTTCTAAATCTCCTCTGAGTAGCGGATTTGCAGAAGCTGAATCCGGTGGGTATTTTGCGGTTGAGTTTAAAAGAACAGGATTTGACGCTATTATAATTAAAGGTAAATCATCTAGACCTGTATATATTTGGATTACAGACGAGAAGGTAGAATTTAAAGATGCTGTTCATCTTTGGGGTCATGATTCGGGATATGCTCAACATAAGATTACTGAAGAATTACAGGATGATAAAATTAGGGTATTATCCATAGGCCAGGGAGGAGAAAATCAGGTTCGTTATGCTTGTTTAATTTCCGATCTTCGTCATGCTAATGGTCGTAGTGGTTTAGGGGCTGTATTTGGTTCAAAAAATCTTAAGGCTATTGCGGTAAGGGGTAAAAATAAATTAGATTTTCATGATAAAGATAGGCTAAAAAAATTAGCTAATTTTTTTGCAGTAAAAAGAAAAGATCATCCAGTTTGTAAGGTATTAACAGAAGGAGGCACCTTGCTTTGGGATATGGAGGACCTAAATAAAGATGGAATTTTACCTACAAAGAATTTTCACCGGGGTTCCTTTGATAATGTAAAGGGAATAACATTTGAACAATTGAAAAATAAAATTTTAATAGGCCGTGAAACTTGTTACGCCTGTCCCATTCGATGTAAACAAGTTTGTTCTGGTGGTAAACATAATATTGATCCGATTTATGGTGGACCTCAGTATGAAACTACTGGGGCATTTGGATCAAACCTATTAATCGATGATATTGAAGTGATTGGTAAGGCCCATGAACTTTGTAATAAATATACTCTTGATTCTATAGATACTGGTATGACTATTGCTTTCGCTATGGAATGTTACGAAAATGGAATTATTACTAAAGCTGATACTGATGGTATAGATTTATGTTTTGGTAATGGTAATGCGGCATTGCAAATGATTACCAAAATTGCGTTTAAAGATGGATTTGGAGCAGTTTTAGCTGAGGGAAGCTGGAGGGCGTCTAAAAAAATTGGAAAAGGATCAGAAAAATTTGCTTTAACTGTTAAAAAACAAAGTTTTGCACTGCATGAACCTCGAGGTAAAAATAATCTAGCATTTTCTTATGCTATATCCCCTACGGGGGCAGATCATATTGAAGCTGCTCATGATATGCCTTTTCAGGAAGATGGATGGGCTGTAGGAGATTTGTATCCTATAGGGATTTTAAAAGGAATTCCAGCAAGAGATTTAAGCCCTTACAAAGTAAGATGGTATGTATATAATCAACATATTTATAGTTTGCTTAATACGCTTTGTCTTTGCTATTTTACAGCAGGTCCAGCAAGATTATTTAGTTTAAAGCAAGTTGTAGAAATGGTTCAAAGCGCAACTGGTTGGGAAACTAGCTTATTTGAACTTATGTTAGTTGGAGAAAGGACAACAACTTTAGCCCGAATGTTTTTAGCTAGAGAAGGCTTTAGTAGGAATGATGATATACTTCCTGACAGACTTTTTCAACCTTTAGAAAATGGTCGTTTAAAATGTATAAAATTAGACAAGAAAAAATTCGAAAAAGCTATGGATTATTATTATGAGATGATGGGCTGGGATATTAAAAGTGGGATGCCTAGAAAAGCAAAACTTTACCAACTTAACATTGCAGATCTTTCTCAATTTTAATAATAAAACAAAATCTTTTTTAACCAAAAGGGCAGAGTGTGGGTATCTAGTACTCACAATATAATCAGAGCTTATTAATAAAAGTATACCGTGGGACTTGTAATAGTACTCAATAACTAAATGAAAAGGGTATCCCTTGTGAGATGAAACTTTTTATCTAGCGGAAACTCCTTGGGTTCAAGTTGCAAATGCAACAGTTAACTTTGGTATAATATGTCAAAAGAAAGGAGTTGCATATGACCCATTGTTATCAGTTAAGCATTAATGAACGTGAAGAGATCAGTCTTGGATTAGCCCAAGGATTGAGTAAAAACTATATTGCACTATCTCTTGGCCGATCATCTAGTACCATCTGTCGTAAAGTCAACCGTAACACTGCAAACAGGCAAGCCTACAGAGCGGTTAAAGCTCAAGATCGTGCTAACAAGTTAAGACACCTTTCCCCCGGACTTATCAACCGCTGGAAGAGACAATATTTATATGGAGAATTAAGTGGTAATAATAATCAAGAAATAAAAAAATTAGAGACACAAGTAGGAAAACTTGAGCAGATGATCGGTAAACTTACCATGGAGAACTACATTTTAAAAAAAGAGAAAGAATACATACTACAGAGGAAAAAAGAAGATTCATCTATCATTCCCGGTCCTTATTTGAATCCATCAAAGAAGGCTGCAGACTAATGGATATAAAAAGATCTACCCTTTATTATAAGCCAAATAAGAATATAAATAAAAAGCAAAAAGAATTAAGGATTAGAAAAAAGATAGAGGATATCTCCCGGGAGCTTCCCTATTACGGTTATAGAAAAATAACCACTTAATTAAGAAGAGATCAGATAATAATAAATCATAAGAAGGTATTCAATTATAACTTAAGGGAGGTATTATTTTATAGATATAACTATGGAATTTTCTCTGGCGTTACCTATGGAATTTATTATAGCTTTGAGGCAAACTACCTTTACCGGCCTCCTGCTTTAAACAAGTGCCGGAAACTTCTCCTCTTATCGAGGTAACCATACCTGCTCTTTCCGACCCAGATCAGGACAAACCCTGGGTGGGTGTTTTGCGTAAACTCTCTGAAGTAGGATATTATTGACCAGTTAAAAATTATTTGAGAAAGTAGGTAATTATATATTACTACAACCTAAATAACATAAGGGCAATTATGCTTATTGGTAAAAACAATAAGCCTTAATAAAACAAGGGGTGAGTCTACCCAAAACCAGAGGAAATTTTTTCAATAGACTCTCACACTTTTACAGACGTGGTACTCACCTAAACAGACTATTGTCTGTCCCGGTTTACCGGGAATTTGCTCTCATCCCCGCCTTTACAGGTGGGGCTTTCCCGCTATATTAAAAGGAACTACCCCCAAAAGTTTGACACAGACCAATTATAAAAATACTGTTAGTTAAATTTCAAAAGTGAACACCCTAAAAATTAGAAATAGACTATTTTTAAATCTCTGGATATCATAAGTTGTTAATTATATTTCAAAACTGCACTAAATTAAACTCATTATTTTTTACTTTTTGCGTACCTAAAAAATTATCTCTATACCAGAATCTTACTTCAGATATACCGGATTCTTTATCCGGTATATCTGAAGTTGTATTCTCAAATGTAATGGCGCACCAGGTACTTTCAATTCTAAATTATCGATAGAGATTTTACGATAAGAATTTACCATTCTCGCCACTCTTAAACAGAAGATATCCTTGCTTGATATAAATGGTGGCATTATCCTAAATTCTCTAAAGAGAGTTCTTTTCTCTTTTATTGCTCTTTGAAATTTAATATAGGGGATTTCCCCGGTAGTAGAATGAACTATCCTGTAATTGTATTTTTGGACAAGGTTATTTAAGATTAATTGGGCCTCTTGAATATCCCTAATATTCTCTCTGTAACAGGTCCTTACCAATCTGTCCTGAATCCACCTATAGGGTCTTTCAATCTTACCCTTGGCCTGCGGAGAAAGCGCATAGGTTACCTTTACCCTACAGTCATCTAAAACCTGTTTCCACTGAGGATCTGCCTCATCAGTAAGTTTTTAGTGATTTCTCCAGAAGGAATCTCTTCCCTGTACAAACCGAAAGATAGAATGACCATTTACATAATAGGCCAGAGGGAATCCATATTTTAATAAAACTGCCTCTAAAGCCAGGATATGCTCCCAGGTAGTCTCTCTTTCTACTAAGCAATCATACAATATCAATCTGCTGTAATCATCTATTGAGGTAATCAGATACCATTTCCTGGGCGCATAAGGGGCAAACTGATGATGAGAAGAATCGTGTTGAATAAGCTCTCCGGGATAATTAGTTATCACCTCTCTATCATGAGCCTTTCTCTTCGGTCTTAAAAAGTAAAAATTATTTCTTTTTGCCCGGTCGATGATGGTAGGTAAAGATACTTTCTGGTTATATTTTTGTTCTAAAAGATCTTTTATATAACTATAATTATAGTATCTAATCGGTATTTCTTTATTCTTAATTAAATCCTTTTCGATCTTTAGTTCTTTTACGATATTTTTCTCAATATCTTTTGAAATTTTTCGAGAAGGTGTTCTACGAGAATACAGAATAGAGAAATTTTTAGGATCATCCTTTAATCGTTTTATTAAAGCAAAGAATCTTGTTCTCTTGATACCTAAAACTTCTTGTAGATCTTTTCTTTCTATTTTCTTTTGTAGATACCGTGTCATTAAGTCTTTAACCTGGCAATCATTAA
>Ga0307380_10003653_pt1 | contig 21141 bp, 45 predicted proteins | sample UN3MG_FD_202239 | JGI IMG/M metagenome (GOLD analysis project Ga0307380, IMG submission 202239) | Soil microbial communities from Risofladan, Vaasa, Finland - UN-3 | ecosystem: Environmental > Terrestrial > Soil > Coastal area > Acid sulfate soil | place: Finland: Risofladan, Vaasa | collected... | reverse complement strand
TATCAGAATTTCCATTAAAGAATTCTATTTCCTGAGTGTCTGGATTTATAACTTCTACCCTTGAGCCAGAATACCCCTCTCCGTCCCTATCTCTAATCAACTGTGCCATCTTTGTTACCTTCTGTCGAAACGTCACTAACAGCACTTTGATCTAGTTTATCAGAAGGCAACTCCCTGACCCTTCTCTCAATCTCATACGTCCAATAACTCAAAGTCCTATGTAGCCTTTCTGCACCCGTCCTGCCATAACGCTCAATATATTTCTGTAATGCATGATGTTCAGCCCAATCAATTTCACCCATGTAGTAATCGCCTGTGTCATGGTCTGTAACCGCCTTGATTTCTAATAATGTTTCCCTTTCCGCTCCCATACTTAATACTCCTTAATTAAATTGATCCCATTCTACTGGCATAACTTGTTTATCTTCAAAATCATTATCAACCAGCATATATTCACAACACGGATATTTGCGTCCTTTTTCATCCACTGGTTCAAAATAGTTGTCAGAGTTTTCTGCTTCTATACTATCGTAGTCAATGCCCTCTTTCAGTTCCATGTTGCAGGAGCAACCCCTTGGAACACAGTTGTCGCAGTAAAAATAATCAACAGGATCAGGGATGGAAGATGGCATATACCACCACCCTTTACCCTTGACTATATTACCACAATCTATGCAACGGTATTTCATTTGTTACCTTCTGTCGGAACGTCACTAACTTGGTTTTCTTTCTCTAATTTCTCTGCTAAATGAAGTTGTTGCAGTAGTCCATCCATATCCTCGTCGAGCTTCCAAATTTGCTCCTGTATCTCTTCAGAAGAAGGTCTAACTCTGCCACACCCTACGCATCTACCTTTGAGCATAGTAGATTCACCACATTCACAATATATTATTTGCATCATTTTTAGTTACCTTCTGTCGGAACGTCTCTAAACTTCTCTACAGCAATAGTTCCATATCCTCTTTTTTCGGTCATCTTCCAATATTTCTTGGTTTTGTCACAACGAGAACAAGTTACAAAATCTTGATTTCTAACCTCATGTCCTGTCTCGCTAGACCAAGGCTCTGTTAAGCGTAATTTTGACTTTCCTGTAAATTGAGGAAAGCCGAATTTATGTTTGCAAAATAACTGTTTGAAAAATGACATTAAATTCTCAATCCCTTTTCAAGTCCAGCAAAGAACGATTTAATATCATACTCATCTGGGCAATAGAATATATTATGAACAACCTGACTACCAGCGATTCCTGCATCTCGTTCTTCTTTAGTTGCAAGGCAAGGATATGTTGTTGGATAATGATCTTCTGTCATGTATTTCTTGTCATAAAAATAGAAATTTTCAAACTCTTCTCTCGTATTTATTACTTTAGTTGTCATAATCATTCCTTATTTAATGAACCTACAAGCCAAGCAATATCTTCGTCATCTCTCAAATCTTCCAAAGCAGCCGATGTAGAAGGGGATTCTTTATAAGTTTTACGTAAAATCCTAGCGGTAGCGATTATTCCATCAATAAGACCTACTGTAATCCCTTCGTCAGTCCTACAGTCTGTTGAATTTTGTTATGTCATTGTTATTCTCCTATTTGATTTTCAAGCATAATATCATAATCAGAGAAAATGTCAAGAAGTTTAGTTACCTTCTGTCGTTTTGTCACTAAACTTAGTCAGAGATGTCTTGGCACTCGCTTATATCAAACGATTTAACAATATCCCCGTTGCAAACTAATTGTAAATCAAGTTGACATGAATAATATCCATTATTATGTCCATGACCAGCTATTCTTATCGGATGACCATTAATAGGCAATAAAGCAATTCCATATCCATCTATACGTTCAAAGAAATTATCATTACTCAAATCAAACTCCAAACCGTCAAATTCTCGTATATCAAGCTCATCAAGGTCTAAATAATGAGACTCACAGCAATCTTGACCATGATAATCAATTAAACTCATGCCATTGTCAAACACGATACCGTCGCCTATTCTGATAACTTTTGTATTTGTGTCGCTCATAATGTATCACTTCCGTTTTTTATGTTTACTCTAATATGTCACAATTTATGATAATGTCAAGAAGTTTAGTTACCTTCTGTCGTTTTGTCACTAAAATTATGATTGCGATTAGATAGATACTCAGTCATAGCTCTCAAAACCTTAATTGCTTCTTCTTTATCCTTCTCATTTACACTGTAATTATACTGGTCAAGGGCACAATCGGCGATAATTCTATCTGCATTTTCATGTGTTATATTGTCATTTTTAAATGCATTTTGAATCGGTTTTGGGCAATTATCTTCCCACCATTTTTGTAGTATTTTTCTAACCTCTAGATTTGTTTGTGCCATTTTAATAATTTGGTTTAATATGTATTTCGGTTTACTCATTTTATTTCTCTTTTGTTACCTTCTGTCGGTTTGTCACTAAACTGATAATACTCTTTTAAATTATCATATTCGCCATTTACATATGATGCCATCTGTTTTCTTGCCCATTTCATTTCATCAGATTTGTAATCCCATATTCTCCCATGTCTTGCAGCTTCAGTTAGTCCAATTTCCCATGCTGTGCCTTCACAAGATAATGTTGACAGATAATGAGTCCTTTCAATCATAGAACGTCCTAATAATATATGTCCTAATTCATGCCAGAAACTCAATTCATACATATAAGGTTCGTCACATGGTTTTAGAGTAATCTCATTGCCAGCAGAACCGCCACCGTTTTTCCCATATCCTTCATGGTCAAATTCAACCAGAGATACCGTTCCTTTAAACCTAGACATTTCTAGACACCAAAGGTTTGTAACAGGAACCGTATTTTCCTGTAACAAATCGAGCAAGGATGTTAAGAGCAGCATTTATATCTGCATTGCCAGTGTGATAACATTTCTGACATCTAAACTTCTCATTCTCTCGATTTGTCCTACTGACATAACCACATTTGGAACACTTCTGACTGGTATAATGAGGAGATACAGTTCTGAAGCTAGTACGACTCTCTTCACAACATTGTTCTAATCTCGTCAACCAGTAAGAATAATTCCAACTGCCAATAGAAGAACGAATACTTTTACTCAATCGTCCTTTGAGTTTTGAGTTATTACCCAAATTCTTAAGTTTCTCTACAACAACTAAATCTGCTTTTTTGACTGTTTGTTTAGCTGTTTCACAAATCTTTTGTCTCAATGCATTAGAAGCCCTCTTATGTCCTTTGCTTCCCCATTTGCATTTCTTAACTCTATTAATTGCCTCTTTAACGTCTGTGCCTAGCTGTTTTCCCGTAGAAAGGGAAGCTAACGCATTAATTCCTGTATCAACACCTATAATAGACTTCACTTCTTTCTTTGGTCCTGTTTCTCTGTCAAAACAAAACTGAACGCAATTCTTTGTAATGATATAAGCATTAAGTCTTTGTCCCCTTGAGTCTAATTCCCTGAAATGCTTGTGATACTTTATAGGCAAATCAATCCGTATTCTATTACCTATTGAAGCTAAATGAAGCCATGCATCGAATTCTTTAATCTCTGTTTTTGGAGATTGAAGTTCTGCTATAGTACACGACACATTCATTCTTTCACCTTTATGTTTAGGCTTATGAGGTTGTACCATGTCTAATTTCATTTGCTTCTTCTTTAATACACCATGCAGGTTATTGATTCGCCTTCTGTTCTTTCTTGTATTGGGTTTAATTGTTTTTAGTTTTGATTCAATAGAACTAATAGATAATTGAAGTTGATTCTTATTCGATTCGAAAACTTCTTGTACTGAACTCACCATATCAAGTGCTTCTCTAGCCGCAACTTTTCTTAAACGAGCAGATAGCCAAGTCTCAGGAATATCTACAACTGGTTTCAGAAGCTCTGTTTTCTTGACTTCCTTATCCCAAAAATAATCAATAAAGACATTTACCACTTTTCCATACTCTTGAAGCACAGTTTGTAGTTCTTCTTTCTTCTTATTTGTAGCAAACTTAGTACTACACTTAGTTGACCTGATTATTTTCATAAAACGCTTGGGTCTTCCATTTGACAATTCTCTAATATAATATTTTTTAGTATATTATAATGACTTATGTGTTCATTTTTTATATTGTCTTTTGCATTTGATACCAAATTGATAACGTCATCAATGTAATATCTACCATTATTTTCATTTATTGATTTTTGAAGTCTTTCAATATAAGACTGATTTAACTCTTGAATTTCTTTTGCCGAATAACTACCATGATATCCTTTGGGTTCTGAGTGTTTGTAATTATCGTATAATATGTTGACAGACTCCTTTGGAAATTCTATTTGCAACTTCAATGAGGCATCTGCTATCGAACTTAGAGTAGATTTAGCATATTCTTCTATTTGCACATTATCTTCAAAACACTCTAAGTCATCAAAAACTTCTTCGTTTATTCCATCTGTAGATATTGTCAATTTACTTTTCATTTTTTCTTTCTCCTGTCGGCACTTCTCTTGCCGTAAAATTTACCACTAAAAGACGATATCAATGCCATAATATCTCTGGCAAATTCTTGTTCGTATGGCAAGTTCTCTCCATCATCAACATGCTCTATATTAATATCAAATGCCCCAAAGAACTCTTCAAATACTTCAAATTGGAATCTTGTTAGTCTATCCTTATGCTCAACAACAACCTTAGATATTTTCTTCTCTTCTACCAATTTAAACAGTCTCTTCAGTTTGGGTCTTGTTCCTGACAATCCTGAGCCAACATCTTCTAATATGTAATCGACTTTATATCCACTTTTAGCACAATGCTCAACCATTCTGTTTTTCTGACGTTCTAAATCTCCTTTTTTCTTTTGATCATGGCTACTAACTCTTGCATAAATAGCAACTGGTCGATCACTGATTGGCTCTGGATTATATTGTCCTAAAAACTTTTCTACTGTTTCAGAATCATATCGTCTAGTGCCTTTAGTAACCCTAATAGATGGAAGCGTTCCTTCTTCATCCCATCTGTGAAGAGTTTTATAAGTTACACCAACTAAATCTGCAACTTCTTTAATTGTCAGAACTTTTTTCATCACTACTAAAATTCTTATCCTTACTTCGAGAGATAAGAGTATCTACTACAACTTTTGAATTAGCATATATCTCATTGAATTCTTTTAGAGATAGTGCTTTATCTAGCTCAAATGGCAATGGATATACGTCACCATTATCCAGTTCAAACTCAGTTTTAGTTACTCTTATAACTCTCATTCCTGTTACCTTTTTACGAGACTTTTTAGACTTCATTTAGTCTTCTCCTAATTATTTACTAAAAATGTTGTGATTTCCCTCTATTTATCTTCAATTATTTTACAGTATTATACAGAAATGTCAAGATTTATTGGGAACGGTTTGAACCCCATATTTTCCTGCAACTTCTTTGAAATTCATTTTGTTACCTCTTCTGTAGTTTTGTAATTAAACTAAAAACATTGTAAATTTTTCATCTCATAACTGACTATATCCGCCATGATTTCAACAAAAGTCTTTTCCGAATATTTTCCATCAGCCAAATCGCTGCCTCTCGTCCATGTCTCACCAACCTTAGGAGTTCTACAACTACTTGTGCATCCCAAGTAACCTCTATCATTTTCAGGCAAACGAGCAGAGATTGAATATCTATGTTCGGAAGTAAAGAACTTGACGCTGATTCGATCTTCATAATCGAATACGAGCATTGTTCTTTCGATGTTGCCGTAACGAGTTATCCCCTTGAGCCACTTGATAAACTCTCCATAGCCCTTTTCTTCGGCATTTTGAAAAGTTATAACCTTGGCTTGATATTCCTTCTCAAGCATTTCTACTGCATGAGATTTCCTATCAACTGCCTTATCTACTTCTACCTTACCTTCTTCTCTGCCATCATTTGTCTTCATTTTTTCTCCTTTGACAGTAGCATTTTCGACTGCCTTTTAGATTAATACATTTTATTATACAAGTTTTTAGTTATTTTTAGTTATTTTTTGTTACCTTCTGTCGGTTCTCTAGAGTTTTAGTTACAATTTTATAGTGTTGGGTACAGAGCATCATCTCTCCCTCACCATCTACGTCATCGTCATTAAATTCATGTTTACCCTGACGACTGCATCTCCAAGTCTCAATTTTACCTTCATCTATCCAAATTGTTGACCGCTTAAATCCACAACGTTTCATTTGTTACCTCTTTCTCAATTTTCCAATAGTATATCATAATCAGCAGAAATGTCAAGAAGTTTTGTTTGTTTCGTTACCTTCTGTCGGAACGTCACTAAACTTTGTTTGAGCAGCCATAAAAGCTGTAATCAAGTCCTTGTCACTAAAATGTTGAGGTTGATATCTTTTAACAGGGTCTTCGTCATGAGTGTCTATAAGAACACAAGGGTTATCTCCCAAAGCATGTCTCATTGCATCTGCTACATGTAAAAAGTCATCTTCTATAGCTATAACTTTTATTTTACCAGATGTACACCCTTTTATTTGACTATGTATTAGGATATCCTTCTCTTTTTTGAATTCACCTATGCCGTATCCTTCTCTCTCAACAAATTCATCCAATTCAACTTCGACAATAGCCTTCATATTAGTCCTCCATCCAAGGTTGCGGTTCTTCTTCATACAAGTGACCATTTTTTTTCTGCCAATTTTCTTTGTATGCTAAGTAATCTTTGTCTTTTAGGGAAGGGTCTACACACTCCAAATGAACATTTTTAGTCCTTTTGTAACTATAGTCATTTAACCAAGAAGCATAAGGTCTGTACTTTTGTGGGTCAAATCCCTCTCCTTCTACTTTCGCTTCATCCCACCCGTCACCATCCTGAGACAAACCGATATAAGAGGAATGCCCCCAGCGTGTAAATAAGTGTAGGCAAGCTAAAAATCTCTCTATACTTCCCATTAGACTTTCATTGGCTGTAATTGTGAATGTTTTAGTTACTTTCTTTTCTGGCATTTCATTTCTCCTTTTCGTTACCTTCTGTCGGAATGTCACCAAACTTCATTTGTGTTCATTTTGTAGATTCTAGATAGACAATTTGCCCCAATTTTTCAAGAGCATTTTCAATTGCAGGGGTCATTGCATCTTTGCCATAAACGTCTTTGATAACTATTCTCATCGGAGCTTTCATTTTGTTTATGAAGGCATTTTTTAATTCTGATGCCCTGATTTGTTCTGGACTTAATGGCGGATTCATGAGTTTATCAAAATCTTCTTCCGACATCTCATTAGATTTCTTTTTCATTTTCCTATCTCCTTATTTTTTGTTACCTTCTGTCGGTTTGTCACCAAAGTTATTTGTAAACATCGCCCTTTGTTACAATTCTTTTATTAGTTACAGACCAATTAACTCCTCCATAAGCAAGCCTGTTTGTTACCACTTTGCCCTCTTCCATGGGTGAATCGCTAATATTTCCATCAGAATCAATATCAAACAATCCATGACATTTTTCACAAACGAATGATTTCTTGTCGCCAACTTCTAGTTCTATGGTTTTAGGCTTATCGTCACAATGTCGGGCTATTACCTTGACTTTCATTTAGTTACCTCTTCTGTAGTTTCGTTACCTTCTGTCGGAACGTCACCAAACAATTCTACTTCGTCTTTGTAAAAATAGTAAGACCTACCACCTGCAAGCTCTATGTGATAATCATACTTTTCAAAATTATTCTCAACCAAATCACCTACATCTCCAACTTTGAATCGTCCAGCGAGATCCCCTATAAGTATTTTGGCTTTCATTTGTTACCTTCTGTCGTTATGTCACTAAACTAATCTATTTTGATATAGAACTCTTTTGTTCTAGTTTTACATATTTTCCAGCATAATTTGTATTAAGTTTTTTCTCTATCCTATGCTTTAATCCACCTTTTCCTTCTGCTTTAAAAAACTTGTTCCATGATTGAAAATCTTTAATTGTGTCTTTTTTAGTATCTTCATTTATGTCGCATGTATAAAATTTAATATGGTCTAAATTCCTATAGAATTTCATATCCCAATTATTTCTAGACCAAATAACGATAATTTCTTCATCGATTATTTCAAACCCAACGAAGTAATCTAAAGACGCTAGATTACCGTGTAAAAGCCTCCACCGTTTTTTTATTTGGTCATTTACTTCGTTACAATCTTTTAGACTTACGCCATTCATTTTAGTTACCTTCTGTCGTTATGTCACCACATTAACTTTACTTTTCATAGCTTCTGGAACTAATAACCACTCAACAAACGAGTTGTTCGGAGTCCATCCATCTCTTGCGTTTGATGTCCACCAACTATCATCTGAATCATCATAATATCTTGAAGCAATAGAACCATCTTCATTTCTTGTATAAAACCACATCGAACATGATGGTTTACTATTTTTACTCATCCACTTATTCTTATCCATTTCGTATCTCCTTTTAGTTACCTTCTGTCGTTACGTTACAAAACTCTTTATTTTAACTCCCACCAACCACTCCATCCTTGGTTCTCATATCTTTTTCTAACCTTTGAACGTTTTAGCCCAAAATGATCTTCCATATCTTTCCATGTTATATGTTTAGAGAATTCTTTATCCCTCCTCTTCATAAATAATGCTTGCCTAGCTACATCCGTTCCCTCAAACGCCGCTCTAATAGCAGGGACCATAAGAAATGCCAGCTTTTTTCTTCCTGATTCTGTCTTCATCATTAAATTGACATTATGGCTCATTTTTAGTTACCTTCTGTCGGAACGTCTCTAAACAATCTCAGTATAGATGATGTTATTGACATCTCGTATATTTTCTGAAAAGTCTTAATGGCTATTTTGTGAAATTCTTTAGGTATCAACTCTTCACTCATTAGTTACCTTCTGTCGTTAGTTCACCAAGCTTACTTTTCTGCCTCAGAGAAAACAAACCAATCAGGACCATTCCACCATTCTTTGCCCAAAACCACTCTTCCATCACACTGTTGAGTCAGCTTAGCATCCTTGACTATCTTTATGAATGAATCTTTATCCCAAAATATCTTGCATTGGCAATAATGTCTAATTTGTACTTCATTTTAGTTACCTTCTGTCGTTTTGTCACAAAGTTTTTTGGCGTATGCTTGTGCTTCTAAAGTAGTTATACCTCTAGCATTTGATTCAATAGCCCATAATGTAGGTAAATCTACTCCAAGTGCCTCTGCCATTTCTTGTTCGGAAATGCCTTTTTTTATTCTATAGTCTCTTAGGGCGAATCTATTCATTTTTATTACCTTCTGTCGTTAGTCATAGTTTCCCATTCTCTATATCTATCGCAAAATCTGGGGGAGAAACTAATTTAGAGCCAACTACGGGAGTCAATTCAAAGAGTCTTGATATTGCTCTATCAATTTCAGGTTCGTCTTTGTCTAATAATTTAATAGCATCCACCAAAATAGACCTTTCACAAAAATCATTTTGGTCATAACTATCTTTTATCCATGCCACTAATTCGTCATACACTTCTTTTTCCATTATACTTCTCCTTTTCGTTACCTTCTGTCGTTAGTTCACTAATTTTTTATTCTTGTATCGAACAACAAATTGATTATCATCCCTAATACCCACAAAACCGAATCCCCTATAGAATTTTTTAAGATACTTGAGGTTTGTCTGGTCAGCATAGCCAAACATATTGTAATTCCCATATCTTTCTATCATCTTATTAAGTAGAAATGTAGCCAATCCTTTTTTTCTATATTCTAATGTTGTTACTAAATCACACAGCTTATATTGTGGGAATTGATTTAATTTGTGAAAATTTGCTGGCATTTTTTTTATATAGCCCGACATATAATCTTCAATATGAAGTGGACATTGAGGATAAGAAAAAGATAGGAAAGATATTTCTTTACCTTCCATATTTTGTATTATCAAGTTATTTTCTTTTTCCACATACATATACTCCTTGTCTTGGATTATTATGTTTTCTGAGAATAAAATTGGAAATTCCATTTCCATTAATTCTTTTGCCGATATAAGTTTCATTTTTGTTACCTTCTGTCGTTTTGTCACCAATTTATATTAAACGAGTTCATCAATTCAGGATTTCCATATATTCTTTGTTCATAACGATACACATTACGTTTTTGTTCGCTTCGACATGAATGAGATTCCATCCTTGTTTACCTTCAAAGTTTAGCGTATTGACGAGATCTTGTCGAGCACAATATATTCTTTTGTATGCATATTGGGCAGGGGCATAAAAGATAACTTCTTGCTTAGTTTTGGGCTTAGTTTTGGGCTTAATTATTGTTGATTTATATACAATACCCAAAGAGAAGCCGATTAAGAGGAGGATTACGAGCGTGAAAGGGAAAGATGCTTTATTCATTTTTTAGCAACTCCGGATTTTCTACTACGTTGCCTACTATTTCACTAATGTTTGCATCATCAAGGTAGTGATCGCAATATAGCTCTTTAAATTTTCCTACAAGTTTACGAAAACAAAATGATCGAACGCAATCTTTTTCTTCGCCATATTCTTCCCATGCAACCTCACAATAATATCCATTGGGACCTTTCAGTATATCTCCTTCGCATATTTCTTTGCCATTCTTGTCTTTTAGCGACAGATATTGAACAACAAGAATATCGTTGAGGTTTTCTATTGTGTATTGTTTCAGGAGGTCGAACATAGTTGTCTCTCCTATTATATTGAATTTGTTCATCACTATTTTCTTTTTAACTATGTCGTATGCTCTAAATCTCATGTTTCTTTGTCTTAGTTTTGGGTCCATTTTCTGCTCCTTATTAGCAACAACCAGCATTGGGCATGATATAAATGTCTTCTTTGTCACCGACCACTTTTCGAATGGCATTGGGTTTTTCGGTGTCTTTAATTTGACATCCATGTTTCTTGGCTAATTTCCTTGCTCTGGCCTCATCTTTGGCAAATACAACAACACCGCCTTCTGAATGATAATTTGAGGTGCATTCCTCTATCTTGGCCCAAACAAAAACTTTCACATTCGCCTCCTTACAATGACTATTTGCATTATTAATGTTCACTATTTTCTTTCACGACTTCTTTGGACGCATTGTCTTCTAGGTGTTTAATGAAGGATGGAGATTTTATAATCATATAGAACAGTCCATGGATTACGACAATTGTTAACGCTGAATATTTCAAAATTCCCCACCAGTTCATTGGTTTTTTTTGAAAGTTTTTGCACTCATTATGCCTGAACTCCAAGAAGCATAACAAAGCCACCAATGACAATATCCATATATGATAGCGCATAGAGAGAAATAATGCAATAGGAATCATGCAAATATTTACAACCATTCCAAAACGCCTATGGATAGAAAATGCAATGCTTTTAAGGATTCTACCGCCGTCCAGAGGGTTAATGGGAAGGACTAGATTGACAAGATTGATCGCTGCCATTATCAATCCTGCCTCTGAAAACCATAATATTCCTGTAAATTTTGAAAAGAGAATAAAGCTCAATGCATATAAGCCACCCCATATAGGCCCCATAATAGAAATAAAGCATTCATTTTCTCTGTTTACAATTTCCAAATCTTCTATTAGTGCTACGCCACCTATACCCGGAAGAAAGTAAATACCTCTAGTGGGCATTCCAATCTTTCTGGCAGCCCATAGGTGTCCGCTCTCATGGACGAAAATTGTAGAGAGGATTGCTAGGGCCATAGGGAAAGAGCTAAGCAACGTAAAGAAAACCAACGAGAGAAGAAGGAGAAGAATTTTGACCTTAATTGTTTGGGAAGGTTTATTGTTGGCGTCTATCCTCATTTTAATCCCTTAATTATTGAATCAAATTCCGCGTCGATTTCTTCCATCCTTTTGTCATCTGTGCCGCCGTAGTAACCAAGTTCCACTGCTTCTTTATACAATTCGTTTATTCTTTCAACTGCCTTTTTGGGGCCAAATAGTGCTTCTTGAACAGAAAGAGAAGCACTTCCTCTTAAAAGTATCTTTGCTTTTGGAAATTCTTTTTTCCATCGTCTTTTAATATGGGCCATTAATTTGCCATAATCCGAAAAGCGTTGAGTTTCATCATAAATTGTGGCGGAAATCTCGTAGCCCGCCTTATTATATTCATCTGCTTCTTCTTGAGTGAGCTTGTGATAAATTTCCACATTTTTGTATTTACCAGGTGCGGTTATGCCCGAAAAAGACGCATAATAATGAATAGCTGCTGGATCATGCGCTGACCAATCCAATATTTGAACCGTTGCTATTTTTATATTCATTTATGCGGTCAACATTCTTCCTCTAGATGGTCCTGTTGCTACGCCCTGTCTAATTTGGACAACCTTTCCCCTTGCATAGCCTTCTGAGCGACCACCTCCGGTACTGCTACTGCCTCCGCTTTTCCATGAAGTAGGATTGTAATGGTTTTTATATTTTTCGTCAAGGAGTTTATCGCCGCTCCATATTGGCAAAACATTCTCGGGGTCTATCTTCTTTTTGACAGCTTCCGTTCCTTTACTCAACAATACACAAAGACCAGAAGTAAAACCCTGAAGGAAAGCTACTTTGGAGTATCTGCCTTTTCTGCGTCGATTATACTCATGATTGCTGTAATTATATTTTTCTACATACGATAGATTTCCGTCTTCTTTTGTGTAACGATTCAGATATTCTTCTGTTTGCTGAAAATCTGCCCACTGTCTTTCTGCTTCCACAAGAAGAAAATGGAAAACATATTCTGCAATTTCTACATTATGCGCTTCTCCATAGAATTCGATATAGCGTTGGGTTCTAGTATGAGAGCGTCGAGAGCCACTTTTGTACGTCATGTAGATATGTTTAACAAAATAGTTACGAGACACAACCCTAGCAAGATCCTTAACGTGTTCGGGGACCTTAGAGAAGACAGGACCAACGGGACGAAAGACGAATGCTCTTTGATTTGTTGGCAATTCTTTGAGGGAAATGTTGTATTTAATCATTAACTCATGAGCCTTTGCCATAGCTGCTTCTGCTTCGGCCTTATGGTCTGATTCTCCGAGATTGAATAGCTTATGAATTTTTGACAGTACTTTTTCTCTTTCGGGAATGTGATAATTTCTTTTGTCTTCGCTTGAGTGGGTTCGTTGGGGCTCGACATTCATTACCTTACAAGCTTTTTTAAATAGTTCTCCATGATGTCGATTATTGTCGGGTATATCTCTCCAAATTTCATCAACAATCATGTGGGCCATTTCATGCTTAATGGTTTGCACAACGGCATCCCATTCAAAATTATTGAGAAGGTAATAGGAAAGTTGCATGGTACGAGCAGATGCACTCCACTGACCCCACCTTCCCTTTTTAAGAGAGAGTTCAAAGGTAGGGGGTTCTAGTTCGGTATTTGTGTGGTTCCAAACGAGTCTATTTTGTATGTAGAATTCTTCGGTAAGCTTTTTGGCCCATACGTTGCCGATGTCGTCTCGGAAGTTCTTGAAGTATTCGTCTGCCTGATAAGTTTCGTTAGGGCTCATTATCTACCTCCATTATTGAAACCTTATTATAGCAGATATGGAGGAGAAGTCAAGAATTATTTGGAGCGTTAGTTTGCGGACACTTTCTCTCTTAAGGATGAATCGACAAAATTGAATGGATGCTATGGACTTCGGCATTATCAAAATCGAGTTCCTCATGTACTTCTTCGACCTCTTCAATCATCCCATCTTTGTCAAGCAATAGTTATCGCTTTTATTGAAAAATCTTCCAATTAAGCAACTTTGTAACAGGAACCATATTTTCCTGTAAGAAATCGTTCAAGTATGTTGTTAGCAGCATTTATATCTGCATTGCCGGTGTGACCACAACTCCGACATTCAAACATCTCTCCATTACGATTCCCCTTATCGGTATGTCCACATTCGAAACACTTCTGACTGGTATATTGAGGAGATACTGTTCTGAAACTAACACGGTTATCTTCACAACTCATTTGTAATCTCTTCAACCAGTAAGAATAATTCCAACTACCGACACTAGAACGAATATTTTTACTCAATCGTCCTTTGAGTTTTGTATTTTTACTTAGATTCTTAAGCTTCTCTACTACAACTAAATCTGCTTTTTTAACTACTTGTTTGGCTATTGCTGAAATTTTATATTTTAGTGTTTTAGATGCTCTTTTGTGTCCCTTGCTTCCCCACTTACATCTCTTAATTTTCTGAATATTTTCTTTAATATCTTTACCAAATTGTTCTCCAGTAGAAAGAGAAGCGAGTGCATTAATCCCTGTATCTATTCCAACTAACGACTTGACTTCTTTTTTAGGTCCAGTTTCTATTTCAAAAGAAAATTGAACATAATCTTTGGTAATTATATAAGAATTAAGCCTACTCCCCTTTTTGTTAAGTGCTTTAAAATGTTGATGAAAATTAATTGGCAAATCAATTTTTACACAATCACCAATTGAAGATAAGTGTAACCATGCGTTGAATTTAATTGCTGATTTACATTCTTGTAAATCAGCAATTAAAGCAGACAAGCACATTCTTGTACCCTTATGAATTGGTTTGCTTGGTTGTATCATATCGTACTTCATCTTATTTCTTTTAAGAGCACAATATAGGTTATTAATTCTTTTTCTGTTTCTTCTAGCTTTTCTTTTGCCTTTGGTATTTTCTAATTGTACTTTAGATATTTTAGATTGAATGGAATCAACAGAGCACATAATTTGTTCTTTGTTTGATTTTACAACTTCTTGGGTTGAGCGAACCATGTCCAGTGCCTCTCTGGCTGCTACTTGCTTCATTCTTGATGACAACCATGTTTCTGGAAGATTAAAAATATTTTTAGTAATATCCCTTTTAGTAATTTTTTTATTCCAAAAGTAATTGATGAAAAAGTTAACCACCTTACTATACTCAACAAAAATAGTTTGTAATTGCTCTTGTTTTTGCCGAGTTAGATATTTAAGACTACACTTAGTTGATCTAATTATTTTCATTTTCTAGTTCTTTTCCAAATCTTTAATTAACTTTTCTGTTTTTCTTTTATTTCTTCTATGTCCATATATTTTAGCACAGAAACTTGTGATAATAGAAACAAAATCTTGAATCAAGTCTTCTTTTTTACTTTCCGATTCATTAATGATAACAATTTCGCATCCAAATTTACTGCATAATTCTTTAACGTAATTAAAACCAAATCTAGTCAACCTATCTTTATGTTCTACTACTAATTTGGTTGCCTTATTATCTTTAAATATTTTTAGTAGTTTTTTTCTATCGTCGTTAATTCCACTTCCTATTTCTTTTATATTTTCGTGAGTCTTCCATCCTTTTGCATTACAATAACTAATTAATCTTTCCGATTGACTTTCTAAGTTTTCTTTATTTTGGGACGAAGAGACTCTAGCATAAGTGACAATCCATCCTGCTTTGTCTGGTTGATAATAATCGGGTATTACAACGGTTCCGGTAGGAAGTTGATATGCTCCACTAATTAATCCTTTTCTAAAGTGATTATAAGCAGTTCTGTATGTTACATTATGTTCTCTTGCGTAATCTCTTAATTTTTTCATATTTCCTTATTCTTACTTTTCAAACAAAATTCCTTCTTAAATTTAAATATTTTTTCATTAAACTTCTTGCCTAAGCTACCTATGTGCAATACTTTAACCCATTCCTCATATTCATCTTTGGTTTCCGTAAGAATTCTAACAACTTGGTCAATAACCCACATTTTATAATGAACTCCAGCTAAGCGTCCATAACGGCGAATTAACTTTAATGCCCTTTCTATCGGGGGCGTTTCTGCATCAAGTTGTGCTTGCTCCTCTTCGTTGATTTTAACAGTTAATTCGCATTGCTGAATGGCCCGCTCAATTTTATATCGTGAGCGTAAAACCCCTACCGCTTGCGGATCAACAAAAGCAATTTGCTTTTGTTGAAGCCTTTAGGCTAGGGGATGTAAGCGAACCATTTCCCTTCTTAAGAGATTTTCTAAATATTCGATGGAAACGACCACAGGATTCACAACTATAAAGATACCATCCTTCTATTTCTGCTTCGGATGCATAATTAACTTTTGCTCCGCAATAACAGTCAGACGTTGAATCGCATTTCATGATTTCTCCTTTTCTATCTATTGTACTTAGTTTTGCTCCCAAATCAAGCCCTAAAAATATATTATTTTTCTTGCAGGAATTCTCATAAGAAATTTAGAACAATATAAGTATGAAAGAACTAAAGACAATTTCAGTTAAGGTTAATCAACTCAACCACGCAGAATATCTTTCTCTTCTTTCAACATCATCTCAACTATTTAACCATTATACGAAATGGGGATACGAAAACAAAACTTATAATAAAAATCTTTGTCACTCAAGAACCTACCAAGATGTCACTAAATTGTTCCCAACTATCAAAACTGCTCTAGTTCAATCAATAAGAGATAATGCTTTAGAATGTGTTAAAGCAAGAAAATTTAAATCAAATCCTCCAGTTAAAAAAGAAACATCAGGCATTAGATTAGACAAACGTTCTATCACTTTAAGAGGCTATCAAATTACTCTTATTGGAACATCAAAAAGACACAAAGAGATTATAAAAGTCCCAGAAGTACACAGAAATATTTTTGAAAACTGGAAATTCAAAATGGCTACCCTTTGTTATTCAAAAAAGAATAAACAATTTTGGCTTAATCTAGTTTTTGAAAACCCTAAAGAAATAACCGTTCAAGACATTAAATCCTCTCAAGAAATAGTGGGAATTGATAGGGGATTATATCATATTGCAGTTACTTCAGATAAACAATTTTTCTCTGCTCAAAAAGTAAGAGAAATTAGAAGAAAGTATCTTTATGTTAAAAAGACACTCCAACAAAAAGGCACTCAATCCGCTAAAAGAAAATTAAAGAAAATTAGCGGAAAAGAGAAGAGGTTCATGAAGGATGTCAATCATTGTATAACAAAACAAATGGTTAGTAACCCACAATACAAGATGTTTGTTCTTGAAAAATTAACAAATATCAGGAATAAACGAAAGGGTAATGTATTGAACAAGTTGTTATCAAATTGGAGTTTTTACCAGTTTGAACAATTTCTAAAATACAAAGCCGAAGCACTAGGTAAACAGGTAGTATATATTGATCCACATTATACATCTCAAAAATGTAGTAAATGTGGGAATACAAATAAATTATCAAGGAACAAAAGCCAATATAAGTGCTTGAATTGTGGATATATAAACCATGCAGATATTAATGCTGCAATTAACATAAAAAGTAGTTATAATATTCCTATTGCTCAGATTGAAAGATTTGAGTCTATAGGACAGGCTAAATGTCAACTAGCCGAATGTAAAGAAGAAATTCATTTACAAGCCCCTACGCCTTTAGGCTAGGGGTTGTTGACCTCACATGAATCCTTTATTTGCCAATTTCTCTTCTTTCTTCAATCTTGCCCTAGCTCTTGCGGCTTTCTTTCGTTTTTTCACACTAGGCTTCATGTAATACTTACGTTCTTTGACTTCGGCCAAGATATTTTCTCTTTCCATAAGTCTCTTTAGTTTCTTGAGAGATCGGTCTACGTCATTTCTAACCGTTACTTGTACTGTCATCTGATTGCTCCCTTTCGTTTACCTGTTTTTCTGCCTTTTCTAACCTGCATCCGTAATCTATTACTAAATCATCTCCTATAATATCTCTAACTAGCATCAGCACTTTTTTGGTTTCTTGGAGAAGAAATCGTAATTCTTCGATCTTTGATTCGGAATGGGACATTGCATAAGGCACATCTTCCTCTATAATAATTCGCATATTTTCCCGAATTATCTCTTCGTCGTTTCGGGGTTCTCTAAATTTTGGAGAATATGTCAATGTTATTCCTTATCCTGTCAGCCATTCTATCCCATAAACCAAAATATTGCAAGGAGTTATTGGCTATTTTTTAAGAGGAATCGCTGCCGCTGTCCACCCATCGCAGCTTGTTCGGAGCGTTGCCACATTTTGGGCAACGCTCCGAACAAGGCGTTGGACACGGACTCGAAACAGCCGCTTTACCGTCTGTTTCGAGACGGTCAACTCTGCGTTCGGCATCACCATCTTGGCCATCGTTCTGAGTATTAGCAATCAAGCCCTGCTCCGTGTTGTTTCGCGTTGCACAGCCATTTATGTTTCCACGTTTCTTGCGCTGGCGACTCAGGTTTGTAAGTGAATACCAACTCATAAGCGGCGTCAACCAGTTCAACTGGGGTCAACTCCATTCCGTCGCTTCGCTCCTTCATTCCGAAACCCTCATTTGAACCTGATTGCCGAACAATCGCGTTCATCATATTAGCGTTGGGTGCAAGCGTTTCGACGGGCCGCGCAAGGTTGCGCATTGCCGCTTGCACGTCTTCACCGGGTGCAACCTCGCCAGCCCGTACCCATCCTATCTGTATGCCGTGGTACACAGAGAGACTATAGCCACCGTCTGAGCGTGGCTTGGCGATGATCTTGCCCCACGGGATTGTCGGGTGCCCGCCCGGCTGCACCGGTCGTGGCTTAAAGCACCCAACAAAACCTTTCACACGTACCCAAAATGGCCGCTTTGCCTTCATTCTGAATCCTCCATGTTGTCACCGGCCGTTTTGGTCAAGTGAAGGTTGACGTTGGGTGTTAATGATTTACCGCATATCGGGCAGAATCTGAACACTGTAGTTTCTGCACCATCTCTATAATCCTCAATGTCGTCTCCGAAAAACATTTCCTTTTCGTATCCATCTGTCCAGTATCCGGTCATACATCTAGACACCGAACAAGTGGATTGAGAACTACACGATGATTCGCGTATTTTTTCCGCGACAGCCCGCATCTGCTTCGCCGTCGGTTTTCGCACTGTGCCTTGTTCGTCGATCATCGTGAGTCTCATCCTTTCCGTTGGGTTTACAAGATATGCTCACATCCCAAGTCCTGATTTTCTGCCCGTCTATGTCGCACATCGCTTGCCGTACAAAATTGATCGCCGACACTTCCACGGCGTTGACACGCTCGAACTCTTTGAGTGCCTTCACTATATCGATCTCGCATTCACGTTTTGCTTCTGCAATGTATGTGTTCACTGTTCCTTTCCACTTGCATCATCTTATTGTCTCCACATATCGGAACCGCTTTTACATAAAGCCCTTGTCTGCCATCCTCTCTTCTTTCTTCAGTCTCGCCCTAGCTCTTGCTGCTTTCTTTCGTTTTTTCACACTGGGCTTCATGTAATACTTACGTTCTTTGACTTCGGCCAAGATATTTTCTCTTTCCATAAGTCTCTTTAGTTTCTTGAGGGATCGGTCTACGTCATTTTTAACTGTTGGGCGTCTGCATTCGTTGCAACACCGCCAAGTCTATTGTATGTTCCTGCCCTTTCGTCCCTGCGATATACGGGCATACTGTTACACAATCGCCCTCGACCCGTATCCATCCGTGGTCAAATGTGAACACCGCGCTACGCGGGCTTATATCGCCAATATGGCGCACCGGGTCGTGAACGTCGCCTGTATGTGCTCCGACGTGCAACACGTCGTCATGTGTTAGTATAATCTGCATCGTTTTTCTCCTGTGTTACGGCACGCCCAACAATCGCTTTCAAGGTATCTCCTTCCGCTGCGCTTCAGGAGAACCCTGAAGCGTGGCGTTACCTGTACTGTCATCTTATTGCTCCCTTTTGTTTAACTGTTTTTCTGTCTTTTCTAACCTGCATCCGTAATCTATTACTAAATCGTCTCCGATAATATCTCTAATTAGCATTAGCACATTTTTGGTTTCTTGGAGAAGGAATCGCAGTTCTTCTATTTTTGATTCGGGATGGGACATTGCTGATGGCACATCTTCCTCTATTATTATTCGCATATTTTCCCGAATTATTTCTTCGTCGTTTTGGGGTTCTCTAAATTTTGGAGAATATGTCAATGTTATTCCTTATCTTGTTAGCCATTCTATCCTATAAACCAAAATATTGCAAGGAGTTATTGGCTATTTCTTTATGTTTTTTCCGAGGGCCTTGGAAGAAGGGTTTCAAGGAAGCCATTGTCTATTTGCATTCTTCTGATGCCATGAGAATTTAAGTTCAGGAATTGCGTCTTCACAAAACTCCTGAATCAGTTTGAGGTTTTTTGCAAGCTGCTCTCGCTATAACCTAGAATCCCCCGAATTCATTCGTGGGGAGTATGTCAATACTATGCCAATAGATAGCGGCAAGAGAGTCTTTCATTTTTCGTAACTCTTCTGACTTTGTTTTTTGCATTTAATCCTCTTTTAGTACAGGGACAATACACCTGTTACTATTTTTATTTTATCAAAGTCTGCGGGACCAATTGCTATTCCCGTGGATACTTTAATGCTTTTTTCGGGAAAAGTAGGAGACGGAATTGTATCTACCCACTCTGTATATGGAAGACCTTTTTCTTCTGCCTGTACCAAAATATCTTCTAAATCTTCCTTACAATTAACTGCAAGAATTGAGACATAGGGGTCTTTTATCCATTCTTTTTCGACAGTGGAAAACTCCCGATTCACCTGATCATCGGTAAATTTATGACGGATAAATTCCATTGCAGTATGAACACCCTGAGCTATTGCCAATCCTTCAACCATTTGCAAGTCTTTCCTTAAAACAACAACAAGTCTTGTATTTGACATTTAATCCTCCACTATTTCTAAGTAATGTTTATCTCTAGCCGACAACCCATGATATCGCATTACAAATAACGAGCCTTCTTCGGTTTTTATCAATATGTTGCGGCGATATATGTTCTTAATCAATTGCCCCCAAACAAGATAAACTTCACCGTCTTGTTGATAAAGCCAAGGTCTAACTGGTCTGATGATTTTGTTAACCCTGTCGTATCTAGCGTAAATGGCCTTGTTCTCTAAGTCTTTTGGAAATGAAGCCGATAGATTTTGAGCAACAAAAATAAAAACCAATACCAAAATTATTTTAAGTTTGCTCATTTTTCTTTTTTCCGGAGTCAATAATTACATCTCTATTCATCTTCTATTTGAGGAAACACATTATATACTGATGCCTCTTTTTCGTACCAATATCTAAAACCAATTCCAAATATTGTTATTTGAACAAAGCAACTCAATTTATCTGTTGGGTTCCTGAATGTTGTTACGAATCCAGTCCAAGACTTCGCCAATTCCGTGCGCGTGCCCAGATTGGAATCCGTATGCATAAGCCGCGTAGTCCTCTGGTCGTGATCCTCGCCTTGATTCCAA
>Ga0307380_10003651_pt1 | contig 21143 bp, 24 predicted proteins | sample UN3MG_FD_202239 | JGI IMG/M metagenome (GOLD analysis project Ga0307380, IMG submission 202239) | Soil microbial communities from Risofladan, Vaasa, Finland - UN-3 | ecosystem: Environmental > Terrestrial > Soil > Coastal area > Acid sulfate soil | place: Finland: Risofladan, Vaasa | collected... | reverse complement strand
TCTGATTAAGATTATCAATAATTTGAAAAAATCTGAAGTTGCGAATATTATAAATACGAGAATAAAAGAATTCGCGGCATTTAAAGAAAAATCAATTCAAATAATATTTAGAGAAATGTGTTTTTGTGTAATGACTGCAAATTGCGGTGCAGAAAAGTGCCTTGAGATTCATGATCGAATGGAAGATGACTTTTTGATTTTGGATAGAATACAATTAGTAGAAAAATTTAAAGAATGTGGTTATCGATTTCCAAATATTCGTTCAAGTTATATTATCGAAGCAAGAGATTACATGACAGATTTAGAAAGAATATTAAAACAATCTAACCAAGATGGTTCTCTAAGAGATTGGATTGTGAAACACATAAAGGGATTAGGATACAAGGAAGCAAGCCACTTTTTGAGAAATATTGGATATGCAAATTATGCCATTATAGATTTTCACATAATAGATGTCTTGGTGAAATATAAATTAATTGAAAAACCGAAAACACTAACTAAGAAGAAATATATAGAAATTGAATATATTTTAAGAGAAATGGGAGAAAAATTGAAACTTAACCTGGCAGAACTAGATTTATACTTATGGTACTTAGAAACAGGGAAAGTACTGAAATAAATAATAAAAGATTTATTTTAAAAAATTTTCAAGTGGAATATCTAAATCGATTTCAGCACGTTTTATTTTCGCTATGAACTCTTGAGCTCCAGCTTCATTTGTCATTAACTCGAGAAAATTTTGATATAAAGCTTCAATATTATCTTGACCTATTTTCAAATAGATATTGTTTGATGGGATTGTAATTGTTAAAATGTCATATAATCCTTTTAGGCATTCTTTAATGTTCTCAAAATTAAAGATAGCTTGTTGCGTCAACTCAATCGGTGTAAATTTATTTTGCATAATAGCTTGCTCCTTTAATTTGTAAAAAAGTATAAATTTAAAAATTTCAGCATTTTTATCGATTTTTGTTATGGTATCACTCTCAATTGAAATATCTCTTTTTTCTGAAATATGTTTCACTTTTTATATTGATAGAGTTATGAATTAATCTCTTTTTTATGTTCAATTCATAAAGAGGGACAAGGAGGATTCAATAATATTTAAATACAAGTTTTTTCGCTCTATATTAAATGCAAAAATGATAAACTTACTCTTATAAAAAAGCTCCCAAAATATTCTGACAAAAATTAAAGAGTGCTTAAATAATGTAAAGTGAGGAATATAGCAAATAAAACGAAGGCTTTAAAAAATAAATTTAAATCATTATTTAAAGGAATCCCTATTCCTACATATTCGTGGCAAAAGATTGATGAAGATTTAATTTTAATTGATTATAACGATGCTGCTGAAATAATAACAAAAGGAATGATAAAGAATTATGTAGGCATGAAAGCTTCAGAAATGTATAAAAATCAACCAGAAATCTTAGAGGAATTATTTCGGTGTGCTAACGATCGTATAAGTATTTTCAGAGAAATGAAGTATGATTACAAGTCTACTGGAGAAGAAAGATTTGTATCTGTAATGTATGGTTTCATCCCCCCAGATCTAGTTATTGTTCATACAGAAGACATTACGGAAAAAAAAGAAGTCTTAGAAAGATTGAAAATATCTGAAGCAGAATTAAAAGTATTAAATGAAAAGCTAAAGTATAGAATTGATAGTTCTGAGGAACAATATAGAGCCATTTTCGAAAATACTGGAACAGCAACACTCATATTAGAGGAAGACACCACGATTTCGCTTGTAAATGGTCATTTTGAAGAACTTTCTGGTTATTCAAGAGAAGAGATCGAATGGAAAAAAGTTTGGTCAGAGTTTGTTGTCAAGGAAGATTTAGAAAGGATGAAAAAACTCCATTACTCCCGGAGAATAGATCCAGAATCTACTTTAAAAAAGTATGAATTTCGTTTTATCAATAAAGAAGGTAATATTCGAAACATACTCATAGTTATCGATATGATCCCTGGGACTAAAAAAAGCATAGCATCTCTTTTGGATATTACTGAGCGTAAAAAAATAGAGGAAAAATTAAAAGATTCTGAGGAAAAAGCTCGATATCTAATAGATGGAATTACCTCTGTAGGAATCGGTATTGATATTATTACTAAAGATTACAAGATCTTGTTTCAGAATCAAATTTTAAAGGAAAAGTTTGGTGACATTACTGGAAAATTTTGCTATGAAAATTACATGGGATTAAAAGCTCCTTGTGATTTCTGTCCTATGATTAAGGCTTTAAAAAATAATACAATCGAGTCTACGGAATTAATAGGTGTTGATGGAAATAATTATGAGATATTTTCAGCACCATATCTCGATTCAGATAGAAACACAGTAAAAGTAATTGAAATTATTATGAACATTACAAGGCGTAAACAAGCTGAAAGGGCATTGTGGGAATCTGAAGAGAAATATCGAGGAGCTTTCAATCGAGCAGAGTTCTATAAAGACATATTTGCTCACGATATTAACAATATATTACAATGTATTTTGTCTGGAATGGAAGTTAACCAGTTAATTCTCGAGAAACCTGAGAAACTAGAAGATTTAAAAATAAATGATAACATTATCAGAGAACAAGTCATTAGAGGGACAAAGCTAGTCTCTAACGTGCGGAAGCTTTCTCAACTCGAAGATATAAAACAAGATTTAGAAAAAATTGAAATTCTTAATGTTTTAGAAAATACGATATCTTTAATAAAGAAATCCTATAAAGTTAAAAAAATGGCTTTTCAAATCGATACTATAGAGGAAATCCTTTTTATTAAAGCTAATGCTTTTATAAATGATGTGTTTGATAACCTTTTAATCAACGCGATAGATCATAACATAAATCCAATAATAGAAATCACCATTAAGATTTCAAAAGAACAACAAAACGATATGAATTATCTTAAAATAGAATTCTTGGATAATGGCATTGGAGTGGAAGATACAATGAAAGGAAAGATCTTAAAAAGGGGATATAATGAAGAAAACAGCGTTCTTGGAATGGGCTTAGGATTATCACTAGTGCAGCGAATCATCGAAACTTATAATGGAAAGATATGGGTAGAAGATCGAGTTAAGGGAGACCGTTCTAAGGGTAGTAATTTTGTATTATTAATTCCAGAGGTTGATTAAAATAGAAGACGTACTTATCGTTGATGACGAACCTTCGCTTCAATTTTTTTACGAGCAAGTTCTAATTATGAACGGTTTTGAAGTTGTAGGTATTGCTAACAATGGAATTGAAGCTGTTTCCATGTTCAAATCGTTTTCCAACAAGCCTAAAGTTATTTTAATGGACCAGCGAATGCCCGAAATGAGCGGGATTGAAGCGTCAAGAATAATATTACAAATTGATAATAGGGTAAAAGTTATATTTATATCCGCCGATGCTAGCATTAAAGAAGAAGCAATTTCCATTGGAGTGTTTTTATTTATAGACAAAATTTTTACTATAGATGAATTGGTAGATGCGATCAATAATGCTATCAGGAGTTATTCTTCTTCAACAGATAATTGATTTTTTTAGAATGATAATTATTGAATTTTCGAAAAAGAAATAAATATTTAATTCAAGGATTCTTCGTTTTTGAAAGATTTTATCATGCTCTCTTGAAATATATCAACGACATGTGACCTTAAAAATATTATTTAAATACAATTATAGATTTATATTATTCCTCCATATTAACTGAAATTTTTATTCAGCTTTGGAAATTATTCCAGGAATTATTCCAATAATTTTTTTGAATTCAGAAGATTCGTCGCCTTCATCAATGGCTAAAATCTTAAAATCGCTTCCATATTTATCTCTAATTTTTGGAGCTTCTTGAGTTGCTATGAATTTCATTCTAATATTTGTATTACTACCATGCCATATCCATATTTCTTTATTATAACGATTTACTATGATATATATTAAATTAGAATTCAGAAGTTCTCTAACTTCTTTATCAGCAAATTCAATCTCATGAAAACCTTCAATACCTTTATCAAATTCAAATACCATAAGATCCTTTTCGAGTTCATTCATAATCGTCGAATTTTTCTTTGGATTAATCCTCCAATTTTCAAATAAGTAGGATATTAATATAAAGTTTTTTACATAGGAGTCAGTAAAATTTAATTTTTCCAACACATTTCATTATTTAAGTATAGTAAAATAAAGATATTTAGTTATGAGAGTAATTGTTGATACGGATCCCGCTTTAGGAAAAAAGATGGGGGAAGTAGATGACGGATTAGCATTAATTTTCATGTTAAATCATCCAGAACTTTATGAAATTGAGGGTATCACTACGGTTTTTGGGAATTCTCACGTTACAAAAGGTTTTAAACTAATAAAAACATATTTAGAGCTATTTAATAAACAAAATATTCCTCATTTTATGGGAGCACGATCTAAAGAGAATTTAGGAGTATTGAATGAAGCATCTGAATTCCTTATTTCGAAAGTTAAAGAATATCCTAATGAAATTACACTACTAACATTAGGACCGCTGACTAACATTTCTACTGCAATCTTGAAATTTCCCGAATTTCTTGATAATTTAAAACAAGTCGTTTTTATGGGTGGTACGATCGAACCTACCAATGCGTTCAATGATATTTTTAGGTTTACCCCTCAGGAACAATTCAACATGACTGAATTGAACTTTTTCAATGACCCATTAGCAACCAAAATCTTTATTGAAGCTAAAACTAAAACACCCCGTATAGGGATTGGTTTGGATGTTAGCTGCAAAGTAGTATTCAAAGATTCGCATCTTGATATGATTAAAGCTAAGAATACGCCAAGAAGTGAATTCTTAGTTAAATATCTTGAACCTTGGTTAACATTATGGAAAAATAATGTTAGCGAGGGATTTTATCCATTTGATACAATAGTTCCAATTCAACTAATGAGAAAGGATTTTTTTAATTATATTGACGTTATTTTAGAAGTCGACACGGAAATAGTTCCGGGTAAGCTTACAATCAAAAATTTTGATAACAATGTTTCTCGTCCCATTAGTTATGCAATGGATTTTGCAACGGAAGATAGTAAAATTGAGTTTATGAATTTATTGATATCTGGTTTATGTTAAAAATAAGACAGAAAAATTAGATTTTCCATTTTCCTTCTTCATATATTATAATTCAATCAATAATGATTTTAAATCCAAGTAATTTCATATTTTTTAAGATATCCCAATCTCTATTTATAGGATTAAGTTATAATCGTGATATAAAAAATTACACTCCTTTTTTAAAATGGATATCTGTAAGGTAAGAGTACCTAAATTGTCAAATATATTTTTTTCTTGTCCAAGAAGTATCCAATAAGTAGTATGATACATACATTTAACAATGCGAATAATATGACAACCGCCCATTTCATATCCTGCGGAAGGAGAATAGAAGAAAAATTAATTATATAATAGAAGAAATAAAGAGTAATAATATGAAATAGATAAAGGATAAAAGCATTTTTGCCACTTGGGCTTAGAATTTTCTCATTTTTAAAGATTGGATTTCTTCCACGCTGTTCAAATAACAAAAATATCACATAATAGAGGATTGATGATGCTCCTACAGATATAAAAACATATGGTAAAGTCATGTATCCCCTACTGATTCCCCAAAAAAAGCTAGTAATGATTCCGAATATTAAAAAAAGCAATCCTCCCAATAGAAAATATTTCCATTTAATATCTTTCTTTAATCCTTCTGCAATAACAACAGAAAACATCATCATTGTAGCCCACGAAAGACATCCAAGAATCCCACCTTCAATCGAATCATAGATTATACTTTTTAGGCTCGTGAAAAGTAGTAATTGATGAATAATTACATAAAATAATCCAACTATTACCTTGATTAGAGATTTAGCTTCTGCAAATGGTAGAAAAAGGAGTCCTGACATTCCTAAAACCTGCAAAGTACCCCAACGCAAAACTAATCCACTTTCTGATACATCAATAAATACAAATAATCCAATACCAATAAATATTAAATACCTTCTTAAGTGTCGTAAATAAGCTCTCCGTCGACCACTCTGTTCTAGATGTCGCTTAAAGGACACTGTGAAATTTAATGCTAACATGAATATAAAAAATGGAGCTACTAGATCGACATAAGTTAATCCATATTCACCTGCATGATGTGTCCAAGCAGTTAGCATATCAAAAGGAGTTAGAGTATTAACAAATACCATCAAAGCAATCGCAAGACCTTTAAATACATCAATGCTAATAAATCGATTAGATTCAAGTGATATAGTATCATCAATTTCATTCATCAAAATTATAAAATTAAGAATAATTAATAATTAAATTTGTTTTACGTCTACATCTCAATAATATGACTCTGGATATGATCTTTTCTTGGGAAACAAAATATTGATCAAGAGTTTTGATTCGGGTTTGATAACAGCATCTTTTATGAGAAATTTAATCTCCTCAAATGAATTATAAGATAAAATAAGCTTGTAAAGCATGGGACCGGGAATTTTTACATCTGATACTTCAGGTTCAGAGAATTTTACTTCAGATGTTACATCTGATACTTTTCCTTTACTAAATTTAAGAGTAATGATCTCATTATAATCGCTTATTTTAATATCTCTCGACATTCCTTTGAATTGTGAAACATTAATTCGTTGTTCTAATATCGATTTTATATGCTTAAAGAATAGAGTTAAGTTAGGAATCTTAACTTGCCATCCATAACTGGGATCTGCAATTCCACCTAATTTTTGTAGGAATTGCCCAAAATTTGTTTCAGTACTGCAATAAAATTGAGTTTTATATCCGTTATCATCTTGCTTATTAATAAACTCGTTCTTGATAAATAATAAGATCTTATTCATGTTCAATTCAGAAACAGGAGGTACAATAAGACTGAACCCGGAATCATCATATGACTTACCTATGAAAAAAATTGAGTATTGGCTATTTCTTTCTAAAATATAAGTAGAAAAGTATTTTTTGGAAATCAGCTCATTCATGAATTTATACTTAAAAGAATTTGGTTCAAATTTGTTAGATATATAGAACTCATAAAAAAAATCTTCATATTTTTCTTTTATAAAAGATAAATCCTCTTCATTTGCTTTTCTAATTCTTAAGTCCTCATTATTAACATCAGGAATCATATTGTTCATTAATGTTATTCGCTCATCAAGATTGAAGACGTATTCATATCCAAATCGCCTGTAATAATATGGAATTCCTCGAAGAACTGATAATAGATACCCTCTCTCTTTCATGGCTTGCTCATATAACTCATTCATTAAACCGATGAAATTTCTTCCACGATATTGAGGAAGAGTCGCCACAAAATCCATTTCGCATACAGGAACTATTATATCATTAAATTGCCATTCTAAAGGTTCAAGAAGCAGTGATGACACTGCTTGTCCTGTATATTGTTCCTCAACATAAAAGCATAGTGTATACTTCTTTCTAGGATGATCTTGAAAGATTCGAGGAACAACATCTTTTAGCAGATCTCCGTGCACATTCCAGTTTAGTTTTACTATTTTTTCAATTTCTTCATCATTATCATTTGCCACCCTGAGAGTGAACTGTTCATTAATTTTCTGTGAATATCCTTTTATAATCTTCACAAAGATGATAATTCACGATTCCTTAAAAGATTTAAATGTGAGAATGTACAAATACAATAGAAAGTAGAAAATAGGTAAAAATTTGCTTATTCTAGAAAAGATTCTTGAGTAATTTTTTCATCATGTTCAATTTCTCTTAATCTCATTCTCACTTCTCGAGGAGAATAAGTATGTTTTAAGAGTTCTATGATATTTTCATGTAAGGCATTTAAATTATCCATGCCCATTTTATAATAAATATCTTTTTCCAGGAAATTAATCTTTAAGATTTCTTCTACACCTTTGATCGATTTCCTCATATTTTCGTAATAAAGTTCAAATACTTCGTCTATTTTTTGAGCTTGCATTTTCTTTTCATTTAAAATTTTTTCTCTATGATTAAAATAGGAATATAAAAATATAAATTATGACTTTTTTTGGTATGTTTTCGATCATATCACAACCATTTCACAACAATGTGGGAACAAAAAGGGATCATTAAGGGGAATGAAAAAGGAATAGAAACTATACGAATAAAATATCTCCAAGAAGAAGCTTTCAAATCACTAATTTATTAAGGTAATAAAAACGTCGAAAATAAAACGATTTCATTACTTTTATATCAAAACACATTACACTTCAATAAAAAAAAGAAAATGCATGATCATTTTCGTTACTTTTTCTCTATTGATATCTTAATTTATATATATTTTATTTTATATTTAGGTATAGAACAACACTTGTTTTATTCAATTGCTATTTTTAAAACAATTGAATTTCATTATAATTGGAATAGAAGAATAGATCATGAAAAAACGAGCAAATTAGTTCAGCAAAATCGATATGGATTTGCCAAAATGGACTAGAGATATACTTTTTGAACACATCAGGGAAGTTTGTCAAGAATTTAAAAATAAAGGTGAATTTAAAAAAGAGAAGGCGGTTATTTAGTCCGAATATCTCCTCAAATTACTGCTTCTTTCAGAATTATTTAAAAAATATTCTAGACCAATACTAAAAATAAATATGAATAATCATAATTTTAGAAAGATGGTTATCATTTACTTTAATTTTATTAATGGCATTCTTCTAATCACGGCATGTTTTACTCTACTATACTTCACTCCATTTTTAGGAAATTTAGTTCGTGATATCGCCATTAATTTGGGGTACGGAAGTGCGCAACGCTTTTATTTTCTTGTTTCAGACTTTGAGTTTTATTCCATTAGTTTAGTGGTACTATTATTCATTGTTTCAATAATTCTCTTTACAACAGGGGTAGGATTAATAAAAGAAAAAAGGTGGAGCTTGTTTATCAATAAAATTACGTGGAGTTTAATACTCCTAATCTTTCCAATAGGGACCCTTTTCGGAATATATGCACTATGGATGATGACAAGAAAAGAAAAAAACTAATAATATTAATTGCTATACTATATACATTTAATCTCCTTCATGATTTGACCAATTTTTTTATTTTGGAAAAAAAATCTCGAAAACACTTCTTGACTTATAAAGAACGTTGAATTGCACTAACTTTATATACAAGTTTTAATCCAATAATAGTATACATTTTAAGTGTATGAATTTTAATAAAAAGGGATAAAAATGTCGAATACTAATGGTATTATTTCCTTAATTTTTGGAATAATCGGCTTATGTTGTGGTTGGTTAATTCCAATACCCTACATAGGATATCTATTTCCTGCTGTTGCTATCATCTTTGGCATCATTGGGATAATGAAAGATGATTCCCATGGAATGGCAATCGCAGGATTGGTTCTTGGCATAATTAGTTTGATTTGCGTAGCTGTTGTAGCCGTGTTTTTGTTAGCTCTCATATATGCAATGCTAGGATTGGGAGCATTAATTTAAAATTCTATCGGAAAATTCCTTTTTTTTTTTATTTATATAATATTAGCAAAATTCTTTTTAAGGCACAAATTATTTGTTTTAAAATGTAAAAAAAGAATAAGTATAGTTACATGTCTGAAAAAAAGAATAGGAGTAAGATTTTAACAGGAATTTTAGCAGTTTTTGCTTTTTGGCCTTTAATTTTGAGCCATCATCCTGAATGTGATAAATTCGATAATCACACTATTAATATAGGAAAAGTAAGATTTTGTATTGGATGTTTTATTGGATATCCAACAGCTATTATAGGAATAATTTTGATAAATCTCTTGAATGTTTCTAATATTATTCCTACTGATTACTTTTTGATAATTAGTATTATTTTGATCAGCACGTTTTTCATGAGTCCTTTACATCTTACGAGAGTGAAACTTGTGAAGATATTTCAGAAGTTTTTAATTGGTTTGGGATCATCATTTTTGTTTTGGTGGATATGGTCTTTACCTAATCCTCCATTGACAAATTATTTCATATTTATCTATACATTTTCCATCATATTAGGAGTATTGAATTTCTATCATGTTTTTGGTTTTCTTGGCTCGTGTTATAAATGTGAGACTCCCTTTTCCTGGGGAAAATGTAATGGATTTGACACTATCAGAAGTAATTTGAATAGGTTTAAAGTGGATGATTTCATGTATCACTTTGACGATTTCTCTAAACAAATTGAAGAAAGGAAAAAGAGGAAAAATCTGAAAAAATCAGATTGATTATTTTAATAAGATATCCCAATTGAAATGTGTCTTGACCAGTTCTTTCACGAGATTTATTTCTTGTTCTTGAATACTTGGTTTAACCCGATCCATATTCCGTATTGTTGTATATGTATCTGAAGGCGACAGAATGATTGGAATCTTCTTCTTATTTGCTTCATTAATAACAGCTGCATCAGGTTTGATGAATCCCGTTAAAATTAAGGCCAAAACATTTTCATTTATAGCAGCAAGTGCAACATCGGTTCTATCACCACCAGTGATTACTGCCGCTTTTTTAACCGAACGTAAGTATTTTAAAGCAGCTTGCACGTTCATCGCTGCTATTATATATGTTTCTACGATTTGATCTAATCCTTCAATTGCTATTTCATTCAACAATTCGCCCCCAATTGCCCATTGAAGTTCTGAAACTCTGGGACTTAGTAGTTCTAAGCTTTTTGGTACTAAAGCTATGATTGCAATGTTATATCTTTTGATGTGGTTTTCTTGTAATTCTTCAATACGGGCCTTGTACTCATGATCGATTTTATTAAAAATTACCCCCTTAATTTTGACATCTCTAAATTCAAAATATTTTTTAGTGAAAAAGAGGTTGTCAATGCACTTATCAGAAGATTCAGTTTGTATATATACCAATTCATTAATACCTAATGTCTTAGCTATAGTAACATCATCTAAGCCAACCCTAATGTATTTTTTTATTGAAGGCGCTCCTTCAATAATGAGATAATCATATTTTTTACCGAGCTCTTCATATGCATGCTTTATAGATATGAGATGATCTTCCTTTTTTGATGAATCGATTAAATCAACATAATAACAATCTGGTATGGAAACGGGGCTTATGATATCATATGGTAAATCAGTCTTGAATACAGTATTTTGAATGAACCCAACATCGCGATCTGCTTTATCTGAGAAAGCTCCCTTGGGAATGCCTACTGGCTTGAAATAAGCAACCTTTTTTCCTTGTTCTTGCAAGTTGAGCATGATACCTATTGCTAATAAAGATTTTCCAACATGTTCACGAAGAGAACATAAATATATTGCTTTGACCATTTTCAATTCCCTTTTTCTTATTATCTATATTATTAATTATTATATTATTAATTATTCCCTTGATATCGTTATTTTAATATCAACGGCACTATATGATTTTGTAAAGCTTAATAGTGGATTTATATCCAATTCCATTATTTCAGGAAATTCATTAACTAATTGAGAGAGCCTCAATAAAACATCTAATATTGCATCAATATCAGAGGGACTTTCTCCTCTTACTCCTTGTAGAAGACTAAAAATTTTAGTTTTATGAAGCATTTCCATGGCATTTTCTCTTGTAAACTTATATGAGAGTGCAAAAGCTACATCTTTGAGAAAATTTGCGTATATTCCACCCGATCCTACCATGATCAATGGACCAAATTGAGCATCTCTCGACATACCAATGATCAATTCATTAATTTTCTTTTCTTGATTGAAATCAATCATTTCTTGGACTTCAACACCATAAATTATTACATTTTGTGGACCAAATCGCTTAGTATTATCGATAATTTGAATATAAGCTTCAAATGCTTGTTCTTGTGTTTCAATATTTTTAATTAAACCCCCAACATCAGTTTTATGAATGATCTGAGGGCTTACAATTTTCATCACGCTTTTCCCTAGTTCTTTCTGCATATCCATTGCTTGTCGTGGAGTTTTTGCTAATCGAGATTTAGGAGATTTGATGCCATAACATTCAAAAATCTCGTTTGTTTCATGACTAAGTAAAACTGTTCTTCCATCATCACGGGCATTATTAAAAATTTCTTTAACTCTGTCTTGATTAACATCAAATTTTAGTAATTCAATACTTTCTAATGATTTTGAGTTTAAATTTTCATTCCTATTTATTAAAGCTTTTAGTGATCTAGCAGCTCGCTCTGGAAAAGGATAACAAGGTATTCCGTTTTGTTTTAAGAATTGCCTTGCTTTTTTCACAGATTTTTCACCAAGAAAAGCGCAAACAATTGGTTTATCAGATAATTTAGAAGAACTCAATTCTAATATTAGTGATGCTACATCATCGGGATGTGTTTGAGCTTGTGGACTCATCAAAATAAGAGCTCCATATGTAGTAATGTCATCATCATGTATAAAGATATCACTTTTCTCTCGGTTCAAGCCAAATACAGTTTCAATTGTAAAACGATATCGATCTGGTGGCGCATCTCCTATCAAATCTATTGGGTTGAAAATAGCAGCCTCGGGAGGTAAGTTTTCTCTTAGTAAATGAAGAATTGGTTCTGAAAATTGTGCGAATTTGATTTTTTCACGTTCAAAAGCATCAGTTGCTACGATTCCTGGTCCTCCTGCATTAGTAATGATCGCAAATGCATTTTGACGAGGAATGGGTTGAAATAAAAATATCTCGCCATGATCGAACAAATCCTCTATTGTTTGTGCTCGTAACACGCCACATTTTTTAAATGCTAATTCATAAGCAATATCAGATCCCGCAAGTGCACCAGTATGACTTGATGCGGCTCTAGCTCCCGCTTCACTAACGCCTGACTTTAAAATTATAATCGGTTTTTTTCGTGTGGCTTTTGTAACTACTTCAAGAAATTTTATGCCATTTTCAATACTTTCTAAGTAGCATAAAATTACTTTAGTATCAGGATCATCAGCTAAATACTCGATAAAATCAACAGAATCAAGGTCTGCTTTATTTCCCAAACTGATATTACATGAAAATCCATAGTGTTGTTCCATCGAAAAGTCCATAAAAGCTGTCAGAAAAGCACCTGATTGTGATATCATTGCTATATTTCCTTTTTTAGGGGTATCAGAGGCAAATGAACCATTATAATTTATTCCAATAAAACCTAAACAATTAGGACCAATTATCCTCATATTATATTTCCGTGCAATTTGAACCAATTGTTGTTCTCGTTTTATTCCTTCCCCACCGATTTCTTTAAAACCAGCACTTATAATAATAAGTCCTTTTATTTTCTTCTTTCCGCATTCTTCCGCTGCAGAAAGTACTAATTTTGCAGGAATCACAAAAATCGCTATTTCAATTTCATCGGGAACGTCTAATACATTCTTAAATGCCTTGCAACCACTAATTTCTTTGAGGGTATCAGCTTTAGGATTAATAGGATACACTCTCCCGGAATATCTAGAGTCAATTATATTATTTAATACGTTATATCCAACTTTTCCAGGCGTAGGACTTGCTCCAATGATAGCGATGCTCTTAGGATTAAAGAAAAATGAGATATCTTCCTTAGCGGTCATCTAGAATGGCTCCACGAGTTACTTATTGAGTATTAATACTTTCTAAAGGTACGTAAATCACTATCCAATATTTTTATTAAAGAATGATTCTATATGAATTTTTTAATATAAATTTATAATTTTAATAAAATTATATTTTTTTATGAAAGCTATAATTTCAACAAATAAAGGAGATATAAATCTAAATCTATTTGAAAAAGATTCCCCAATAACAGTAGCAAGCTTTATCTTCCTCGCACGTCAAGGATATTATAACGGACTTAAATTTCACAGAGTTATCAATAACTTTATGATTCAAGGAGGCTGCCCATCTGGAACGGGGCGTGATGGTCCACGCAAAAAAGGAATCACATCATTTTCGTTTCAAGGAAAAACAGTATCCTATCCCTTCACTGACGAATTTGAGAGTGGGAGAGTATTTGATAAACCAGGACTGTTAGCCATGGCGAATTCAGGTCCACGCACTAACGGGAGTCAGTTTTTCATTACTCATATTATTACAGACTGGCTTACAAATAAGCACACCATATTCGGGGAAGTTGAGAGTCAATCGGATCAAGATGTAGTCAAGGCAATTGCAGAAGGAGACAAGATTATCAAGATAACGATAGTATAGGAAAATTAAATAAAAAAAAAAATTTGTTATTTCTATTTATTAATACTTGTTATTTAAAACACTACTCAATAATATTAAAAATCTTCCCAATCAATAGATTCATCATCAGAATTATCTTCAGCATCATCGATTTCATCCCATTCGCCATCATTATAATCATCTTCTTCTCCATAGTCCTCCCAATCATCATCTTCGCCAATATCTTCGTATTCATAATCAAGATCCTTACTATTATTGTTCACATTATTTAAGTCTTCATTCAACATCAAAAGACCCCTCACCATCTACAATAATATTTTAAATCCAATGTGTTTATTTTTAAAGAAATAATGATCAACTATATTTTTAAAGGTTACGTTTTAAGACAGCATGATTCAAGAAGGAGATATTTATTAAGTTTATTCGATAATTGAATTAATAGTCTTTAATTAAAACTTTAGTATCGAAATATTATAAAAATTTATTAAAATCATCTCTATTTACTAGTTAAGCAAGATTGTTTCATTAATGTGAATTTATATAATAATGAAGAATTTTTCTTTTATAGAGCATTCGAAGGTATATTTCTATGAGTAGGGAATTGAGAGATTTAATAGATTCAATAGATTCTGCCAATCAAGCACATTCGGATTTGGTAACTGTAATTAAGTACTTAAAAGAAGAAGTACAAAGATTAAATTTAAGAGTAAATGAACAAAAAAGAATTATAAAAAATCAGGATGTTAAAATTTCTGATTTCGATGATTCAGATATTCCAGAAGATGTTTTAATTTTAAAGGAATTGATTACTAACCAACGAGAAGATATTAATAAGAAAGATGATTATATTAAGATTTTGGAGCAAAGTATTGAAGAACTTACCAATTCTTTAGATCTCACGAACATTAGTAAGGTTACAAATGAAGAATTGAATCAAGCAAATATTTTGATTACGCAATTAAAAGATGAAAACAAGAAGGGAAAAATCGATAATGAAACTCTAAAGAAAAAGATTGAAAAATTTGAAAATGAAGGAATTTTTTTAGCGAGTGGGATGAAAAATGATGAATATCAAGAACTAATTGATGCAAAGAAAGTTATTTTTCAATTAACAGAAGTAAATGGTTTAAAGGGAGTAAAAATTGAATCCTTAAAAGCTGAACATAAGGAATTACGGGAGAAAATTCAAGAAGCTACAACTGCTAATGAAAACTATCAAAATGAAGTTAATCTAGCTAATCATGAAATAGAACATCTCACCATAGATTTAAATGAAGCTCAAGAAAAAGTTACTTTTCTAAAAAACAAAATCGATTCACTCCAAACCCAAGATGATGAAGAATTAACGAAATTGCGAAATGATTCCAGAACTATTGACGAATTGCTCGATATTATATCAGAATTAGAAACTGATAAGGTTAACTTTTTGCAAGAAGTAAGTGCTAAAGATAAAAGAATTCTTGATTTAAAAGAAAGAAAAGAGGTTTTTGAAGAGAGAATTACGGAACAAGAGAAATTGATGACAGAACAAGAAACAGAATTTAACAGATTATTGGATGAAAAGGAATCACAGTTAGGTTCAAAAAGTAAAGATTTGATCCGTATTGAAAATGCCAACCAGCAACTAAATGAGCTTATCATTGAACTTAAAAATCAGGAGGAAAAATTAATGAAACAACAAAAAGGAGCCTCTCCCGAATTAACACCTCCAGTGACACCTCCATTAGTAACCCCATTAGCATCTCCAACAACTATCCCAGTAGCTACCCCCTTTAATTCATTACCACAAAATCTTTTCTTGATGATGTTTCAATTATTAGATAATGATAATAAAAATAGGATTATAGATCAGTTAATTGAGGATTTGAGTCATCCAGAAAGAGAAATAAAAACAAATGCTATTAAATTGCTAAGTCTCATAAAGAGTGAAAAAACTTTTCAGGCATTAAAAAATTTGATTCAAGACCCGGATTGGATCGTTAAATTGTATTTAATTAAAGCAATTTTCAAATTTGATAATCCTGAAGTGATAAGTTTGCTTTCCAAATTTAGGAGTGATCAAGATCCTGATGTTAGAGAAACTGCTGATAGAATCCTTGGAAAATTAAAACGTACTAATACTTGAAAATTCTAATATCAAGGTTTTTCGTTCCATGCTCTTATTTTATATCTAAATGTATTGACTTTTTAATATAATTAATAATGGAGATCTTTTTTGGTTATAAAATCAATTAATATCTAATAAAATGCTAAAAATGTGATCTTCAACCATTACTTAGCTTTCATTTGAAGAGTTGGAAAAAGATGCGTAAGTTAAGTCCTAATAGATGGAATTGGTCAGAAGAAGATAATAAATGGGTCTTCATTGAGTCTTGTAAAAATGGGGAGTATTCATACCAGTATAGTATAGATCCCCCTAAAGAGTTTGTCGATTTAACCTATAAAATTAAGATTCTCAATGAAAAAATGATCATGACTTCTGATCTCCAAGAAAGTGAGAAACTTTTCAATAAAATGATGAAGATTTCTAAAAGAATGCAAAACATGAGAAAAGAAAGCTAAATTTTAAAGTATATTTAAAAATTTTGGAGGTTATGTCATGAAACTTGCTATAAGCGGAAAAGGAGGAGTCGGAAAAACATTAGTTGCAGGGACACTAGCGAGGTTTTTTGCTCGAGATGGCTTTAAAGTACTTGCCATCGATAATGATTCGGCAATGAATTTAAGTTATACTCTTGGTATAGACGCAAATACAAAAGCTAAAATAGTTCCAATTTCAGAAATGAAAGAAATGATTAATGAGCGAACAATGGTGAAAGGAGCTGAGTCAGGAGTCTATAACATAAATCCTGAAGTTTCAGATATTCCTGATCGCTTTAAAGTAGAAGGCCCAGATGGTCTACAATTATTAGTATTAGGTGGAATTGAAGAACCCGCAACGGGGTGTTTATGTCCAGAAAATGCTCTAATTCGCAAACTTTTATATAACCTACTCGTGAAAAGAGATGAAGTTGTTGTAGTTGATTTTGAAGCAGGTTTAGAACATCTTGGAAGAGGCACCGCAAAAGGAATAGACGTCATGATCGTTGTAACTGAACCATCTCAAAAATCCTTGGATCTCTGTCAAAAGATCATTGAATTATCAAAAAAATTAGGAATTTTAAATATTTATCTCATTGCAAATAAAATTATTAATGATAAGCAAATAGATAAGATAAACGAACGTGTGAGAGAGTGGCAAATCCCTTTATATCATTCACTACCTTATGACACAGAAATAGGGAATGCAGATCTAAATGGGATCTCTCCAATCGATTATAATCCTCAATCAGATGCAATGAAGTCTCTTAAAGTTCTTTATCTCAAGCTAAAAGCTTTAAAAAAAGAATTGTTTGATCTCTAATTTTTTAGAGCTATATAGTATATATAGCTTACTTTTTTCATACTTCCTTCAAGATAGATCCTTGGAGCAATCCAAAAATTATGAAAATTAAAGAAAAGGAGGGAGGGGGCGATGGTTAAAAAGAAAGAGAAAATATTGGCTTTTGGAATGTATTGTTTGATAATCGCATTCACGATCCAAATACTTGCTGACGGTAACATTCTGGTAGATTTCGCTTCTCTATTTTTCATCTTGATAGCTGTTTTTTCTAACGCCATATATCTCGTAGAAGTATCTTCCGTAAAGAAGAAGAAGTAGAAGTAGATTTGATTTTTTTCTAAATTACATCATCTAAGCTTAGATCTTGATCTTCAGCAATTTCTTTCCATTGCTCTATCGCCTCTAATGCGATTTCTTCACTCATTTGCTCGATTGCATACCCCGCATGAACGATAACATACTTTCCTACTTCGGGGTTCATGATAAGGGCTATAATAACAGTTTGTTTAAGTCCATCAAAATCTATCAGAGCAGAATTACTTTCTTTATCAATACTAATGATTTTTCCCGGAATGGCTAGACACATAATAACGAATTAAAACATTTTTTATGGCTAATTGCTCTAATATTTTACTCTAAAAAAAACTAATGTTTATATTACATTGTTTCTCAAATTAGTACATTAGATACTAATTTTCATTACGCTTCAATTCACCCTCAAAGATCTGTTTTCTACAGCTAAAATATAATTAAAAATGAAAATATCGGAGAGATTTAATTAACTAATAAAATGAAAGTAATAGAAACAATTTCATATTATTTAGTGGAAGTTCGACTTCATGAAAACGAGATTCAGTGCTATGATTTGATTTCTAAAAAAATAATAGCATCAGAACCTTATACCAAAGAGAAGGTTGTCATCAAAAAATATGGGAATCTGCATTATCGTGTACTGAACGAAGAAAATGAACCTGTTAGCAAAATATCTATTGATATGAATTTAATATCAAAAATAAGTGAATTACAAACAGAAGCGGTATATATTTTAGATCTTCAAATGCTTTCTCAATCTCGTGGATACTATTTTGGTTACTATGAAATAGGTGAATTTGAATTAATTAAAGATATGAAATTAGTCAAAATTCGATCCTATCCCGTACAAAACTGTACTATAGGTCGTATAACTGAATCTAATAAGATTTATATCGGTTTAAGAGAGAATAATACATATTTTCTCGCAAAATTAAACTGGAAAACTAATCAAGATCCGAAATATTTATGGAAAAAGGTAATTCCTTCAGCAATTATGGTTATGGGGTTAATCGAAGAGTATTTATATATTGGACTAAAAAATGGGTTTATCCAAATATGGGATATACAAAAAGATGAATGTATGAAAAATATTAGACTGTTCTCATCAACTATTTCGGTGATGATAGTTAGTAGTGAAATTATAACCTTAGGGAGTCAAGCGGGAGATATTGCTAGAATGTCCAAAGATGGGAATATTCAATGGAAAAGCACTCTTTCTCAAGAAAAAATTGTCGGAATTTATGAAGATATGGATCAAATTTTGGTTATTAATAGTATTGGTGAACAATTTTATGTTGATATCAATTCTGGTAACCCAATAAAGCATAGATTCAAAAATCTAGAATTAGGGGGAAACTGTGGTCTATCTTCTAATATAATTAAATATCGAGAACGTTTTGTCATGACAGGTTATGGAGGTATTTGGGCTTTCAGGTGGCAAAACTCTAATAACTTAATTCGTGTACAAATGGGAGATCCATTAATGAGGATAATACGCCAACACCCTTTCGGATTTTTTAGCGGGGATGATAATGGTTGTGTTTGTTTTTGGAGCTTAGGAGATATCAAAATTAAGGTGGAAGATTATTATCCTCCTCTTAGAGATGAAATATATTTGAAGGTTAAATCAACAAATGTTATTTGGTCCTATGGACCTATTAGGTATATTAAACAAAAATTATCTAAAAAATCAAATTCTCCTAGGCGTAAAAAAAAATCTAAGAAATAATTCACATATACCTCCTTTAAGCTGGGTTTTTGTAGATAATTCAATTTTTATTAATTATCTTAATTTTTTACTCTAAAAAACTAATATTTATATTGAATCGTTTCCCGAATTAGTACATTAGATAGTAATTTACATAATGTGAAAAAAGATGTTCTTGGATAAATTAAAGGAAATTCCTAAAAATCTTTATTTACTCATTTTATTTGTGGGAGGTTTTATCCTATTTTTAGCAATTAACACGCTAGTATTTCAAGCATTAAGCACCTCTAGCCTTTTCACTACGTATGGAATCTTAGATTTCGAATTTGCTTGGAATGTAGAACAAGTGGAAATCATTTTTACAGCTTGGGGGTCAACTGGAATGGCTTTGCAAGAAGCAGGTGTGTATTGGGATTTTATTTATATCATAGGATACGTATCTTTTGCTTTTGCGGGAGTATTACTTGTTACGAGAAAAGTTTCAGGTGTATTTCAAAAAATAGGGTTATACGTGAGTCTTATAGCCATCTTGTCAGGTATATTTGATGTAATTGAAAATATTTTTTTGCTGATAATGCTCCAAAATCCAAGCACTATACCCACATTTGCACCGCCCATTGCTGCAATAATGGCTACTATCAAATTCTCTTGTTTGGCTATAGCATTACTATATTTTATGATAGGCTTAATAGTTGCATTAATCCTCACGGTTAAAAAAAGATAAACAATTATCAAAGACTTTTTTTTATTTTTTAGTATAGTTATGGTGAATAATAATCAATAATATCATCAAGCCAATTGAAAATCTCTTCCTTGCTTAAGTTATCAATATTGAATTTAAGCCGTTCAAGCTCTTTCAACATGTTCTGCATTTCGAGAGGAACTTTCTTTTCGGATAATTCAAATAAGTGTTCATTAGTTTTAGTTATCAATTCTTTAATATCTGGAGCAAGAGAATCATATTCCATGTTAGTATCAATCTCACTTAACGTATTAATTAAACTAAAGAGCATTTCTGTTTTATTTCCTTTAAATGTATAACTAAAATTATAGTAGTACCCACTTCCACTTACATCATCCAACGGGATCAATTCATGGAATTTATTATCTATCCGAATAATCGATCTTACGTTTTTAAACAACAAGGAGGGAATCCATTGAAAAATTTGATAGCTTGACTCATATTTCTTACATTCTACTGAGGGAAGAAAACGATTGTCCGCTTTAAAATGACCAAAAGGGATAATAATAAAATCTATCGACTCTAAGGATCTTGGTCCTCCCATCTCAACCTGAAGACCCTCGATTACATGGATACTATCCACTTTTTGATTGATCACATCAAATCTCATTTTATTATGAGCAGATCGGTATACATAAAATATTAACCCCTCAAATCCTCGTAACTCCAACTTTATGCTGAATTCCACAAGTTCCTCAAAATCATCTTTCTTATTAAATTTGAGATCCAAAAATAAATGTGAATAATTCTCTATAAATTGGAAGAACCAAGGCGGAGGCCGGGTTGAATCAAAACTTAACACTATATTATACTCCTAATTATTTAGTCATCTCATACCTAAATATGATTATTATTCATCCAAACTATTTTACTTTGATGGAATGCACACATGCTATTTGG
>Ga0307380_10003646_pt1 | contig 21161 bp, 22 predicted proteins | sample UN3MG_FD_202239 | JGI IMG/M metagenome (GOLD analysis project Ga0307380, IMG submission 202239) | Soil microbial communities from Risofladan, Vaasa, Finland - UN-3 | ecosystem: Environmental > Terrestrial > Soil > Coastal area > Acid sulfate soil | place: Finland: Risofladan, Vaasa | collected... | reverse complement strand
ATTTTTGATAATTGACTATTAGTTTCTCTTATCTCCTCTAGTTCGAGCAAAATTTTACTAATTCTATGGTTTACTTCTTCTGATTTTGAAGCTAATAATTTAGCTGTTGAAATTGTTTCTACATTTAAAGTAGCATTAAAATTAATTGCTTGTTCTCCGAATTTATAATATATTATATCACCCTTGAAATCTACCACAGCTAAAAAACCAATTTCAGAAGTGTTTTTTACATGAGTTCCCCCACATAAAGAATGATCTATTCCATTTACTGACACAACTCTTAGATTATCGGTTGTAATATTGTCAATGTTTCCCCTTAATTTTCCCTTAATCTGTTTGGGTAAATTCTCTTTAGTAAAGAAATTTGATTCTATTGATATTCCTTTAAGTAGGAGTGAATTTGTTTCTATAATAGATTTTTTTAATAGTTCATTTGGAATTTTTTTAGTAAGATGAATAGTAACTTCTTCATTACTGATAATTGCTTTAGCTGTTTCTATTTTTGCATTTTTTACTATCATTGCAGATAAAATGTGTTGTGAAGTATGAGCCTTCATTATATTGTATCTTTTCTCCCAATTGATTCCCCCTTTAACTTTTATACCAATTTCTATTTTCAAAAGGTCCTTTTTAGCGATTACATGAAATATTTTTCCATTGATTTTGTCAACTTTTTCTACCAGAATTTTTTCATTGTTAGGGAGAAGTAGATATCCTTCATCAGAAAATTGTCCCCCACCTTCTGGATAAAAAGCTGTTCTATCTAAAATTAATCCTTTTTCTGACTTTTCAATAATTTTTGCTTCAAACTCTACTAAATATGGATCTTTCCAAAAAAGTAATTCCGTTTTCTCATTTTCAAGACTTGGCATTTCCATCTAGTATTTGTTTAGTATTTTACTTCTTAACTTTTGTGAGTTCATAGGAAACTATTGACTAGTTATAGTGATGCAGAAATTATTCCTATTAACACGACAAAATCTTTCACAGGGAGATCATCTATTTTCTTACCTTGTGATACTTTTATACTTTGATTTTTACAGAAACTAGCAAAATTATAAAGATCCTTTGGCAATTGCTGTACTTCCCCTTTTAAAGTGTCAATTATAGTATTGAATGCATGTGCTGATTCATTTGCATATTTACTTCCATCTAAGAAATATTTTTCAGCTTTCACTCTTTCTTTGATATTAGCAAATTCTTGTGCTTGAACGACTGATTGGCAAGACTTGAAAAATAACATTGCTCCTTTTGTGTGCTCTGTTTTCTTTTCAATATAATCCCAATTTATAGTATCATCAGAGATTATTTGATATTTTTTATTATGCTCGAGTAAACTTGTATAATGCGCAGATAATCGATCCCAGATAGTTATCATTGAATCAAACATTCCCCCATGATTTTCGATTATTAAGGTAGCGATTTCTTTTGGTACACGATTTAAATCTAAAGTTGAGAGTATATCAGGTAAAGTTCGTAATAAATATCGAGCAAAGAAATATTGATTACCTGTCTGTAATATTGATGCTTCTTTTAAATGACTTTGAACATAGGTTCTACTAAACTCCTTTTCAACAAATTCCTTTAGCTCATCGAATACTTTTCCTTTCTTTAGATTATCATAAGATTCTTTTGCTGCTAGATGACTTTTGACCATCAAACAAAGAGCTTTTGTAGCGTTTTTCTCTTTTAATCCTTTTAAGCTATAAGCTTCACTATTTACAATATTTAACAAGGCTCTACTTTTTGCAGTAAGTATTTTTCTATCTGGTATATAGGGTGGCATTAGTAGTACTGAAATTAGTATTTCTTGTATTTTTTCAGGTTCTGTTTCACAATAAGCATTTTTTATTTCAATATCCTCTTGATCGTCTTCCCAAGGTAAAAAGAGAAATGATCTGCCCATATTATCTAAGCGTCCTTTAAATATCAAACCAAGTCTTTTGAATCCCTTTTTAATCTCAATTTGTATTCGTTCAGCATTCAAAGTTTCATGTTTACTGAGAATTTTCAGATTTTCTAAAATAAACCCAACAGTATTAAGAAATTCAAATTGACTATAATATTCAATATTTGCTAATGGAGCTTCAGATAGAGAAACAAGACTTTCTATTCTAGCTTTTAATTCATTCTTCGATAGTTTTGTAGAAGATATTTCAATAATTGAACAAGAAAGTGCAAGAAGTGTCATAAATAGCTCAGTAAATTCTAGATTTGATTTAATACGATTAATTAAATCTTGAGAAAAAGAGGATTCCACAGAAACCTGTTCAACTTCTTTGAGGCTATCATTAAAATATTTATTTGATAGCATAAAATTATCATATGATTGTTGGTGAGTACCTGATATTAACGTATTTATTGCTAACTCGAGATAATGTTCACCACGAGCTAAGTGAGCTTGTCCTCGACATAAAGCAATCTCAAAATCGATTGTCATTAGTAAGCTAGGATCTATTGGATTTTTTGTCAGAATTTCTCTTGCCTCTGAAAAATAATGATCAGCCTTTGAATAAAGGCAATATCTAAGAATTTGATCGTCCCACCAAAAATGCTCCTTAGCAACATCGAGGATTTTAGTATAGCTATCTTTATACAAAGTTCCTTTATATCGGAGATTCTTAATTTTTCTCTCAAGCATTAAATTCTTATGCTGGTCTCTAACTCGCTTTTCAAAAGAATTTAATTGCTCATTGATATTTGATTCAAAATTCACTTTACCAATATTGACTAGAATTTTTAAAAATTCTTCATCTTCAAAAAGTAATTCTTTTCCTAGGCTGAAAAGAATTAATTCTGATAATTCTTGGGATTGATTAGCATAAATAGTGACTACAGAAGGATCTTTGGGTCCATCACAGATTCCTTCAATAACTGTTTCATAATATAATGATGAAAGTGCTTTTGCAAAAAATTCTACAAGTATTGATTGATCTCTAGATTTAGTTATAACTTCGAGAGCTTTGGGATTGCTTTTTAGAGATTTAATATTTTCCGACAGAGTCTCTTGATATTCATATCTTTCTAAACGTGAAGCAGTTGCAATTTGGTTTAAAGTGGATGCAGAACTTTTTGCAAAATCTAACCAAATTTTTCCTAGCTTTTCTTCTTCTGAGCTATCAAATGACGTTAAAATTCCCTTTCTCATAGCGTCAAAATTCATTAAACGATCGAATAATTGTTCATTAAGAACATCAAATAACTCTGATTTAGACATCTATTATTCCCCAGCATTTCGAAATGGATTTCTTCTCATCAATCTATCTTATTAATAATTTTATCTAATTAAATTATTACTTAAGAGGCAAAGAACTTTGCTTTTTTTATTTACTTAGAAAAACAATTAAGCTAATTTAAGAAATAAAAGGGTTGGAAAATAAAAATTCCAACCAAAAACGTTTTTTAAAATGATTAAATCAATTCACCACTCGTTATCAAACCTCTCAAAATGATTCATAGGAATATTAAAATTAAATTATAAAAAATACACTGAAATTATAAATATGTCAAACACAAATTTCTGTTCCAAGAAAAATGATAATCCAAATGATTCCTTCTTTTTCATATAGACGATATCTCATATTTGATCTGAAAGAATTATCACCAAAATATTCCCCTGGATTGTTCATTGCTAAATAATTTTCTGAAATACTATTTGGTGGACCCATAAAAACTCTATAAGAATCTGACAAGATGAATAATGGATTTGAATTGCTATCTTTTGGATTTGTGAAATAGAACAATACTTCTTCTCCATCCCCAAACATATCTCCATCTGAATCGAAATTTTTCGGGTCGGTATTTCGTAAGATTTCTTCCCCATCAGATAATTCATCCAAATCACTATCATAACTAATAGGATTAGTTTCATAAGTATAAATTTCTTCTAAATCTGTAAGACCATCTTGATCTGTATCTGGAGAGATGGGACTTGTGAAAAATACTCGAACTTCTTCAGCATCTGTAAGACCATCCTCATCTGTATCGGAATTAGTGTAATCAGTTCTTGCCGCCTTTTCTTCAGCAGGATTTAATGTGTCATTATCATAATCAATATTATTCGCTTCTAAATAAAAATAGAGAAGAAAACTAGCAGTTAACCTTATTCCATAAGGGATCAAAACCGCTGCTACATCTATCCATTCTTGTGGGCCAATTGTAACATCAAGATTGTTTAATTCAAATACCGGCTTATATTTAATTACCTCTTTGTAGTAATCATATGATTTCAATGCTGCATCCTGAATCCAAGCTTCTGGAGATATTCTGTACCTCCAATCTCTTGGTGGAACATAATAGTTTTTCACGATTGATCCATTATCTATCTCAATACCAGAATAAGGTATATGATTATAATATTCTTGATCACATAATGATTCATAGTCATGATGATAATACATTGTTACATGAGAATGCATAGGAACTGTACAATCTTGTATTAAGTGAAGACATCTTCCAACATAGAAGTAAGCATTATCAAGGTCTCCATCTTTGTAATAATCGATAGCTGACTTGTAAAGATCTCCAATAACAAATCCTGCTCCAGAACCAGGAGTAATACCATATAAATTGTAAGGGTTCCAAGCATGATTGTATTGATCAGAAGTATGCTCGTCTTCCCAATCAGATCCTTCATAAAGTTTCCAAATAAGATCCTTACTCGGATTTTCAACTGTAGGAGTATTCATTATTTCATCAAAAATATCATAGAGTGGTTGTTTATTCCAAGAAGAGGGTAAAAGAGACGAATAAAAGGAGTCATGTAATAGAACGCGTACTCCATCATACATCATTCCTTCATGAACGATTCCTCTATTATACTCCTTGGTTATTGTAATATCAAATAGAAAAACTGGAAATGTTAACAAACATATAACTAAAACGGGTCTATATTTAGAAAATTTCAAAGTAACTTCTCCAATTTTCTTTTGAAAAAACATCTCTTTTTTACGTATATTTACTAATCATTGTTACTATTAAAATTCTCAGATAGTAACATAAAATAAATCAAATAAAATTATCGAAAATGCATTACAAATAGAAAAACCTTCTTGTCTGACAGAATATTTTATTTAATATCTCCCTTATTTTAATATTATTAAAGTTAGTAGGTGATCTCATTATGTCAAAGAAAGTTGAACCACCAAAAACGATCAAAATTGGAAATGAAAGATTTACACTTCTTGGTGGGTATAATACTAGAGGAGAAGCGAGAAAGAAAGCTGAATGGCATCGATATAAAGGAAAAAAAGTTCGTATTAAAAAAATTGGATCGAAATTTTACAACTACGCGAAAAATAAGTAAGATATTTTATGATTAGCGAAAACAAAATTATTCAAATTTATTCTAAAGATTTCAATTTATATTAAAAAAATAATTTTAATAATTGAATCAATTTTAAAAATTAAAAATGTAAAAGATATGGCGGGCGTGGCAGGATTTGAACCCGCGGCCACCTAGTTAAAAGCCAGGTGCTCTACCTAGCATTGCCTGATTCGGATGATATCCGAAATCATTGAGCCACACGCCCGATTAAATTATATTTTTTTCTGTTTACTTTTTCTTTTTAAATTTGTTGTTATGTTTCTTTTGAGAAATGAAAGAATTTTTATTTTTTTGTTTACCTTGATTATGAAGAGGTTATTTTTATGTCTAAATTTGAAGATGAAATTAAGGAAATTGAAGAAGAAATAATGGATGCAAATGATTCTGCTTCTATCGAAACACGTTTCAATGTTTTTAGAAGGGAGTTCAAGAACCATGCTTTAAGTATGCGTATTTTTATGATAATACTAATTATTAGTAGTCTTATTCAAACTGGTTTACTTATTGCTATTTTATCGTGGATAATTGACATCTTTGCTAAAATTGCTTCATAAAATAGCTTTTTTTATATTTTTTTATAAAAAATTCACCAATAGAATTCTTTATTTAATTTAATACTAAAAGGGATATTAACTTCCTTTACTGGAGGATTCTTCAACATGAATGAATCAGAAGAACGTAATATAGAACTTCTACTTAGACAATTAAAAGATAGTGAAAATATTGATCTTCGCAGTTCTGCTGCGGAAAAACTTGGATTTAAGAAGATTCATATCGATAAAATTGTTCCTGCTTTAATTGAAGCTTTGAGTGATGATAATTGGCTTGTTCGTACAGAATCAGCTAAAGCCCTTGCACAGATTGGTAGAAAAGCTCTACCAGCTCTTGATGCTTTAAGAGGAGCTATGAGTGAACCTCGTAATAGGTCTAAACGACCCGTCTTTTTTGAAGTCATTAAGACATTAGAAACAATTGAAAGTACAGAACCAGAAGCTACACCAGAAGAAATTATAGAAGAAAAGATTGAGTCAATTGAAGAAATCAGCGTTGAAAAAATAGAACCTGTTATTGAAGAAGTTATTAGCGAAGAATCAACTTTTGAAGAAGTATCTATTGAACAAGTAGAAGTCGCTGAAGAAAAAATTGATGAAGAGGAAAAAGAGAAGATAGAGGAAGTTATTGAAGATTACCTCGAAGATGCTATAGAAGATGCTTTAGAGGATGCTATAGAAGAAGTTGCTGATGAAAGTATTGATGAGGATGTAATTGAAAACCTTGCAGAAGAAATGGCAGAAGAAGTAACTGAAGATACCGCAGAAGAAATTGCTGAGGAAATCTTTGAATTGGAAGAGAAAACAGATGAATTAATTGCTGAAACAGAACAAGTTGAATTAGATGATCAATTACAAACTGAAATTAAATCCCTAGAGGAAAAAATCGAAGAGAATATTTTAGATGATATAGCAGATGATATTACGGAAGAAATTATCGATGAGAAAGAAGAAATTCAAGTAATAGAAGAAACTAAAGAAGATTTCACACTTGATAAAATGTTAGTATTTGATGAAGAGGAAGAAGAAAAAAAAAAGATTAGCGAAAGACTTCTAATTCTTCTACCAGATCAAGAAGAATCTCTCTCAGAAGATATTCCTACAAGAAAAATGTCCAGTTCTTTAGTAAAAGTAATTCTTGCAGGCGATAAAAGTGTAGGAAAAACCGCTATTCGTAAAGGGTACTGCGATGTAGGTTTTAAATCTGAATATAAAGAAGTTATTGGTGCAGATTTTGCTACAAAACATTTTATCGTAGATGAAAAGAATTTTGCATTACAAGTTTGGGATATAGCTGCAAAAGAACGTTTTGAACAAAACAAGGTAATTTATTTTAGAGGCACAAATGGAGTAATGCTAGTATTCGATATTACACAAAGGAGTTCTTTTGATAATATTTTGAATTGGTTTGCTAATATTAGGGAAATTGAAAGCGGAAAAATTGCTTATGTTTTAGTTGGAAACAAAGTTGATTTACGATCTACTAGCATAGATTGCATTTCCTTTGAAGAAGGGCAAGAATTAGCTTCTAAGCTTTCTTTATTATGTGGAGCAAGTGTTCCTTATATTGAAACTAGTGCTTCTACAGGAGAAGCTGTTTCAGATGCATTTCAAACACTCGAAAATAAAGCTGCAGCAGTTTTCTTGAAAGAATAAATTAGATGTTTCTTTCAATTTTTTTTATCTTTTTTCACACTTAGTCACTTTTTGTGACCTACAATTGAGACTCTCTTTAGTGAATCCGCTTTATATATCAACATAAGAGTATGTAAATTACAAACAAAAACTCGGAGAAAAGAAAAAAATGAACACTCAAAAGAAAGAAATCAAACAAACCATCAAGAAAGATTACGAACAAACCAGAATCAGATTTGCATTGATTGCTGGTATGTAAATAGCTGGTCAGAAAAAATCAATTAGATAATATATAGTGACCAGTTATAATATCAAATAACAAAAAAACTCGGAGATAAAAAAATGACAAGTAAAAAAGAAACAATTAAACAAACTGTCAAGAAAGATTACGAACAAACTCGAATAAAATTCGCAATGTTTGTTGGACAATAACAAAATAAAAAAAATTTAAGGTGATAAAAAAATGAATAATAAATATGAACTCAAAAAGAAAATCAAACAAGATAGAGCTAAAGCTAGAATGAAATTCGCCCTCTTAACTGGTGTATAAATCCCTCCTGACCTCATTGGGATTATTTTAATTTCATTCTGGCTTTTTTTATGTACAAATTTTATGTTATTTTATAACCAATCTTTTCGGCTAATTCTCTACGTTCTTTCTTCTGCTCAGATGTTTCTATTTTTGTAACGGAATTGCCATCAATAACTCCAATAATTGCTCTTCCAAGATCTGTTTGAGCAATAATTATTTCCATCTCATTTGCTGAAGCGACAAATATGTTACATACAGCAGGATGATTTTTTACTTGTGGTAAAACATTTATTGGAAAAGCATTTTCCATCATGATAACAAAAGCATGACTTGCTCCAATCGCTAGTGCATTCTCTGCAGCTAGTTTTTCCAATGCTGAATCATTACTTGTAACTCGAGTTAATTTTGGTACTGCTTCATTCATAGCTACAGCACATTTTATCCCTGGAGTAGTTGTTAACATCGTCATGAATAGATTATCTGTTGTGAAAATTGAGAAGTTTGCTTGTCCAACAATTACTTGATATTTCAATTCAGGATTCTGAATCTTTACAGCTAAAGTTTTTACAACCATAATATTTTCCCTCACTTTATTCAAGTTTTTTTATTTTATATCATTAAGTGAATATTAATGAAAGTACTTTATCGTATTTTTAATTATTTTTAGGTTTTCCACCGTATAAATTAATAGGTATTTAAAACAGAAATTACTATATTTTACTAAAAGAGGTTTGGAAATGTCTGCAATCAATAAAAGAGAATATATTGCTCTGCCACTTGATCTTTGTTATTTTGATCGAGCACGTTACGATAAACTCTATGCAGATCTTCCTACAGAAATTGTGAGCTATCGAAAATATGAGAATGGATTAATGCGTATTTTATTTTCTACAAAGGAAGAACTGAAAGGAAAAGAAACCTCTGAACGACAACACTTGTTATGGATTCAATTGCTTGAAATTAAAGGTAAACAATATGTGAAATATTGTTGTGATTGTAAATATTTTGAATTTCGTCAACTTCGAATAGCTAAGCGATTATTCGATTTCCAAGAAATTGAGAATGATTTGGTTGTAATTATAGACTCCAAAAGCTATAGTAATAATAAGAATCTCTTTAATATTGATAAACATGCATTCTTAGCACTAAAAGAACGATTTAAAATACAGATTCAAATATCTATTTAATAAGGACTATATTTAGTAAAAAAATATAAAAAATCCTATATCGAAAGGATTTTTATTAAAAAAATCCTATATCCTCAAGAAAGATCTGGAAGTGTAAAATTTGTCTGAAGACATAGAATTTGAAGTTAAGAAACTGCGTATCCTTACTGCAAATAACGTATTGAATACTTATCCATATCTTAGCGGCAAGCTTAGAGGTGTTTACAAGGTCTGTGTTACGGGTATTTCCGGGAGTGGAAAGACTACTATGATTAGATGTTTTGATCCCGAAGCCCATGGAAGAGAAGTTCCGAGATATTTCTATGTTGATTATGAGCTTTTAAAAGAGAACCCAGATCTTTTCCCTGAATCAAATACTGCTACACAGACATTTGATTTTACAGTAGTTGCTCTTTTAACAGGTGGAGATAATAAGGCTGAAATAATTAGATTTAATGAACTTACTGAAGAGATAATTGAAGAAAAGAAAATCAAATGGGTAACAATTTTCTATCTTTTTGGCACTCCAGGACAATGGCGATTCAAAGACATTCGAGCCTTTGCTGAAAGAAGATCCGATGGAGTAATTTTGATTATTGATCCAATTGATCCTAAATTAAAAGATAATTTTGAAGATTTCAGAGAGCAAGTTATCAAAAATGTTGAACGGAAAGTACCAATCATTTATGCTGTCAATAAACAAGATTTACCCAATGTTTATAGCTCAAAAGATCTCAGAGAAGAGCTTGCACTAAAAGAAATAGATATTTTCGATATGTCTGCTCTCAAATGCAAAAATATTGCTTTTCCAATTATTGCATTAATTAAGAAGATGCAAGAGGAAGAATTAGGAAAGAAGAAGAAATAATTTCCTCACTTTCTTTTACTTTTTAGTAGTTTTTTGATTGAGATATTTAACAAGATTGTTAAACTAATGGTTTAAAAGTCAATTATAACAATAAGAAATAATTAGTGAGGCGAATGCTAACATGTCCATGGAATTCTGCGAAGAATGTGGTTCAATGCTTCAACCAATGAAAGTAGATGGAAAAGTAGTAATTACTTGTCCAAATTGCGGAGCAGGGAAAAAAGAACTGAAGAAGGATGATCTAAAACTATCGGAGAAAATAACTCATTCAGAGAAAGATCAAATGGTAGTAATAGAGAATCCTGAAGAATTAGACACAATGCCAACAAAACCAATGAGATGTCCAAAATGTGAAAAGATAGTAAAAACACAATATTGGGCAGTGCAAACGAGAAGCGGTGACGAAGCAGCAACGAGATTTTATCGATGCACAAAGTGCAAGCAAACATGGCGAGAATATGACTAAAATATGAATCATATTACCTTTTCTTTTGTCGGTTTTCCTTAATTTTTCTGAAGCTCCATCCTATCGTTCCTGAAATTAGTTCTAATCGTGGAACTTTTCTCAAGTATTCTTCATAATCTTCTCCATACTTCATTAGAATTCTTTTATCCTCATTAAAAATATCAATATATATGCAAACTATTGGTAGTATAGCTAATCTACTACCTAATGTTGTGACATAAATGCTAATGCAATTAATCTTGCTACTCTAATTGGTTCTGGAATTCTTCCAACAATTGTTATTTCCTTCAAGAATTTGTCAATTTTTTTTTCTTCAATTCCGATTGATTGTACAAATACAGGTTCATCATTGTTTGTAGTTTGCACAGATCGAATTGGACATTGAGAAATTTTCTCAAACCTTTTTTCCCAATTAGAAACGTTTTGTATTGCTAATCTTATTTTCTTCATATCAGGATTATGATCTACAATTGAGATTATTGGTAAAGATGTTAAATAAAACAACTCTTTTATATCTATATAATTGAATCCTGCTACTGTTACTCCCCTTGTCATTATCATTTTTAATTGATCTTTATGTGTACTATTTTGAACTAGTTCAACAATTTTATTTGTCGCGTCTTCTCCATCAACTGTTACAGAACTCTGCATAACACCCTCTAAAATTGTAGCACCTCTAATCACAATTCCTACTAATGGTATTTCTTTTTCTTTCATACGGTTAAATGAAGAGCATGCAATTCCTAATATTTTCACTCCTTTTTTAAGGAATTCTACCAATTAAGCCACCAGCTAATACTTTCTTGGAATAATTTTTAGTTAATGATTATCTTTAGTATTTCTCAAAATCGATTAATAATTTCAATTAATAACATAGTAAAGGTTGAAATCATTAAATTTCTTTCAATACCTTTTGAGGTAAAATCTACTTCTTTAATTTCTTCAAATAAGGGAAGAATTAATTCAACCATTTCTTCGATAGAAATTATTTCATTTAGATAAGCATAACCAATAAGTGCTTCTGCACCGTCCCCTAAATCGCCTGCAGATGAACTTGATGGCATAAGAAATCGTAATTTTGCATTACGAACAGCTTCTGCAAGTGCTTTATCAAATACTCTTTCTCCTTTAGGTTTGGAATAAGCTTTTGTTTTAGCTAATGAATATATAAAATTTGATAATGTATCTCCAAATTTTGCTAAAGCATGATCTCTCATTATAGATCTAATTTTTATTTTTAGCTCGTCTGCTAAATCATTATTTTTCATTAGTAAACTTCCAAAATCCATAATTAATCAAAGTATATACTACTAAAAAGAATTTGTTAAAACGTAAAGAAATTCAGTTTAAATCAAAAAATTATGTTATGTTGATTTTTCCAATAATTTGTAGAAATCATCATAACTCTTTGCTAAGTCTTTACAGGCAGTTCTAATAGCTTTATCTATTTTTTTCTTTTGAACAGCCTTTATTACCAATTTTGTTTTTTCTACAAATGGATGTTCTTTAAAATAACCTGTTGAATCTACTTCTTTTACATCGCTAAGAAATTCTCTTAAAATATTTGTAAATGTGTGACCTTCACCTATAATTTCAAGTATTATTTCTTTTTCATCATCATATTCTAAAATTTTTATTTCCAAGGGTTTATCTCCTAATATTTTTCTCCGAAGAGAACTTACTCTTTAATTTTTTTCTGTTATTACGTTTAATTTTAGGCTTTTTTCCAGAGCTTGATCAGGTGCAATAGATAATTTTAGTCTTTGTAAATCATCTTCTTCTACTATTTTGATTTTTCTTGCTTTTGAAATTGCCTCTTCATTTGTTATTCCTTGTGCAACAGCAATTGTCGCTATTACATCTCTTAGACTACTGGTTGATACTTCATAAGGCATATTTGTCAATGTTTGATCTATCAAAGTGATGACATTAATAAGTTTATCATAATCAATTGTTGAAAGGAATGCCTCTTCTTCTTTAAATGCTTTATATCCTTGAAATTCAAGAACATTTAGCAAAATCTGTATTGGAAAAGTTTTACCGGTCATTTTGGATAATTGTGTGATATTATATTCATAGTAATTACTATTATTTGGATACAACATTGCATATATCATTTGATGGAGATTTTTAGTGATTTCCAATGCATCCATTAGTTTTTCTTTAACGCCTTCAAATCTAATTGTTATTTTTCCAGGATAGTAATCAGCTATAATATCTACAATTTTTATTTGCTTCTGTAATGCTTCTAAAAAGAGGATAGCTTCTTTAGTTGAAGCTATATTCAATACCATCTCTTTCGCTGTCCATCGAGCCAATGATCTTTCCTCGTTTCTCTTGTACTAATATTATTCCTTCATTTATCTATAGTCTTGCCCGACCATAATCTTCAGCTACTTTGCGATTTTCGACGTTATTGCAGTTATCACATTTTAGAGTACCTCTACGCAAATATCGCAATTTTTCACCACATCTACTACAGAGAGCATAAATGACACCTAACTCATTGTATACAGTAGTGAATTGTATAGGAATAGTGTGTGCATCAACAATTTTCCCCCTTACAATATCTCCTTCTTTTATTGCATCAAACATTGTATCAAGATATGATCGAGTACAATGTGAGATATGCATTAAAGCTGAATAGGTAGGTTCGACTTCTTGGCCATTAATATATTTTGCAGCGAGTGATACCATATGCTTGTTAACGCTGTCTGCTTGGCCTATTATTACATCGCCTTTTTTAGGAATTAATGGTTTATTTACTCGAGGAAATATACTTACAGTTCTTTTTCTCTTATCTAAAAATAGAGTTCCTGTGACTGTTGCTTTTACTGTTCCATCGGCTTCAAAAGTTCCTTCTCCTGGTAGTGCTTCTTCAGCAACACAAATTCTGTCTCCAGGTAAAAGAAATTCGCCACTTTTCATCATTTTATTTCAATCCTTTACTCATCGTGTATGCAACGATATTGCTTAAATTTAAATCTGTTTCTTATGTTGAAAACAAAATACAACATCTCAACAATTTTTTCCGTTCTTTTGGAAAAATCCTTCTCTTCTTATCTTTAAATGCTTTGTTTCCTTGCTCTTTTTAAACTTAATATTTGCTAAAATATCTTTTTTTTGTTAATAACGAAATTTATTTTTTTTATATTCAAAACGCCTATATTCTAAACAACTTTATTTTATCTATGGTATAGTATTTTAATCGTTTTTAGAACAAGTTGAATTACTATGAATACCTCTTCACAAAAAATTGCAATCGTTGATGCTACTGGTGCGGATAAAGGAAGGAGAAGATTTACTCGAGATGCTATTGGTTGTGGTCCTAGAAGTATTGCAGGAGTAGTAGAACAACTAGGAATTGACTCGAAAATTTTCTTAGCAGAAGAAATACTTTCTAAAGGTTTTACTGAAGAATTTGATTTGTTATTCATAAGTGCTATGTCAATGGATAAAATAGCTGTTGAAAAATTAGTGAAATTTTGGCGTAAAAATTTTCATGGCAAAATAGTCTTGGGAGGACCTATCACCTCTGAACCAGAACAGATACTAAAATCTACTAAAGTTGATATTATAGTAGTTGGTGAAGGGGAAATTACTGTTAAAGAATTAATCTCGAGTAATGCATTTAATGTAAATACAAAGTTAGAGAATATATTAGGAATTGGTTATATTCACTCGGATGGAAATATAAAGATCAATAATTTTAGGCAATATTCTTCTCGTGAGCAATTTAGATCATTTCAAGCATCAACTTCTCGAATTTTAGATTATCCTAATCATTTCTCTGCAAAAATCTACGTTGAATGTGTTAGAGGATGTTCTAATTTTGGAGGAACTAAAATCGAATTGCCAGATGGACGAAAATGTTCCAATTGTGGTTTTTGCGAGAGTAATTGTTTAGATGAAAGGTTAAGTTGTCCTGATGGAATTCCTCCAGGATGCGGATTTTGCAGCGTTCCTAATTTATTTGGACCTGCAAGAAGTCGATCTGTAAAGCAAGTTGTTTCTGAAATTAATGAATTATTGAATCATAATGTAAAAAGAATAATACTTAGTGCACCAGATTTCCTTGATTTTGGTCGGGATGAATACAACTCTAAACCTTTAATTCATCCAACAATACCTGCAGCTAATTCTGAGAAAATCGAAGAGTTATTAACTAGTATCAATTCATTGAAACAGGTATCAAAAAGCAAAGCTTGGATTGAAGTAGAAAATATAAAAGCACAATTATTTAGTGAAAAAATTGCTAAAATTATAGCAAAATATCTTCCAAATTCTTCCTTCAGTATTGGATGTGAAACTGGTAGTGAGGAACATGCAAAACTTCTTGGTCGATCTAGTAAACCAAATGATACTTTAGAAGCAGTTAAAATAGCACATAAACTGGGATTGAAAGCTCATGTTTATTTTATTCATAGTTTACCAGGCCAAACTAAACAAACTGCTCAAGAAACTGTGAATTTAATTTATAGATTGGAACCATATATTGAAAAAATTACCATTTATCGTTTTAGACCATTACCAATGACTGCTTTTGGTGACTATCCCCTCCCCCAACCTGCAATTAAGAATCCTGTTAGTAAATTAATTGCTGATGCTGCGAATGAAGTTAATCTACGAAAGAAAAAAAACCTAATAGGAGAAACTGTTAAAGTTATAATCGGTGAACCGAACTATCACGATAAAAAGGGAGCGATAGCCTATATCCTCTCTGGTGGTCCAATGGTTGCTGTAGAAAACGCTCGAGATAAGATGGGGGAAATTCTCAAAGTTGAAATACTGAGAGCAATCTCTGAAAAACTTGTATTTGGTAAGATAATTGAATAAGAAAAATAAAGAAAAAATGGGTATTTTTTAATGTCAAGTAAGAAATAGTAATACGAGGGTATCAAAAGAGTATAAATTTTAGAAAAAATATATCCAAAAACGAACCAGAAATTTTTAAAATAGTGTATGAACGAATGATTACAAGAAAAAAACAAAGAAAGAACAAAAATATTTGTAAGTATAATAATATGATGATTGTATGTGTATAGAAAGGAGGACAAAAAATGGCACTTAAAATGATTTTAGCCGACGCAAAGATTTGGAGGAATATTATTGAATCTCTTACTCTATTAGATGAAGCGAATTTCATTGCTTCAGAGCGAGGAATTGAACTACGAGCAATGGACCCAAGCAGAGTAGCAATGGTAGATTTCTTCCTTCCTGCTAATGCTTTTGAAAGTTATGAATGTTCGGAAACAACAAGATTAGGTATTAATCTGGATGAAATGACCCAAATTATGAGACGAGCTGGTCCTTCTGATTTACTTGAGATGGAGCTTGAAGGTACAGCAAAATTAGTTATGACATTTAAAGGACAAAATGTTAGAAGCTTTGGTATTAGTTTACTTGATTTAGGAGAAAGTGACTATCCCGCTCCAACAATTGATAGTAAAGCTAAAATTAAACTAACAGCAGAAGCATTGCAACAAGCAGTAAAAGATGCAGAAATAATTGGTGATCATATTCGGATTGTAACAGATGAAAATGGTATTACTCTATCTGCTTCTAGCGAAACAAAAGATGTGAAAGTTTACATTGAGAAAGATAGTGATGTTATTGCAGAATTTAATGTTAGAGAAGAATCAAGTGCAATGTATTCTCTAAGTTATCTCACTGAAATGACAAAAGCAATCAAAGCAAGTGAATTAGTAATGCTTGCATTCTCAGCAAGTATGCCAATACAATTGGAATTTCCAATAGTAGCTGGTGGTAAACTAACATACTATCTTGCACCAAGGATTGAAACTTAAACGTTTAAGAAAAAATAGGAGGGTATTTAGATTATTTTTCCTCCTTTCTTTCAATATTGATGGTAAATGACCGAGGATAAAATTCATGCATAAAGATAATCAATATAATCAGATTTTTCAAGTCTGGAAAAACGAAAGACAAACAAATAACCTACTTGAAGTAAAAAGCGTTTTATATTCAACGATTAGACAAAAGATTTCAAGTTTGGAGAAGGAACTCAATAAACTTGATAAAAAAGATACTATTTCTTTCAAAATTATAAGTGAACGGATTGAACGTTTGAATAAAATACTCAAAGATCTAGCGAAACTAAGAATGCATAAAATCATACATGGTATATTGAATGGAAACCTAAGTGTAAATGATTTAGCGGCAGAAGAAATTGATCTCCTTAAGAATCTTGAAGGAATCTTTGATGATCATAACCAAAGAAGCATTCTAGGAAAAGCAATTTCTAATATTTATGGTGAGGATTTTTCAAAAAGTGAAGATATAGAGGAATTAATGACAGTAAGGATACTAGAAGATATTCCAGCAATAGTAGCAGCAGCTACAAAAGATTCTACAAAGAAAACATTTGGACCATTTAAGAAAGAAGATATAGTTAGATTGCCATTAGTATATGCAAAAACACTGATAATGAAAAATGCTGCAGATAGGGTTGACTTACCCAATCTTTAAGCTTCTTTTATGCAAGTTCTCTTCTATAATTAAATGAGAAAAATAATTTTTATTCAGTTTTTTTCTCTGCTGGTTCAACGATTTTACCAATTATTTTACATTTTCCGCCAGCAGGTTTAGCTAATAAGCAATTGCATACTAGACAATGAACATCTGTGGAAGAATGACTGAATATTCGTTGAACTTTGTTACAATCGGGACATTCAACTTGGATGAATTCTGATTTTGGTTTTGGTATAAGAGGTTCAGACATGTCTCTTGTTCTCCTAATTTTGCTTTAAGTTATTTCTGAAACGCATTTTCTTTATTCTTAAATTTAACTATAAGAAAGTTTTAATTGATATCCATTCTCCATTGAAAATGGATGTGTAGCTCAGTTTGGATTAGAGCGCTTGGCTCCGGACCAAGAGGATTCGGGAGTTCAAATCTCCCCACATCCGCCAAAAAACTATTCTTTGTAAGGAGTAATATTTTCCTTAGTTAATTTTTTGTTTTCAGTTAATCACTTATTTTCCTATTGTAGCACCTAATTGATATGCTTCAGACATCAATTGTTTATTTTTTTCAGCATCCCCAATTTTCGCAGCGGTTCCATGGACTATAGCTATTATGTCACTTTTCATATAGGTAAATATATCTTGTAATGTTTTAATAGCGTTTTTCACTCCGGATGATTCCACATTATTATCTGCATAGACTAGTATTGATGCTACTTTCTTATTTTTTATAGCAAATCCCCCTTTTCCATGAAGTGCGTACAAACGATCGATAAATAATTTCATCTGAGCAGAAATATTGAACCAAAATATCGGCGAGGCAATAATTATCGCATCACTTTCTATTAATTTTGGATATAATTCACTCATATCATCTTTTTTTACACATGTCAGCATATTGTTTTTTATACACCAATCACAAAATTGACACGGTTTAATTTTCATTTTATTTAGAACAAAAATTTCAGCATCACTACCTGCTTCTCTTATTCCTCTCAAACATTCTTCAATAAGAACAGCGGTATTTCCTTTTTTTCTAGGACTTCCATTAAAAATTAGAATTTTTTTCATGGATTAATATTAAGCTAAATCTTTAAATTATTTATTAAGAGTCTTGTTTCTCAGCAAGTATAGACTCATTATAGAGAGGAATAGTAAACAAATAATTAAAATTTCAAGTAAATACCCTAATTATGGGATGGGATTTATTATTGTATCAAACAACAAGAAAATGCTTCGTATTATTTACAGTTTTATGTCTGATTCTAAGTTTTCAATTCCAGCTTACTGTTTTCAAAACTAATTCACAACTTCCCACTGTTGAGATTCAATGGACTTATCAGACAAATGCCCCTATTTTTTCCTCTCCTGCAGTGGCTGATTTAACCAATGATGGAAAGCTGGATTTAATATTTTGCTCTATGGAAAATACCTTTGCTCTTGATTCAGAGGGAAAATTGATTTGGAATAACACTGATATAAATAGGCGTCTTTTTTCTACAGCAACTCCTGCGATAATAGATATAGATGGAAATAATTCTTTGGAAATAATTGTTGATTCGTTTAATTATGGCGTGTATTGCGTAAATCGCTTCGGAGAAATAGTTTGGTTTCATGAAGAGCGCTTTATAGTAACTTCACCTGTGATAGCTGATTTAGATAATAATGGAGATATGGAGATCATTTTTGCTACCAATCAGAGAATCCTGTGCTTGAATTCATCTGGACTTGTGAAATGGAACTATACCGTTGAAGTATCCTATTTATATAGCAATCAATTTGCCTTGGCTGACCTTGATGATTCAGGTGATGTTGAAATATTAATTAATACTAAAGGTAATGAGCTTTTATGTTTGAACGCAGATGGTACAAAAGCTTGGACTTCAAGTTATTTAGGTATGCCAATAACCGCGGATTTAGATGGAGATAAATCAAAAGAGATAATCCTTTCTTCACACGATCAGGTAACATGTCTTAACAGTACGGGAGGTCTACTTTGGGAGTTTGTGGGAGGAAGTGGTTTCACTGTACTTGGTGTAGCAAACATCATTAATGATGTAAAAAATGAAGTGATAGTTTGTTCTGATTCAGGAAAAAGTGTGATTTGTATAAATTGGAGGGGAGAATGGGAGTGGACCTATTTTGCTGATGATACGCCAACTTCACTTTGTATTGCTGATATTAGTGGCGATGGACGTTTGGAAATTATCGTTGGAACTGATTATAATAGTCTATTTTGTTTGAGTGCAAATAAAGAGCTACTCTGGGAATTCAGTCTCTCCGATGAGTTCTTAAAAGAAGTAGCTTATCCTTGCATAATTGATTTAGATAATGATGGAATACTTGAAATCATTTTTGCTCATTTTCAAACAGCGTATTGTCTAAAGGTCAAGGGTATTAGTGAATCGGGTATAGCTCCGTGGTATTGTAAAGGAGGAACTGTTTTTAGAACTGGTACATTAGATTCTGATGGTGATTACATGGATGACCTCTCAGAGGAAACTTGGTTACAAACAGATAGCTATGTTAGAGATTCCGATTCCGATTATCTCACAGATGGAGAGGAGTTTTTATGTTACCATACTGATCCAACAAACCCTGATACAGACGGAGATGGTTTTCTCGACGGTGAAGAAATAATAGCTGGAACCGATCCTTTAAATCCAGATGATAATCTTTCGATAAGAAGAAAATTGATTACTAAAAAAGTCTTGTTAATTATAATTCCAATAATAGTCATTTTGTCAGTGTTATTGATAATATCTAAGAAGTTTATCCCAAGAGTTGCTGAAAAATAGAGAGAAAGATATTGATAACTCCATAGGTTTAACCATAAGCGTTTGTGAGAGACTTCAATAGAAGCTCAAGGAAGCAAGAAAATTATTAGTGACTCTAATAATTAAACCATAGCGCGTTTGGCTTCGGTATTTAACGCAAACTTAAAAAACTGAAAGGATTGAATGAAAATTATTACTGTAGGCCTGTAGTTCAGTGGATAGAATGCTCGGCTTCGGACCGAGTGGTCGGCGGTTCGAATCCGTCCAGGCCTGCCAATTAATATTTTGAATGTTTTTTGTAACTCCTAAAGATTTAATAGGTAAAACAAGAAACCTTATACCATTAACAAAAATATGAAAGAAGGCTTTAAACTCATGGAATGGTGGGCTATCTTACTTATTGTTCTTGGAGGCATTATCGGGCTAGCAGCAGTAGTCATAATTGGTTTTATGATTTTTCTTGCAGCAACAGCTGACTCGAGAAAATAATTTAATCTAATATTTTACAAGTAAAATAAGTTCTTAGCACCACATTTTTGTGGTGCCCTTTTAATTTTATTCCCCGATTATTTTTTTAATTTCCTTATTTACTTTTTGAGCGATTTTTATTCTTCCTTCACTCTCTTCTTTCCCTAATCCAACTTCTGTTATTACTTTTGTATATCTCCCTGTTCCACTTGGTCTTATACTTGTTATTAACATATTATCTTTTGTGTCTCTTAGAATTAAATTCTGTCCATCTAAAGTTGAATGATATATTTTCTCAAAATTTTTCTCAAAATAGTTTATTATTTTTTTATCTGAATTTAAAACTTTTTCCAATCTTTGTGGATAATTTAAATCTAACATATCTATTTGTGTATTTACTACATTTACTTCTGGAAATACTGGCATTTTCTCATTTTCAGTGAACCAATACATCATCCATAATGCTTGTTGATATGGTGATTTCATACATATTGGATGTGTTTTATTATAGAATATGTCTGTGTAATCTGCTCCTGATAGTTGATTTAATTCAGGTTTTTCAAACAGTAATTCATTTGCTCCTAAGAAGAATGCTGGTTCTCCTTGTGCTGTAGCGTATACTTTATCCGTAAATCTCTTTAATGATGAAAGCATCAGAAGTGAAATCCTTTCTTGTACTAAAATATAGGCATCTGGTTTTCGTTCCTTTGCTTCAGCAATTAGGCCTGTTGTAAACGATTCTTCTTGGTTATCTATTATTTTTTCTTTTCCTATTCCAGGTGTTTTTACTAGAAATGTTCTATCTGCATCTGCATCGTGACTAAATACTGCTTGAGTTTGTTTATAATACTCTTCTGATAATTGATCCCAAATTTCTCTTGGATCAC
>Ga0307380_10003645_pt1 | contig 21166 bp, 19 predicted proteins | sample UN3MG_FD_202239 | JGI IMG/M metagenome (GOLD analysis project Ga0307380, IMG submission 202239) | Soil microbial communities from Risofladan, Vaasa, Finland - UN-3 | ecosystem: Environmental > Terrestrial > Soil > Coastal area > Acid sulfate soil | place: Finland: Risofladan, Vaasa | collected... | reverse complement strand
AGCGCGAAGCCAAAGCGCGCATCCTCATTCTGGACGGCGCCATGGGCACGGCCATCCAAGGCTACAAGCTGGACGAGGCTGCCTATCGCGGCGAGCGGTTCAAGGACCATCCGCGCGACCTGAAGGGCAATAACGACCTACTGGTGCTGAGCCAGCCCGACATCATTCAGGAAATCCACGACAAGTACCTGGAGGCCGGCGCCGACATGCTCGAGACCAACACCTTCAATGCGCAAGCCATCAGCCAGGCCGATTACGGGCTGGAGGAGATCAGCTTCGAGATGAATGTCGCCGCGGCCAAGCTCGCCCGCGAGGCGGCCGATGCATGGACGGCGAAGACGCCGGACAAGCCGCGCTTCGTCGCCGGCGCCATCGGCCCCACCAACCGCACGGCGTCCATCTCGCCGGACGTGAACAATCCAGGTTTCCGCAATGTCAGCTTCGATGAGCTGGTCGAGGCCTACGCCACCCAAACACGCGGGCTGATCGAGGGCGGCGTCGACACGATCCTGATCGAGACCGTATTCGACACGCTGAACGCCAAGGCGGCCGGCTTTGCCGTCGAGCAAGTCTTCGACGAAATGGGCGCCGAGCTGCCAATCATGATCTCCGGCACCATCACCGATCTGTCGGGCCGCAACCTCTCAGGCCAGACGCCGGAAGCCTTCTGGTACTCCATGAAGCACCTAAAGCCGTTCTCCATCGGTCTCAATTGCTCCTTCGGCGCCGAGCAGCTCAGGCCGTCGGTCGATGAGATGGCCCATGTCGCCGACACCTATGTCAGCGTCTATCCCAATGCCGGGCTCCCCAACGAGATGGGCGAGTATGACGAGACACCGGAGCAGATGGCCGTGCTCCTGGAGGACTGGGCCAAGAACCGGCTGATCAATATTGTCGGCGGCTGCTGCGGCACCACTCCCGACCATATCCGCGCCATCGCCGATGCGGTGGCCAAGTACAAGCCACGCAAAGTGCCGGAGGTCGAGCATGCGCTCCGACTCTCCGGCCTCGAACCTTTCGTCCATGGGTGATTTCAAGTGACCAATGCTGCCCAGAACTTCGTCATGGTGGGCGAGCGGACCAACGTCACCGGATCCGCGCGCTTCCGTAAACTTATCGAGGCCAACGACTACGCCACGGCGCTTGAAGTCGCCCGCCAGCAGGTGGAGAGCGGCGCCAATATGCTCGACGTCAACATGGACGAGGGCATGCTGGACTCCGAGAAGGCCATGGGGACTTTGTTGAACTTAATTGCCGCCGAGCCCGACATCTCGCGCGTGCCGATCATGATCGACTCATCGAAATGGTCGGTCATCGAGACGGGCCTCAAATGCGTGCAAGGCAAGTCGGTGGTGAACTCCATCAGCTTGAAGGAGGGCGAGGAGCCGTTCCTTGAGCATGCGCGCAAAGTCCTGCGCTATGGCGCCGCCGTGGTGGTCATGGCTTTCGACGAAGAGGGCCAGGCCGACACCGCCGACCGCAAGTTTGAGATCTGTAAGCGGGCGTACAAGCTGCTCACCGAGACCGTCGGGTTTCCGCCCGAGGACATCATCTTCGATCCGAACATCTTCGCCGTCGCGACCGGCATCGAAGAGCATAACGATTATGGCCTCGCCTTTATCGAGGCGACCCGCCGCATCAAGGAAGAGCTGCCTTACGTGCATGTGTCGGGCGGCGTGTCGAACCTCTCGTTTGCCTTCCGCGGCAACGAGCAGGTGCGCGAGGCGATGCACTCGGTGTTCCTCTATCACGCCATCCAGGCGGGCATGGACATGGGCATCGTCAATGCCGGTCAGCTCGCGCTCTATGACGACATCAAACCGGAACTGCGCGAGCTCGTCGAGGATGTGATCCTCAATCGGCGCGACGACGCCACCGACCGCCTGCTGGAGGCGGCCGAGCGCTACAAGGCCGGCGCCTCGCAGAGAAAAGAGGCGGATCTGTCCTGGCGCGAAAAGCCGGTCGAGGAGCGCCTGACCCATTCGCTGGTGCACGGCATCGCCAATTTCATCGAGGAAGACACGGAGGAGGCGCGCGCGAAAGCAGAGCGTCCGCTGCATGTCATCGAAGGGCCGCTAATGGCCGGCATGGGCGTCGTCGGCGATCTGTTCGGCGCCGGTAAGATGTTCTTGCCGCAAGTGGTCAAGTCGGCGCGCGTGATGAAACAGGCCGTCGCCTACCTCATGCCCTACATGGAGAAGGAGAAGGAGGAGCAGGGGCTCGCCCAAGGGGAGCCCGCCGGCCGGGTTCTGCTCGCCACCGTCAAGGGCGACGTGCATGACATCGGCAAGAACATCGTCGGCGTCGTGCTCCAGTGCAACAATTACGAGGTCACCGATCTCGGTGTCATGGTGCACTCACAGACGATCCTCGACGCGGCGCGTGAGAAGAATATCGACATCATCGGCCTGTCCGGCCTCATCACGCCTTCACTCGACGAGATGTGCCATGTGGCGGCGGAGATGGAGCGGGAGGGCTTCGACCTGCCGCTGCTCATCGGCGGCGCCACCACGAGCCGCGTGCACACCGCGGTGAAGATCAGCCCGAACTATCAACGCAGCCAGGCGATCTATGTGACCGATGCCAGCCGCGCCGTGGGCGTGGTCTCGGGGTTGATGTCGAAGGAGGGGCGGCCGAAGGAGATCGCCAAGGTGCGCGAGGAATACGAGCGCATGGCCGAGTCCTATGCGCGCGGCCAGGAAGAGAAGACCAGGGCGCCGCTGGCCCAGGCCCGCGGCAATGCGCTGAAGCTCGACTGGGCGGGATATACGCCGCCCAAGCCGACCTTCCTCGGCACGCGCACGCTGAAGAGCTACGACCTTGCCGATCTTGCCCGCTACATCGACTGGACGCCGTTCTTCCAGGCCTGGGAGCTGAAAGGCCAATACCCGCGCATTCTGGAAGACGACAAATACGGTGAGGCCGCCCGTCCTCTGTTCGAGGACGCCCAAGCCATGCTGAAGCAGATCATCGACGAGAAATGGCTCACCGCGGAGGCCGTGCTCGGCTTCTGGCCCGCCAATAGTGTGGGCGACGATATCGAGCTCTATGCCGACGAGAGCCGCAAGGCGCCCTTCGCCACGCTGCACACGCTGCGCCAGCAAATGGCCCGCGACAGCGGCCGGGCGAATATCGCGCTTGCCGACTTCATCGCGCCGAAAGAGACAGGCGTCGCGGACTATATCGGCGGCTTCGCCGTCACCGCCGGCATCGGCGAGGACGACGTTGCGCGGCGCTTCGAGCGCGCCAATGACGACTATTCGAAGATCCTGGTCAAATCGCTCGCCGACCGGCTGGCGGAAGCCTTCGCCGAGGCGCTACACGCCAAGGTGCGCCGCGAGCTTTGGGGCTATGCGCCCGATGAGACGCTCTCGAATGAAGCGCTCATCGCCGAGGATTATGCAGGCATCAGACCCGCGCCCGGGTATCCGGCCCAACCGGACCACACCGAGAAGGGCACCCTGTTCGACTTGCTCGAGGTGGAGAAGGAGATCGGCGTGAAGCTCACCGAGAGCTACGCCATGTGGCCGGCCGCCGCCGTCTCGGGCTTCTACTTTTCGCACCCTGAGAGCCGCTATTTCGGCGTCGGCAAGATCGGCCGCGATCAGGTGGAGGACTATGCCGCGCGCAAAGGCTGGTCGGTCGAGGACGCTGAGCGCTGGCTCGCGCCGATCCTCAACTACGACCCCAAGCGCCTGGCAAACGCGGCGGCCTGATCCGCTGGGTCCCAGCGGTGAGGCCCCCAGGCGGTTGGATCCGCCGGTGGTGCCTCATGAGTGCTGAAATGTCGGTGGTGGCCCGATGAGGCCAAAGCCTCGCCTAGATCATCCCCAGGATGACGGCGGCGAGGAAGCTGAACGATACGATGGCCGTGACCACGGTCAATTTGGCTGTGAGTTCCATCGGAAGCTCTCCTTTCCGATCGGAGGGGTGCCCGTTCCGCAACCGGACGATTCTACCGGCTCCCCAGCGCGTGCCAAGTCGTTTTGTTGCTGCAGCGCACAATGAAAGATGCGTTGCGAGCTGAGCCAAACAACGTCTGGCGTGGGTTTTGGGTCCACGCCCATGACAATTTTTTTTGCGGGACCGCCTATTTCGGCCCTCAAAGGCGGTTGGTTCGGGGGGAGTGCCCAGGCTCCAGCGGCCATAATCGAGGGCGCTCGGCTTGGATAGCCTGTGGAAATTTTCGGGCACAAAAGGCCTCGGCTCGACCGTCGACCGACAAACCCCCTCAAACCGGGAGTGCGTGCTCGATCAGCGGATCGGGTTCGGGGGCGCCTGGGACACCATGGGGCAATCGAGCGTCTTTTCCAGCGCGTCGGCCAACTCGCCCTCGTCATTGGCTTTGATGTAGAGGCCGTTGTTCTGATCGGCGATGCACATGAGGTCCATGACGCTGTTGCCGCTGCCGGTCCAGGAGAAGCCGCTATAGCGAAAACCGATGACGTGGACGGTGAGCTGAGCGGCCTCGTCGTGGAGTTTCTTGGCGAGATCGCACGGCGACCGCCCGCAGGTCTCCTCGCCGTCGGTCACCACCACGACCACGCCGGGCTTGTTGCGGAAGTCCAGCGCCTCGGCGGCCTCCTCAATGGCCTGAGTCAGCGGGGTCTTCCCGGCTGGAACCAGGGAGTTCACTGCCCGCATGATTGGCTTGGCCGCATTGGCCATCGGCTTCATGTCGAGCTGGACGTTGCACTGATTATAGGGGCCGGGCCCGTAGGTGACGAGACCCACGCGGCGGAATCGCGTGGCGCTGGGCAGCACCTGGCGGAGGGCGGAGCGCACTTCGTCGATACGCGGCCGCGAGTTCGGGATGCCGAGCGTTTGATTGCCGGACATGGAGCCCGAGGCATCGAAGACGATCATGGCGTCGTCGGTGCACGGGCCCGGCTTCTCGCCGTCTTGGGCAACGGCCACGGAAACCTGCCCGGCGGCAAGGATCGCGGCCAAGCCGCCGATCAGCCGAACAGGCAGAAGGTCGGCAAGTCCAATGCCACGACGCTGCATTCCTAGACACTCCCTTGGTAATTTTGGCCGGAGTGTAGCCAAAAACATTGCAAAAAGGGAATAGCAGGAATGCCAAGACGCAGCCGTGACCGTTATCTTGCGCGCACGGCATCGACACATTGATCAGGAGGGTTAAGGGCTGAGAACGGTTAAGGGCTGAAGAGCAAGGCCACGTAGACGAAGAACAAGAGAAGGTGGACCGCCCCCTGGAGCACGTTGGTGCGGCCGCCGGCAAAGGTCAGCCCGCTCACGAACAGCGTCACGACCAGGAGCACGGTCTCGACATCCGAGAGGCCGAGATGGACATGTCTGTTGGTGAGAAGCCCGATAATCAACACCGCAGGAATGGTCAGACCGATGGTGGACAGCGCCGAGCCCAAACAGACATTGACCGCGCGTTGAATTTGATTGGCGAGCGCGGCGTGGAAAGCGGTGAGCCCTTCCGGGGCAAGAACCAGAACCGCGATCAGCAACCCGCCCAAGGGTTCCGGCAGGCCGAGATCCTCGATGCCGAAATCGACGATCACCGCCAGATACTCCGACAGAGCCACCACGGGGATCAGTGTCAGCAAGAGCATCACGACGTGATAGGCGAGTGAGCGGGTCGTATCCGCACCATGTTCCGGCGCTGGTTGGGCTGGCTCGTCGGGGCGCGTTTCCGGCTCGGCGAAGAACGCGCCGTGCCGCATCGTCTGGATGAAAATAAAGACGCCGTAGAACAGGAGGGTGATGGCGATAAACAACAGCGCCTTGCCGGGGGCCTCGACGGGGCTTGGCGTCGTCTCGGTGTATTTCGGCAGAACCAGCGCCACGATTGAAAGAGCCGACATGACCACGAGGAAGGATCGCGCGCCGGTAAGGTTGCACTCCTGCTCCCAGTAGCGCAGCGCACCGATGAGCAGAGCCGTGCCCACCATGCCGTTCAGCACGATCATCAACGTGGCAAACATCACGTCGCGCGCCAGCGTCGGATTGTTTTGCCCATGCAGCATGATCGCCGCGAGCAGGGCCACCTCGATGACGATCACTGAAAACGTGAGCACGAGCGTGCCGTACGGCTCACCCAGCCTCTCGGCGACCGCATCGGCGTGACGCACAACACCGAACGAGCCCCACATCAACACCCCGAACAGCCAGAAAAACAGGAGCACGGTGAGCGCGTGGCTCTCGAGATCGGAAAGCAACGTGTCGCCGACGGTGAAGAAGATGAGGGCCGTGACAACGCCGGCCACCGCGGGCGCCTCGGCGGCAAGAAACGACCTTATGCCTGGCTCTGTCTTGGCTGCTAACATGGTAATTCGTATGTGCCGGACCGGCCGACCACCGTCCACCGATTTCCTGGGCTGAGTCTGCGTTGAGCTTAACCGCTGCTGGCGACAGCCACAGCGTTCATGTAAAAGCCTTTTACATGAATCACTCAGGCCGCGGCTGGCGGCGCCCAGGCTCCTATCATCACGGCAACCTCAAAGAGGTGCTGCTGGAGGCCGCGCGCAAGCTCATCGAGGAGCATGGCGCCTTCGGCTTTAGCCTGACCGAGGCCGCGCGCCTAGCCGGCGTCAGCCCCGCCGCGCCCTATCGCCATTTCCGCGACCGCGACGCGCTTCTCGCCGAGGTCGCCCGCCACGGCTTCGAGCGCTTCGCCGCCCAGCTCGATGCGGCCTGGAACAATGGCGTGCCGACGCCGCTGTCGGCCATCGAAAATCTCGGCCGCGCCTATCTCGCCTTCGCCCGCGAGGAGCCGGCGAGCTACACGGTCATGTTCGAGGCAAGTCTGGCGCCAGGCACGGAAGGCGAGAGCACGCCCGAAGCCCAGCGCGCCTTCGATGTCTTGCAGCGCGCGGCGGCTGCTCTGTGCCGTCAGCTTCCGGAGGAGAAGCGGCCACCGGTCAAGCTGGTCAGCCTGCACATCTGGACCATGGCCCACGGGGTTGCCTCACTTTTCGCCCAGGAAGGGCGGGCGGCGCGCAAAGTGCCGATGACGCCTGAGGAGGTGCTTGAAAGCGGGCTCCTCATCTATCTGAAAGGACTCGGGGTTCTGCCCGACGATAAGGGTGAGGGGACGGCGCCAAAGTAGCGGTCCAGTCGCTAGCGGCTACTTGCCTCGAGCCATTTGAGCACGCGGTCCCAGTCGCTGCGCGAGCCGTTGTAGATATTGCGGTCGACCTTGCCGCTCACCCCCGGCACGCTGCCCGTGGTTGTGAACTGCCAGAAGGCCCAACTCCGGCCGGGATAGATCTTGGCCGGCTCCGCCGCGACGGAGCGCAGCCAGAATTGATGACTCTTGAACTCGCCGCGCAGCACGTCGCTGTGAAACGCGGGATCGGTGTAGATGATCGGCCGCTTGCCCGTGTGCCGTTCCATGGCGTCCAGGATGATCTTGATCTTCTTTAGCGCGAGTTCGGGTGAGATCTTCTGTGGGCAGGTCTTGGAATGGGTATGCCACTCCAGATCGAGCACCGGCGGCAATGCATCGGGGTCGCGCGGCACGTTACGTACGAACCACTCTGCCTGCTCGCTGGCGTAGCGGCACCAGTAGATAAAGTGGTAGGCGCCGCGCGCCACGCCGGCGCGCTTGGCTGCATGCCAGTTCTGCCGGAATTTCGGATCGAGATGGTCGCCGCCCTCGGTGGCCTTGATGTAGGCAAACTGGATGCCGGCCTCGCGGACCTTCCGCCAGTTGATATCGCCTTGCCAATACGAGACGTCGATGCCTTGGATCGGCATGGTGTGGGCGCGGACCACGCCCTTATGCGGCTTGACGTCCTTGAGCGAGCGGGCCAGCGCGGCCCCGCCGCCGGCGATCCCCACGGCGATGGCGGCGGTGATGGTGGCGATAAGCCACAACCTCAGGAGATGAGCACACCCAGAACGCATTGAATCCCTCTAAACCCTGACGAAGCTTACAATTTTCAGCGAATTGACGGTCCAGTCTCGACTCTCGGGGTTAAATTTTCTTTGGCGCCCCTACGCAAGTCCGCCTGCACACACCATATTTTGAGGCATACCCTTGACCGCCTTGCCAAGGGGCCACATCTATGTAAATGTGAATAACATTTACACCGAAGCCGAAGGAAGGATCCTGATGCAACTGGTTGCGACCTTGGACGACTACGGAAAGCCGGCTTGGATCGGGGCGACGATCCTCGGCTTCATTGTTTGGTGGCCCATTGGCCTTGGCGTTTTGGCCTATCTGATCTGGAGCGGACGCATGGGATGTGGACATAACAAGACGGCATGGCGCGAGTACTTCACCTCCGAAGCGCGGCGATTTGGCGGCGGCTTTGGTCCGGGTGGCTCGACCGGCAATCACGCTTTCGATGAGTATCGCGAAGCGACCCTGAAGCGGCTGGAGGAGGAGGCGACCGAGTTCCAGTCCTTCCTCAAGCGCTTGCGTCACGCGAAGGACAAGGCTGAGTTCGACCAGTTCATGTCCGAACGCGGTCACGGCCAGACGCCGACGGCAATCTAGGTGCTGAACGCTAAAATAGGCTCACCCTGCGAAGCGAGCCGAACACGCTGAGAAGGCGCGGGATCTCATCCCGCGCCCTTAATCGTTGTTCCCCTTAATCTTTGTGCCAACGACAGGCTTTTCTTCCGCGTGCGCGCTTGTAGGATGCGGCCGAAACCGCCCCCTGGCGGATGGAGAAACCCGAAAAACCTGAGGTTGGACACAATGCATCGCGTAAACGGACAACTCGCCGCTTTGTTGATTGCCGGATTTGTCTTCGCCGCGCCGGCCGCCGCCATGGCCGGACCCACCGACCTGGAGGACCTTGCCAAGAACCCCCAGGACTATCTCGGTCAGGAGATTGAGTTGGTGGGCTTCTGCGTGAAGGGCGGACGCTCCGGAGATGTGCTGGGCTATGAGTGCGTCACCGAGGACGGCATCTATGTCGATACCGACGAGATCGAGCCCGAGACGGCGAAGAAGACACTGGGTGACTGCGGCGCCACGCAAGACGAGTCCTGCCGCGCCACCATTCAATTCGTGCCGCACTCCTATACGACGTCGGGCGCCATCGAACCTGACAGGTCGGTCCTGGTGTTCAATTCCGAGAAGGCCAAGGTGAGCTTCTAAGCGCGGCTCAACGGTAATTCTTCAGCACGCTTGTCGCGCCGAATGTCTTGAACACGAACGGCAGCACCAGCGGACTGAAGATGATCTTGGTGGCGAGACGGCGCAGCCAGGGCCGCGAATGCGCCGATGGAATAAAGACCTTCGCGAAGGTCGCGGCGTCCTCCTGGCGCGCGGCGACCGCCGGCTTGAGCTCCGCTTCATAGGCGGCGAACGCGGCTCTGTGGTCGCGATCGTAGCGTTCTAGCTCCTGTGCGATCACATACGCCCCGGCCATCGCCATATGCGAGCCTTGACCTGCCAGCAGGGTCAGGCAACCGCAGGCATCGCCGAGCAGCGCCACGCGGCCCCGTGACCAGCGGGGCATGGCGATCTGGGTGAGCGTATCGAAGAAGATCGGTTCCGTGCCGTGATAAGCTTCGAGCATCGGCTCGCCGATCCAGCCTGAGCCCTCATAGGCCTTGCGCACGAGGGCGAGCCGTTCCTCGGGCGGCACATAGGTCTCGTCGTGCCGGAACACATAGGTGGCATCGAGACGCTTGTCGTCCAGCGGGTAATACGCCGCCACGCGGTCCACATCCTCATGGAGCTTCATCGCCCGGCCGACGAGAAATGAATGCTCGGTGAGATGGAACGCCGCCACATAGGCGCCGAGGAACCGGGCGAACTGGCGTTCGTCGCCGAACACCAGATGACGTACTTGGGAATGCACGCCGTCCGCGCCGAACACGAGCGCGAAGTCGTCCTCGCTGCCGTCATCGAACGTGATGTGGACGGCGTCGGCCGTCTCCCCGATCTGGGTAATCTCCGAGCTGAATTTGATCTCGACATCCAGGCCCTGCGCGCGTTCGTGGAGAATGCGCACGAGGTCCGGCCGGCGCAGATAGACATATTTGCCGCCGAGCGCGCGTGACACGCGCGAGATCGGGACGGAGGCGTAGGCCTCGCCTCGTGCGTCCACGAATTGCAACGCATCGATGGGGTAGCGCAGGGCTCGAAGGGCGTCGGTCAGTCCCATGCGTTCGGCCACGTCCCAGCCAGTGCCGAAGAAGTCCATCATGTAACCTTCGGTGGGAAGCGCATCGTCGCATTCGACCACGAGCGGGTCGTGGCCTTGCTCTTTCAACAGCACCGCGAGCGTGAGCCCGGCGATGCCGGCGCCGGAGATGAGAATCCTGCCCGTCTGCGTCATGACGGGCCTCCTTGGCCACGGCTCATTTGCGCGACTTTCTCACGGCCTTCTTCTTCGCGGCACTCGTTTTCCCATAGCCCCCGCCGGTCGGCGTCTTGATGACGATCGCCTCGCCGGCCGCGATCACCGTCTGGTCAGCGCCCTTCAAGCGCTCGAGATGGCCGCTGCGCCGCCGCACCCAGTTCTCTCCGGTCTCGCCGGGCTCTCCGCCTTTCGCGCCGAAGGGGCGCACCTTGCGGCAGCCTGACAGGATCGCGCAATCCATCTCTTCCAGGAAACGAAGAACGCGCAATGTCCCGTCGCCTGCGTGCCATTCGCCTTTGCCCCCGGAGCCGCGGGTGATCTCGAAGCGCTCCAGCAACACAGGATAACGGAGTTCCAGCACTTCCGGATCGGTAAGCCGCGAATTGGTCATGTGCGTCTGCACTGCGGGCACCCCGTCGAAGCCGGGACCGGCCGGCGCGCCCGAACAGATCGTCTCGTAGTACTGGAACTGCGCATTGCCGAAGGTGAGATTGTTCATTGTGCCTTGGGCGGAGCCCAGTACCCCGAGCGCGCCATAGAGGCAGTTCACGATGGTCTGGCTGGTCTCGACATTTCCCCCTGCGACCGGCGCCGGATACTTCGGCTTGAGCAGCGAGCCCTTGGGCACCACGATTCTGATGTGGCGCAGGCAGCCGGCGTTCAGCGGAATGTCTTCGTCCACCAGCGTGCGGAACACGTAGAGCACGCAGGCGCGCGTGATCGGCTCCGGTGCGTTGAAGGTCGTCGTGGTCTGCGGGCTCGTGCCGGTGAAATCGACGACGGCCTTCTTGGCTTGTCTGTCGATGGTGATGGTGACCTTGATCACACAGCCTTGGTCCGTTTCGACCTCGAAGCGGGAGCTCTTGAGCTTGCCGATGACGGCGCGCACGGCCTCCGCCGCGTTGTCCTGCACATGGCCCATATAGGCCTTCACCGTCGCCAACCCGTAATGGCGCACCATCTTGCGCAGCTCGATCACGCCTTTCTCGTTGGCGGCGACTTGCGCTGTCAAATCGGCGATGTTCTGCGCAAGGTTTCGCACCGGGTAGGGCGCCGCCGTCAGCAGCGCGCGCACGTGAGCTTCACGGAAGCGGCCTTTTTCCACGAGCTTGAAGGGGTCGATATAGACGCCTTCCTCTTCGATGGATTTCGCCTTGGGGCTCATTGACCCTGGCGCGATGCCGCCGATGTCGGCGTGATGGCCGCGCGCGGCGACGAAGAACAACAGGTCGGGGCGGCTCTCGGCGAACACCGGCGTGACCACGGTGATGTCGGGGAGATGCGTGCCGCCGTTATAAGGCGCGTTCAGCATCCACACGTCGCCTGGCTTCAAGGAGTCGCCCACTTCGCGCAATATCGTCTCGACGCTGCGGTCCATGGAGCCGAGATGCACGGGGATATGCGGCGCATTGGCGATGAGGTGCCCGCGTCCGTCGAAAATGGCGCAAGAGAAGTCGAGCCGCTCCTTGATGTTGACCGAGCGCGCTGTGTTTTGCAGCGCGTAGCCCATCTGCTCCGCCACCGACACGAACAGATTGTTGAACACCTCCAGCATCACGGGGTCGGCTTTCTTGCCTACCTTCTCTTCCGCCTTCTTCTTGGCGGCGCGGGTGAGCAGGAGATGGTCCTTGGCGGTGACCGCACCTTGCCACGCGGGCTCGATCATCACCGTTTGGTGGTCCTCGATAATGAGCGCGGGCCCTTCAATCTGTATGCCCGGCGCAAGATCGGCGCGCAGATAGACGGGAACGTCGTGCCACTTGCCATGCGTGAAGACGTCGGCATGCGTGTGCGGCTCAGGCGCCGGCCCAGCGTCCGCCGCCGCGACGTCGCGCTCCTCGATCAGCGCGCCGCCGCCCACGGCCTCGACTTCCACCGCCTCGATCTCGATGTCCTTCTCCGGACTGATGAAGCCGAAGCGTTGCTGATGGGCCATTTCGAACAGGGCGCGCATGCCGCGCAATGAGCCGACGGGGACCGGCAGCGAACTGTCCGTGCCTTCATAGCGAAGATGCGCCTGCGCCGTGACCTTCACGGCGTCCGCCTCGATCCCTTGGTGCACCAGTTCCGCGCGCGCCTCGTCTGTCAACGGCGCGCGGATCTCTGCAAGCGCCAGAAGACCGCCATCGTCGAAGCGCGTGAGCACGGCCTGGGTACGTGTGGCGCGCAAACTCGCAAGCCCCATGCCGTAGGCCGACAGCACGCCGGACAGCGGATGCAGCAGCACGGACTTGATACCGAGCGCGTCGGCCACCAGGCAGGCATGCTGCCCGCCCGCGCCACCGAACGAATTCATCACATAAGCGCCGACGTCGTAGCCGCGCTGCACGGAGATGGTCTTGATGGCGTTGGCCATGTTCTGAACGGCGATCTTGATGAAGCCGTCGGCGATCTCCTCGGGGTCGCGCCCATCGCCGAGCTTCCGGGCCAGCGCCTTGAACGCGCGTGCCACCGCCGGACGGTCGAGCGTCTGGTCCTGGTCGGGCCCGAAGATATGCGGGAAGAAATCGGGCTGGAGCTTTCCGGTCATGACATTCGCGTCGGTGACCGTGAGCGGGCCGCCGCGGCGATAGGCCAGCGGCCCCGGGTCGGCGCCCGCCGAGTCCGGCCCCACCCGGAACCGCGCCTCGTGGTAATGCAGGATCGAGCCGCCGCCCGCCGCCACTGTATGTATGAGCATCATCGGCGCGCGCACGCGGGCCCCGGCCACCACGCTCTCGAACGTGCGCTCGTAAGTCCCGTCATAGTGGCACACGTCGGTGGAGGTGCCGCCCATGTCGAAGCCGATCACCTTGCCGAAGCCGGCCGCGTGCGCCGTCTCCACCGCGCCCACGACGCCGCCCGCGGGGCCGGACAGGATCGCGTCCTTGCCCCGGAACAGATTGGCCGAGGTCAGCCCGCCCGAGGACTGCATAAATAAGAGTCGCGGGCCTTTGTTTTCCAGTCGGCCAGAGCGGTCGGCGGACAACGCGCCGGCCACACGATCGACATAGCGGCGCAGCAGCGGTGAGAGATACGCATCCACCACGGCGGTATCGCCACGGCCGACAAATTTCACCAGCGGGCTGACCTCGTGGCTCGCGGAGATCTGCGCGAAGCCAAGTTCTTGAGCCAGCCGCGCCGCTTCGTGCTCGTGCTCGGGATAGGCGTAAGCATGCATGAAGACGATGGCCACGGCGTCGATGCCGTCTTTGCGCGCGGCTTCCAGCACAGCACCGGTGGCATCAAGGTCGAGCGGCACTTCCACCGTGCCGTCGGCGCGCACGCGCTCCGGCACCTCGGCCACGCGTGTGTAGAGCATTGAGGGTTTTTCGATTTTGCGCGCGAAGATCTTGGGCCGGGCTTGGTAGCCGATCTCCAGCGCATCGCGGAAGCCGCGGCTGACGATCAGGAGCAGGGGATCGCCCTTGCGCTCCAGAAGCGCATTGGTGGCCACGGTCGTGCCCATGCGCACGCTGCCGATCTGTTCCGGCGGCAGGCGCTTGCGCCGCGGCATGCCGATCAGGTCGGCGATGCCGGCAATGGCCGCGTCCTCGTAGTTCTCCGGATTCTCCGACAGCAGCTTGGTCGTGTGGAGCCGGCCGTCAGGCGCGCGCGCCACGACGTCGGTGAACGTGCCGCCGCGATCGATGAAAAATTGCCAAGTGCCCATGTCTTGCAGCAGGTGAGCCTGGTGGTTGGTACGCGCGAGTAGAACTTACAGTGTCATGCGTCGAGCCCGGCAATGACAATATGACTCACGCAATGCGCTTCAAGCCTGCCGCGTATTGTTTCCAGCGTTTCACATAGACATCGGCGCCCCGGGCGATCATGGCGCGGGCCTTGTCGTCCACCTCGCGCACGGCCTTGGCCGGTGCGCCGAGGATCACGGCGTTGTCCGGGAATTCCTTGCCTTCGGTGATGAGCGCATTGGCCCCCACCAGGCAATTGGACCCAATCTTGGCGCCGTTTAGGATCGTGGTGCCCATGCCGATCAGCGTGTTGTCGCCGATGGTGCAGCCATGCAGAATGACATTGTGGCCGATAACGCAGGACTGCCCGACGGTCAGCGGAAAGCCGGGGTCCGTGTGCAGCGTAGCGTTGTCCTGGATTTGCGAGCGGGCGCCGATATCGATCCATTCATTGTCGCCGCGCATGACGGTGCCATACCAGATGCTGACATCCGAATGGAGCCGCACCTTCCCGACCACGATGGCGGTCTCCGCCACCCAGTAAAGACCATCCGCCGGGAACTCCGGGGCCTGTCCATCAAGCTCGTAGATCGCCATGCCTGCTCCTTTCACCCTTCAAAGGCGTGGATACCCTTCCTGGCGACCCTTGTCATTCCTGCCAGGGCGAGAATCCGCTAATCACTGGTAGATCGAGGGGGAAGAGAGTGACCGAAACATCCACATCCGAACCGCAAGAGCCGAAAGGCGCGCTGGACCGCTATTTCGGCCTAAGCGCGCAAGGCACCAGCGTGCCTCAGGAGCTGCGCGCCGGCCTCGCCACGTTTCTCACCATGGCCTACATCATCTTCGTCAACCCGGTGATCCTCGAGCAGGCGGGCATGGACCATGGCGCGGTGTTCGTCGCCACCTGCCTCGCCGCAGCGGCGGGCTCCATCATCATGGGACTCACCGCCAATTATCCCATTGCTCTGGCGCCGGGCATGGGGCTCAACGCCTATTTCGCCTTCACCATGGTGCCGGAGCTCGGCGGCGATTGGCGGTTGGCGCTTGGCGTCGTGTTCGTCTCGGGCCTGCTGTTCTTAGGCCTGTCGCTCACGCCGGTGCGCGCCTGGCTGGTCGACTCCATCCCCATGAACTTGAAGATCGGCATCGCCGCCGGCATCGGGCTGTTCCTCGCGCTGATCGGCTTGCAGAATGCGGGCATCGTCGCGGACGATCCGGCGACGCTCGTCACGCTCGGCGATCTGTCCAAGCCGCAAGCGCTGCTCGCCGCCGGCGGGTTCCTTGTCATCGCCGCGCTCGCGGTCCGCAAAGTGCCGGGCGCCATCATCATCGGCGTACTCGCCGTGACGGTGATAGCCATCCTCTCCGGTCTCGAGCCGTTGCACGGCGTGGCCTCGATGCCGCCGTCGCTGGCGCCGACCTTCCTGGCGATGGACCTCTCAGGGATCTTTCAGCTCACCACCATGGTCATGGCGCTGGCCCTGCTTCTCGTCATGATCTTGGATGCGGCGGGCACGCTGATCGGCGTTGCGCGCCAAGCCGGTTTCCTCGACAAAGACGGGCGCCTGCCGCGGCTGCGCCAAGCTCTCTTAGCGGATTCCGGTTCCGCCTCTCTTGGGGCGGTGTTCGGCACCTCGACCACGACGGCCTATATCGAGAGCGCCGCCGGCGTGGAGGAGGGCGGCCGGACCGGGCTGACGGCAATCGCCGTCGCCGCGCTGTTCCTGCTAGCGCTGTTCTTCTCCCCGCTAGCACAGACGGTCCCCGCTTACGCCACCGCGCCCGCCATTTTGTTTGTCGCCTGTCTTATGGCCGCGAGCCTCGGCGCCATTCACTGGGAGGACCCGACCGAGTACATCCCCGCGCTCATCATCGCCTTGATGATGCCGCTCACCTATTCGATCTCCGCCGGCATCGGGCTCGGCTTCATCGCCTATGTGGCGTTGAAAGCGCTGACCGGGCGCTTCGGCGACATCAACGCCGCAGTGGCGGTCATCGCGGCGGCCTTCCTGCTAAAGCTTGTCTTTGCTTGAGGCCTTGTCGTGCGTTTGGATGACGCTCAGCGAGCCATCCGTTTCCAAGACGACGCAGTCGGCTTGGGACACGTTCGATGTCCCGTTCTCGCGCAAAGCGGCTTCCACTTCTTCTTTCGTCACGCGCTGCGCCCGCATCGCCTCCATGAGGTAGGTGCCGTCACGCACAAGTAGCGTCGGCTCGCTCTTGACCAAATCCTGCACGGCTCGAAGCGGACGGAGAGCCAGGTGATGACGAATTGGAGAAAAACGAGGAGCGCCAGTGCAAGCACGCCTTCCGCCAGGGGGATGGCGTTGTTGAGGATGACGGTCGCGAATGTCGAGCCCAGTGCCACCGTCACCACGAGATCGAAGGCGTTCATTTTGCTCAAAGAGCGCTTGCCGGAGATGCGGAGCAGAGCAATGAGGGCGGCGTAGGATAGCGTTCCGACGACCAAAACCCGTAGCAGGCCGAACCAAGTATCGAAAAACATTGAACCCTCCAAAAGAGTGGGCGGCACGAGGCCGCCCACTTGCAGTTTTGCTAGGGAGTTATGCGGCTACTCGATCGCGGTCTCAGTCTCCGTTTTTGTGTCGGCGCGCTTCTCGCGCTTCTCACCGAGCCAGACGAAGTTCGGCGCGGCCTCGAGCTGCTCCTTCGTCGCGTCGAGAACGATCACCATGTCATCATGTGTGGCATCGTCGTCATCCGCGACCGTCTCGTCCGCATTGTCTGCATCGTCATCGTCGGACTTGGCGTCAGCTTTCTTCTCCATGACATCTTCGTCGCGGAATTTCAGAGCGTCGAACGGAACGCCGACGTCCTTTTCTCCGAGACCAAGGAAGCCACCGACGCCGATTGTAACCGCGACGACCTTGCCCTTCTCATTGAGGATCACGTTGTTGATCTCACCGAGAGTCTCGTTGCGCTGGTTCACCACGGTCTTGCCGATGAGGGTCTGCGCCGTCCAATCCGTGGGGGACTGGCTGGTCACATAATCGAAAGACGGCGGCGTGGTCTTCTTGGCATCGGCCATCTCGGCCGTGTCCTTCTTCGTATCCGCCTTTTCCTTCATCGCCGCCTTGTCGGCGCCATCGACATCGGTCTCGTCCGTGACCTTGTCCATGGCCTTCTTGTCGTCGGTCATGTCCTTGTCGTCGGCCATGTTGTGCTGCTTCATGGCCTTGTCGTCCGTGTCGTTTGCGGCGGTCTTGGCCGGCGCGCTCAGCTCCTCGTTCAGCTCGCGCGCCTCCTTCAGATGACCTTTCAAAGTGGGAAGCGTGTCGCCGGCCCACTCTTTCAGAGCATCGTTGTCACCTGACTTGGAGTAATCCTCGAACAGGTTCACCGCTTGCTCGTGCGCCAAAACTTGCGTGGGCACATAAGCACGATCGAAGTCAGCCCCAGACAGGTCCTTCAACGTGTTGAACTGCTCCTTGTGCCTCTCGTCCATGCCGGCAGGCATCTCGACCTTGATGCTCTCGTCCTTGACGAGTTCCTTCAGGTCCTCGGTGGTCTTGGTGTGGTCCTCGACCATCTGCTCGCCGAAGTCCTGGACGTCGTCATTTTTGGCCTTCTTGGCGGCGAGCTTGCCCGTTTTGACTTCGAACATGTCGCTGATAGCCACCTTGTTGACGAACTCCTGGGTGGAGACGGGCAAGGCGGACACCGATGTGGTGGCGAGCAAGGGCAGGGTAAGCGCCAGCGTCGCCGCAAAAGCGGTCGTTCTCATATTTCCTCCTGATGCTTTAAGGGCCGCGCGGGGGACGCGGCCAGGGTGTTTGATAGTTATTCAACGGATCAGACGGGGCCGAAGTTCCCCGCAGTGAACCTCATGCGCCAAAGCCCGCACGTCCGAGGCCCCGATGCACCCCACGGAGCCCTTGTAACCCCGGGTTCCCCCGGCTAATGAAGGCGCTCAGGGCAGAGTCCGAAGGGATCGAGAACGAGCCGATGACCACTGAAGCGACGGAAAAGGGCGGAAATCCGCTCATTATCTTCATCATTTCGTTCTGCGCGGCCATCGTCATGGCCGGCGGCTTCGCCATCGTGGTCGAGGCGTTCGTCATCGCTGCCGCCAATCTTTTCGAACTGGGCGCGACCTTTATCTGGGTTGCAAGCGGCGCCAACGCGCTCCTTGCCCTGTGGTTCGCCCTCTGGACCTTCGTCCGCTCCTGGCATGTGGAGCGGCGTCTCAGGGCCGGCCTCGAGGTCGACGAGCCTAAGGGATCGATCCTCGCCAATCTGCGGGGCTAGAGACGCCGGCACGGACCACGGAGACGCGGGGACGATTATGCAGGATGCGGCACGGTCCAAAACTCCGTATGCTCTGATCAAAGCACGTAAGTTGGGGGGATCTCGGTAATGTCGGTTTGGGGAAAGCTCGCAGGCGCGGCAGCGGGCCTCGCAGTTGGAGGCCCTATCGGGGCCCTTCTCGGCGGTGTGGCCGGGCATTACGTCATCGACCGCGACCAGGAGGCGGACGGGCCGGCCGAGAACCAAGTCGCCTTCACCGTGGGCGTGATCGCGCTTGGCGCCAAGATGGCCAAAGCCGACGGCGTGGTCACCATGGATGAGGTCAACGCCTTCAAGGAAGTTTTCAAGGTGCCCGAGGGCGAGATGAAGAACGTGGCGCGCGTCTTCAATCTGGCCAAGCAGGATGTGTCCGGCTACGAGGCCTATGCCGAGCAGCTCGCCACCATGTTTAAGGGCAACCGCAAGCTGCTCGAGGACGTGCTCGACGGTTTGTTCCATATCGCCAAGGCCGACGACGAGCTTCATCCGGGAGAGGAGCAGTTCCTTGCCCAAGTCGCCAAGCGTTTCGGCTTCACCGACACCGAGTTCAGCTACATCAAGGCGCGCCACGTGGTCGCCTCCAAGCGCAACCCCTATGAGGTCTTGGAGCTCGAGCCGACGGTCACCAACGAGGCGCTGAAGGCGCAGTACCGTAAGCTCGTCGCGGAAAACCATCCCGACAAGCTGGTCGCCCGCGGCGTGCCGGAGGAATTCATCGCCATCGCCACGGAGAAGGTCGCGACCATCAACGAGGCCTATGGCGCGATCGCCAAGGAGCGCGGGCTTTAGTCCCATCAACGTCATTCCGGCTTGCGCCGGAATGACGAGTCTCGCAAATCATCGAATAATGACCACCGCTCCCGACAGCAAGCTCGCCACATTATGGTGCCCGTCGCCCAATTACGGGACGAGGCTCGAAGGCCGCCTGCCTGATATGCTGATCCTGCATTACACGGGCATGGAAACGGCGGAGGGCGCGCTCGATTGGTTGACCCGCGAGGAGGCGAAAGTCTCCGCCCATTACCTCATCGATGAAGAGGGACGCATCACGCAGATGGTGGCGGAGACCGGCCGTGCGTGGCACGCGGGGCTGGGCAGTTGGGCCGGCGATACCGACCTCAACTCCTGCTCGATCGGCATCGAGGTCCACAATGCAGGCCACGAATTCGGGTGCCCTGACTTTCCCGACATACAGATGCAGGCCGTGGAGGCGCTCTGTCTCGATATCCTCACGCGGCATCCCATTCCGCCGCAGCGCGTCCTCGCACATTCCGACGTCTCCCCCGGGCGCAAGCGCGATCCGGGTGAGAAGTTCGACTGGGCCCGGCTGGCCCGCGCAGGCATTGGATTGTGGATCGAGCCGGCGCCCTTGGGCGGCGATCAAGGCTTGGGCGAGGGCGACGAGAACGAAACCGTCGCCACGCTGCAGCGCGATCTGCGCGACTATGGCTATGGGGTGGAGGTGACGTCGACCTACGGCAAAGGCGTCGGTCAGGTCGTGGAGGCCTTCCAGCGGCACTTCCGTCCCGCTCGTGTCGACGGCCGCGCCGACATCTCAACCCGCCAGACCCTGGCGCGTCTCCTTGCCACCCGGGCGGAAACAGCCAGCGTGTAACGCGACTTTTGAATCGGATCTTTGGCGGTCGGCGTCGAAGAAGGCCCGCCCGGAGCCGGGCGTGCCTTTACGATCGTGCGGTGAGGTGAGGTCTACTGATTGTCGTTGTAGAAGGTCTCGGCCTTGGCCACGTTGCCTTCCGCATCCTCCATGAAGGCTTCCTTGGCCGATTGCTTGCTGAAGCAATAGCGCTTGTCGCCGATCATCTCTTGGACCGAGCAGTCAGTGAACTTCTTCTTGCCTTGGGTGAGCCCAAAGGCGCAGTTGTTGCCGAACTCACCCAAGTCCCCGGCGGCCAGCGCAGCGGAACCGGAAGCGATCATCATGGCGCCAGCCAGGGTGGTGGCAAGAACAACCTTCTTCATAGACATCTCCTCTCAGACTTCGAGCTCGAAACGTTCTTGGCAATTGGTGGGAACGTCAAACGGCAGAAAATCTCCGAGGTCAATGGAGAATTGCTCCTGGGCAAAATGGAAAGGCCCGCCCCGGGGCGGGGCGGGCCTTCTTTAGTGCACTGTTGGGGAGAAACAGCGCAGGCTACTGGTTGTCGTTGTAGAAGGACTCGGCCTTGGCGAGGTTGGCCTCGGGATCCTTCATGAACAGGGTCTTGGCCTGCTCGTTGCCGAAGCAATAGGTCTTGCCGTCGATCTCGGCGTTGACGGAGCAGTCCGTCTCGACCTTCTTATCGAGTGCCAGACCCATGGTGCACATATTGTCGTACTCGCCGGTGACGGCGAAGGCAGCCGTGGAAAACAAGAGCGCGGCAGCAAACGCCGGTACGAGATAGATCGTCTTCATCGATAGTTCCTCCAAGTTGTGTTGTGCGGAGGCATTCACGCCGGGGGCGTGTCGCCCTTCTGCGCATGGCGCCACACTACGGGGAGACAACGCGCGAACTGTGTGACTGGGGTCACCTAAAGCGCCTCACATTTTCGCGATCAGGCGTGGGAAAACCGGCAAGGAAAAGCCCGCCCCCAGGGAAAGGGAGCGGGCGAACTTTCCATCGGCGTATCGCGACGAGAGGCGCCTCTAAAGCGTCTCTTCGAAGTCCATGCCTTCGAAGGTATAGCGGTCCACTTGCGTCCAGATGCCGTCTTCCTGCACCGGGACCTTGTGCACCTTGACGTTGTTGACCTTGAGCTTGCCGCTCTTCTCGTCGACCCAAAAGTCGAGGTCGTAGTACTCGTCCTTGCTGCCCGGCTTGCGGAAATCGGTGCAGGCAAAATAGTCGCCTTCCTTCTTCAAGTGGCGCACGGGCCGGTGCATCTCGA
>Ga0307380_10003644_pt1 | contig 21173 bp, 15 predicted proteins | sample UN3MG_FD_202239 | JGI IMG/M metagenome (GOLD analysis project Ga0307380, IMG submission 202239) | Soil microbial communities from Risofladan, Vaasa, Finland - UN-3 | ecosystem: Environmental > Terrestrial > Soil > Coastal area > Acid sulfate soil | place: Finland: Risofladan, Vaasa | collected... | reverse complement strand
GTATCCACGGTTCTCACGGGTACCTGATTTCCGAGTTCATGTCCCCGTTCTTCAACCAGCGTACGGATGAATACGGCGGCAGCCTGGAGAACCGGATACGATTCCCGCTGGAGGTCATCAGTGCCGTCAGAGACGCGGCGGGTGAAGATTTCGTGGTCGGTCTCAGGGTCAATGCCGAGGAGTTTGTTGAAGGCAGCTATACCCTTGACGACTTCTTGAAGATAGCCCCGCTCCTGACCAGGGATGGCAAGCTGGACTACCTGAACATCAGCGTCGGCACCTATACCTCCACGGCTACCGTCATCGACCCCATGTATTTTCCGCTCAGCTCTTTCGTGTATGCTGCCGCAGCCACCAAACAGGTCGTGGATATACCCGTATTCGCCCGGGGAAGGATAACCGACCCCGTTCAGGCGGAACAGATTCTGGCCAGCGGGCAGGCGGATATGGTTAGCATGGTACGCGCCTTCATCGCCGACCCGGAATTCGCCAACAAGAGTCAGGAAGGCCGGGTAGACGAGATAAGGCGGTGTATCGGTTGCAACGAGGGCTGCTGGGCACGGGGAACACGCGACCTTGTCATCGGTATGAATGTCGGTATGACGTGCACCATGAACCCGGCAGTGGGCCTGGAGGGAGTAACCGGCTGGGGAGAGCTTATCCCGGCACCTGACAAGAAACGGGTCATGGTGATTGGCGGCGGTCCGGCTGGCCTGGAGGCAGCACGTGTGGCCGCCCTGAGGGGTCACGAAGTGTCCCTCTATGAGCGTGGTTTTGAGCTTGGTGGGCTGACACTTGTTGCCGCCAAAGCCCCGGGAAGAGATGGCTTCCTTGACCTCGGACGGTACTATACGTACCAGATGAAGCTGCTCGATATTGATGTCCACCTGGAATCCGAGGTAACTGTAGACACGGTCCTCCAGCAGGCCCCGGATGCTGTCGTCATCGCTACCGGTTCCGTTCCGTATATCCCTGATATTCCCGGTATGGATAGCGACAATGTCTGCGAAACCCGCCAGGTTCTCCGCGGCGACGTTGCTGCAGGAGACAATGTAGTCATCATCGGGGGTGACGAGCATATTCAGGCGTTGAGCACCGCCGACTTCCTGGCCGACCTCGGTAAGAGGGTTGAGGTGATATCCCGGGAGTACCACTGCGGGGCCACGCTGGAACCATGCACCAAGCAGATTCTCTACCAGCGCCTCTTCAGCAAAGGGGTTGTGCTTACTCCACACACCTGGGTAAGGGAAATTTCCGGGGATAGTGTCCTTACCTACAATATCTTCACCGGGGAGGAGCGTCGCATCAGAGGAGTAGATACCGTGGTCATTGCCTGCGGCGGACAGGAAGACAATGCCCTGTATCACGCACTCAAAGATAGAGTGAAGGAGATACACCTGGCGGGAGACGTTCACGGTGTCCGCAGGGTGCATGACGCCACCCGGGAAGGGGCAACCGCAGGGAGACTTTTGTAGACGCCCACTCAGACTGTATACTATGGTGAAAGGGGGAGCACTAGAAGCTATGTCCTCTACCGGTGGGGTCTGGGTCCTGGTAGAACACCGGGACGATAAACTGGAAGACGGTTCTCTGGAACTCGTTGGTCATGGCCGTGAAGTTGCTGGCAAAACAGGCCAGGAACTCGCTGCCGTTATCTTTGGAGAGATACCTGAGGAACTGGTCACGCAGCTAGCCCGATACGGTGCTTCGCGCGTCCTCTGTATCAAGCACCCGGCAGCGCCTGAACGTTCTGTGGAGATAGATACTCAGCTACTCTCGGCAGCTATCGAACAGCACTCACCCGACATGGTGCTGTCGCTGGAAAGTATTACCGGCGCCGACATTGCTCGAAGACTGGCAGCGAGACTCGGCACCGGTCTGGTCACAGCCTGTGACCGGCTGGATGTCGGCGAAGACAACCTGCTCGCAGCGGTCAAACCAATATACGGCAGTAAGGCATCGGCGACCATCATCTGTCCAACGAGCCGACCCCAGATGGCCACGGTTAATCCTGACGCTATTGACCTCAAAACACCCGATGATACGGCAAGCGCTGAGGTTGTGGTTCTGCCGGTCGATATCGACCTTGAAGACCCCGGGACGAAGGCAGTGGACTTACTTCGGGGCGACCCCCGATTGGTAGCCCTGGTCGAGGCGGAGATAGTGGTTGCCGGCGGAATAGGTCTGGGGAGCAGGGAGAACTGGAAACTTGTCGAAGAGCTGGCTGATGCCATTGGCGGTTCGGTAGCAGCCACCAGGCGGGCGGTTGATGATGAATGGATCACCAGTGACCGTCAGGTAGGTCTGACCGGGAAGACGGTTAGACCAAAGTTGTACATTGCCTGTGGCATATCGGGGGCCATCCAGCATACCATGGGAATGAAAGATGCCAAGGCGATAATCGCCATAAACACCGACCGTGAAGCCCCTATCTTCAAGATGGCCGATGTAGGTGTTATCGGCGACGTTCTCAAGGTATTGCCTGTTCTGACAGCGAAACTGCGTGAGGCGCTCAAGGACAAGCCCGAACCTGGAGCGGATGCAGTGTTTGAAGCACTGAGTAACCCCTAAGACATGAGGTAGTCTATGAACATAGTCGTCTGTGTAAAGCAAGTACCTGACATCGAAGGCAGGGTGGTCGTTGAGAAGGGAGTCATCTCTGTGCAGGCTATGGTATCGAGCGACGTAATGAATCCGCAGGACCTGCTGGCCATCGAAGAGGCGATACGCATCAAGGAAGAGAGCGGTAACGGCAAGGTAACTGTAATCAGCCTGGGGTCTTCCGAGACCGAAGAGACCCTGCGCAAGTGTCTCGCCCTGGGCGCTGACGATGCCGTCCTTCTGGACGACTCCGCATTTGTCGATGGTGACAGCTATGCCACCGCGTGTACCCTCGCCAGAGCTATTAGCCCTATTCCCCATGATATTATCCTCTGCGGGCAGAGGGCGGATGACAGCCAGTCGGGGCAGGTAAGTGCCTACCTTGCCAGGATACTTGGCGTTTCTCTTGTCCGAAGTGTTGTCAAGGTAGACATAGGCCCGGATTCAGGTAGTCTTGTTTTACAGAGGAAACTCTCCAAGGGAGACCGCGAAGTCGTGGAATGCAGTTTGCCAACGGTCCTGGCAGTAGAGACTGGCCTCAATACCCCCCGGAATGCTACAATAAAGGGAGTCCTCAAAGCCAGAAACAGACAGATACCGAGGCAGAACTGCGGCGACCTGGGGTTATCCCGGGAAGAGACAGGCGTGACCGGGTCAAGAACCAGGACCATGCGAATATCACCACCCAAGCCCAAGATGAAAGGCCTCTTCGTTCCCGACAGCAAGCTGTCTTCTGCGGACAAGCTGCGGGCAATCATGGGTGGCGGTATAGTCCAGAAGAAGAGTGACTACCTGGAGGGTGACCCCGACGATATTGCCGGACAACTGCTCCGCTTTTTCCGGGAGCAGAAGATAATCCAGAAATAGAAATTGTGCCGGCCGGATTGGGTCTACCGTAGCGGCCGGTGTGTACCGTGCATATCACGCCGTCTAGCTAAAATCAAGTGGAAAGGGATTGTATACCAGCATGAGTGAGACTGACAAAGAAGAGGAACGGAAGCCTGTACAGCGCGTTTCGGTCACAGAAACACGTCTGAAAATCTCCGAGGACGGTACCCAGGGAGTACTCCTCGGGAAGAAGTGCCAGGACTGCGGACAGACCTTCTTCGGTGCGCCGCAATTCTGCCTCAAGTGCACCTCTGCCAACCTGAAACCGGTGGAACTCACCGGCGAGGGCGTTGTCACTACCCATACCATTGTGCGGCAGGCCCCGCCGGGATGGCAGGGTGACGTCCCCTACCTCCTGGCCACAGTAAGAATCCCGGAAGGCCCTCACATAGCTTCGGAGGTTGTGGACTGTCCTGAAGAAGACCTCAAGGTGGGACTGGCGGTCGAGTTGACCATGAGGGTGGGCGGTACAGACAAGAATGGAAACGAGATTGTCGTCTATAAATGGCGTCCCAGGCCGTCTTGATAGCCCTTATATGATACTGACCGTAACACCAGAATCCGTACTAGAAATAGACTTACCAGGAGGCAAGACATGGTTATGAAACCCGGACGTGAAGTAGTTATTGCCGGTGTGGGACTGCACCCTTTCGGCCGGTTCCCGGATAAATCAGCGCACGACCTAGCCAGAACGGCCGTCCTCGAAGCCCTCGATGATGCCAGGGTAGGGTACAAGGATATTCAAGCGGCCTATTTCGGGCATGTGTATTACGAGGGTATGTCCATGGGAGAGATTATCCTGGGACAGCTTGGCCTTACCGGAATACCGGTTATCAACGTGGAGAACGCCTGTTCCTCCGGTTCAACCGGTCTCTGGCTTGCCTTCTGGGCGGTCGCTACCGGCCAGTTTGACATCGTCCTTGCCTTTGGCGCTGAAAAGGTGCCACGTGGCCCGGTAACCACTACCAGCAGTGATAGTCCTGAACGGCTCATCGGTGCCGATTTCATGATGGCCGCTTATGCCCAGATGATGCGCCGATACATGTCCGAGTACGGGGCACCGGTAGAGGCTTTTGCACAGGTATCGGTAAAGGCGCACAAGAATGCGTCCATGAATCCTTATGCCCACCACAAAAAGGTATTCACCCTTGAGGACGTACTTAATTCCCGCATGATTTCCGACCCCCTGACACTCTTCCAGTGCTGCCCTACCAGTGAGGGTGGCTCAGCAGCGATTATTTGCGCCCGCGAGGTAGCCGATAAGTACATCAAAGACCCTGACCGTCTGGTTACGATTATTGGTACTGGATTGCGCACCACCAAATTCGGCGATAGTGATGAGAGCGACCAGATTGCGGCTGCCGGTAGAGAAGCCTACGAAATGTCCGGTGTGGGGCCAGAAGATGTTGATGTGGTCCAGGTACATGATGCCGGTACCAGTGGTGAACTGCTCGGTATAGAGTCACTGAAGCTTGTTGAGAAAGGCCAGGCCTGGAAACTGGAGATGTCCGGCGGTACTGAGATCGATGGCAGTTTGCCGGTCAATACTGATGGTGGATTGCAGGGCATGGGTCATCCGTTCGGCGCTACCGGTATCCGTATGATTCACGAAATTGTCACGCAGCTAAGGGGTGAAGCTGGTGACCGGCAGGTTAAAAAGGCCAATATCGGGCTGGCGCAGTGCTCCGGCGCGGGCGGAATCGCTACTGTGTTCCTGCTGCGCAAGTAACGTGCTACCGAAAGTAGCACGGCTACCTTCGGTAGCACGTCGATAGCACGTTAGCCCAACGAGGGATGCCTGTCTGCCCACGGCGCTGCCCGTTCAAAGGCAGCGGCCGCTTTCAGCACGGTACCTTCGTCGAAACGACGCCCCACAATCTGTAGCCCGACAGGTAAACCATCATCTGTCCAGCCACAGGGTACCGAGGCTGCCGGTTGTCCCGTTATGTTAAATGGATAGGTAAATGGCATCCATCCAAGGGGAGCCGCCCTCTTTCCGGCGATTTCCCTCGGTCCTGAAATGCCAATTTCAAACGCAGGGACTGCGACTGTCGGTGTCAGTAGCAGGTCATAGTCCGCGAAGAACGCCTGTATATTGCTCGAGTATTCGATGTTCCGAACGCGGGCCTTGAGATAATCCGTGGCCAGCATATTCAGGCTGCGCTCAATGAAACGAGCGAAGTCAGGCGTGATACGGTCCCTGGACTTTTCCATTTCACTCCCTGGAAAAGTCGCCACGCTGGCGGCTACCTGCGCAGAGAATGAGTCCTGTGGACTATCGGTGTCGGGATTGGCAGTCTCGACAACACAACCGAGACCGGCAAAGGTCTTCTCGGCGGCTTCGGTTACTTTGAGTACCTGTTCATCAACAGTAGCGTAGCCGAGGTCCGGACTCCAGGCCACCCTCAGCCCCTTCAGGTCGCCATCAAGCAGTGTCAGATAGCTCAGATGCGTATCCGGCAGAGAGAAATGGTCCCTGTCATCCCTGCCCGCGATGATTTCCATTGCCAGGGCTGCATCCCTGACGGTACGCGTTATCGGCCCGGTGACAGACAACCCCTCCCAGAGGCCCGGGAAGCCCGGGGAAGCGGGAACACGCCCGTAGGACGGTTTTATACCGAAGACACCACACAGGCTGCTGGGAATTCGGATTGAGCCACCACCGTCACTCCCAATGGCCAGCGGCCCCATGCTCAGCGCCACAGCACAGGCTGCGCCACCGCTCGAACCCCCAGGGGTACATTCAAGATTCCAGGGGTTGCGTGTCGGTCCAAATATGTCATTATCGGTCACGGCAACCCATCCGAACTCCGGTGTGTTGGTCTTCCCGATGACGATTGCTCCGGCCTTTTTCAGACGCTCAACGACTATTGAGTCCTGCTCCGGAACAAAGTCCTCGTACAGCCGAGAACCGCCGGTAGTGCGAATACCCCTGGTGAAGACCAGGTCCTTGATGGACACCGGTACTCCATGCAACGGGCCAAGTTCCTCTTTCCTCAGTACTCTGGCTTCCGCCTGCTGTGCTTCCTTACGGGCGCTGTCAGCGACCACAGTGCAGTAGGCATTCACCTTCGGGTTAAGCTGCTCGATACGGTCAAGGACAGCATTCACCACTTCTACGGGGGAAAGCTCCCCGGCAGCAATCGCCTCCCGCATTTCCCATGCAGTCATACGGCAGATTTCCAGATTGTTCATGGTTCCCTCCCCGGTTAATAACCTCTGTGTATAGCAGAAAGTATAGACGATACCTCACCAGACGACAAGCGTTATCTGCCCGTCAGGAATACCCGTGCAAAGCACAGTATATAAACTGGTACAGCAGGCGGCTCTCCTCTCCATCCCCTGCCCTGCAACCTGACGGCTGGGGCCTCGTTGCTTCCACCCTGAGCCCGTGTTACACTGGTATTTACGCCTATGGACTATACTATCACCGATGAAACCTTCGACTGGTTTGCCCGTTTCTGGGAAAGCCATCGTAATGATTTACGTTGGGACACTCTCTTCGTGCTACCCCCATGGCTGAATGAATGGCAGCAGTCATTTGCTCCTGAGATACATCCTTCCTTCCTGGTTGGCCGAGAGGACGAGAACGTCATCGGTATTGCTCCACTGCTAATCTCGGAGGGAAAAGCCTCCATTATCGGCAGCCCTGATGTTTGCGACTACGCGGACTTCATTACTGCCCCCGGCAAAGAGAGCGTTTTCTGCACTGCCTTGCTTAATACTATGAAGCAAAAAGGTGTCAGCCTCCTCGACCTCGGTTCTGTCCGACCTGATTCGGTGGTCATGTCTACGATGATAGAAACGGCACGGCAACTCGGGCACGAAGTATCCTGCCAGGAGGAAGATATCTCCCTGGAACGAGACCTGCCGCCCACCTGGGAGGAGTACCTGCAGTTCCTGAACTCCAAGCAGCGCCACGAGGTCAGAAGGAAGCTGAGAAGACTGGAAGAGACCGGTAGCGTGAACTACCGTTTCATCAGCGATGTTGAGTCTGTACCGGGATTCATGGACACCTTCCTGGAACTCTTTGGTAAAAGCCAGGAAGACAAGGCCGCCTTCATGACCGGTGAGATGGAGGGATTCTTCCAATCGATGATGGTGGCGATGTCCCGGGCTGGTCTGCTCAGGTCCGGCATCCTCGAACTGGACGGAGTGGCGGTGGCGGTAATCATCGTTTTCGACTACAATGGTATTATATACCTGTACAACAGCGCCTTCGATCCCGAGTACAGTCCGTTGAGCGTCGGAGTGCTCTCCAAGGCTCTGTTCATCAAGGATAGCATTGAGAGGGGCAGGAAGAGGTTTGATTTTCTCAAGGGCAACGAGCACTACAAGCACCACCTCGGTGGTCAGGAGGTCCAACTCTACCGCTGCCGGATCACTATTGCCTGACACCACGCGCGATACAGGAGTTCGATGACCGTCCGACCGATGAAGCTGGCTTTACTCTGCGCCCATAGCTGTCCGGTGGGCAACCTCGGGGCCAAGGACACCGGCGGTATGAATGTCTATGTCCGCGAATTGGCCAGCCATCTCGGCAGTCAGGGGCACCTGGTTGACATCTATACGCGTGTCCACGACCCCAATGACGACCAGGTGGTGGAAATCAGCGATAACGCTCGTTTGATACACTTGCAAGCCGGTGACTTCGAGGACATTCACAAGCTGATGGTCTATGCCTACCTGCCGGACTTCGTCTGCAACCTAGAGGACTTCCGCCGGGAACACAACCTGTGTTATGACCTGGTCTTCAGCCACTACTGGCTCTCAGGCTGGGCAGGCAAGCTGCTGCAATGTTGGTGGAATGTCCCGCACATGACCATGTTCCACACCCTGGGCGCTGTCAAGAACGCTCTCGGTATCGGTGAGGATGAGCCGGAGCTACGCATCGAGGCGGAGAGGAACCTGATCGGGGACAGCCAGCGCATCATCATCGCTACGGAGCGCGACAAAGCGCAGCTCATCGCTAACTACTCGGCCAATCCTGACCGGATCAGCGTTATTCCTTGCGGCGTCAACCTTGACCGGTTCCAGCCAACTGACACTGGCGAAGCCCGCCGATATCTCGGTCTCAGCGAGGAGGACAAGGTAGTCCTCTTCGTCGGCAGGATCGAACCGCTCAAGGGGATAGACAGGCTGATACAGGCGGTAGGCCTGCTCAGGGACACGCCTAATCTGAAGCTGATCGTCATCGGCGGCGACGCGTGCAGTCGAGACGATGTAGACCAACTGAAGAGTCTGTGTCGCTCCCTCGGGATAGAGGACTCGGTCAGTTTCCAGGAACTGGTGAAGCAGGAGAGGCTTCCCTGCTACTACAGCGCCGCTGATGTTACCGTCATGCCCTCGTACTACGAGAGCTTCGGGCTGGTTGCCCTGGAGTCACTCGCCTGCGGCACGCCGGTGGTGACCACCAGGGTGGGTGACATGGAGAACATCGTCATCGATGGCAAGACAGGCTACGTGGTGGCGGACAACACACCTGAATTGCTGGCCGACAGGATATCCCGGCTCCTTGCGAGACCGCACGTTAGTAACGGCGACAAAGCCCTCATGGTGGAGTCGGTCACCCGATTCGACTGGGCAAATATTGCCGAAATGATCGCCGAGGAGTGTGACCGAGTGCTTACCGACCGCCTGGTCGGTTCGGCCTAGTCCAGGGACTTCTCATACCACAGGCTGGTGTCCCTGTGTGTAAAGCCGACCGACTGATAGAGGGCGCAGGCGACAGTGTTCTCGCTATCAACGGTGATTTGAGCTGTCTTGAAGCCCTTCTCTTTGAGATAGGACAGCCCGTCCAGCAGTAGCTCCCGGCCAAGACCCTTCCCACGGTAGTCCGGGTCAACACCGAGCATGCCAATCCTACCCCAGATCTTACCCCTTCCGTTCTCCTGTATCCTTACCCAGCAGTACCCGACGGGTCTCTCTCCATCCATAGCAATGCGGACGCCTTCAGTAGCACTGCCGTTGTGAGTAGCGTAGCTTATCTCTTCAGTTGTATTGGGACTGAACCCCCAGGTGCCGGTGAATGAACGATTCTGAATGTCGGTCAGTATATGCACCTCGTCAGTGCCCAGGGGACGTATCGGCAACGCACTCCGGACCGGCTCGGGCAGCCGCACCGGGTCCACTATAAGCTCTATCGAGCGGCGTATGACCTGGAAGCCAGCCTGTTCCAGGACCACTCGGGCCAATGCATTTTCATCCCGTACATTCACGTGGGCTACTTCTATTCCCAGGGCTATGGCCCGCACAACTGCCTGCTGGAATAGCCTGTGTGCCAGACCACGCCTGCGGTGTTGTGGTCCAATCAGACAGTCCAGGACCACCCGGCCTATCTTCGGCTCAGCGTTTATGTCCAGGTAACCCACCAACTCACCACCTTTATCAGCGACAAACAGGTCGTGCTCCGGTGTATAGCCCGGTCGGTCGAGACTCTCCCGTATGACGTCTGGAGACAGGTAGCCTGTATCGGGTGACAACTCGGCGGAGTCGTTCCTCAGACGCACGAAAGAGTGAATATCCTCAGGGCGGTAGTTCCGAATTATGTAGCCACTATCAAGCATTCCGTAGTAATCTCCCCTCGTGAGAATTGTGTCCGCTCCCTCGGATATTATACAATATATGTTTGTACTTAGTTCAGAGGAGATTTATGGATACTGTAAAACCTGTTCATGCATTAGTGTTCACACCACATCCGGACGATGCCGAGTTCGGCGTGGCCGGTACGGTGGTTAACTGGGTGAGGGAGGGCAAGGATGTTGTATACGTCGTCTGCACCAACGGAGACAAGGGCACCAGCGACCCCGACGTGGACCCGGCAGAGCTAGCCAGGACCCGTGAGGAGGAGCAACTGGCGGCGGCGGAGTTGCTGGGTGTACGTGAGGTGGTATTCCTGCGATACCCGGACGCGGGATTGGAGGATACCCCCGAGTTCCGAAAAGAGCTTGTGCGCATGATACGGAAATACCGGCCGAATACCGTGGTTACCGCCGACCCATACCGCAAGTACATCTGGCACAGGGACCATCGGATTGTCGGGCGGGTAGTCATGGATGCCATCTTTCCCTATGCCAGAGACGTCCATGCCTATCCTGACCTGCACGAGCAGGGCTTCGAACCACACCGGGTCAGAGAGGTCCTGCTGTGGGGCTCACCGGACACCAACTACCACCTGGATATCACCGATACCTTTGATATCAAGTTAGCCGCCCTGGCCTGTCATAAAAGTCAGATAAACCCTGACCGCTTCCCCGAGATGGAGCAACGCATGAGAGAGCGCTACCGCCTTATGTCGGAGGGCTCGGGGTTCGAACTGGCCGAGGCATTCCACCGTGAGGAGCTCTGGCGGTAGGCAGTTCAGCCATTACCAGGCACTAGGAAGACAGCCAGAGCACATCACCGCACAGGTTCGGAGTGTGACTCCGCGATTTGAAAACGGCGATTTCTTCTTTTTCTTTCTTGAGCACAGTCGGGTCACCATGCCCCGAATACACTTTGGTATCGTCGGGCAGTACCAGCAGCTTATCAGTTATTGACTCGACTATCTGCCGGAACGCGTCCGGTGACCCTGTCTTACCCGGCCCCCCGGGGAATAGCGTATCCCCGGATACGAGGTGTTTATCGGTATAGAAGCAAATTCCCCCGGGTGTATGGCCCGGTGTGTGCAGTACCTTGAGCTCTATCTTGCCGAAGGAAACGATATCGCCATCGTTGAGCAGGATATCCGGCGACGAAGGCAAGGCATCCAGAGGATGAGCGGCCACGGGAATCTGCAACTGCGAACGTAACTGAGCGAGAGCACCAAGGTGGTCGAAGTGATTGTGCGTTATCAGGATATACCTGGGGCTGGTACCCTTTGCCTGTTCCAGAATCTTACCGGCATCTCCGGGGGCATCGACGATAACGCTGTCCCCGGTCTCCTGACAGACGAGTAAGTAGGCGTTGGAGACCATTCCACCACCGACATCAAGCTGCACAATCTTGATACTGCTGTCTTCAGCTACAACTGGCATTTCACTAACCTCCCGTCTTGCAGCTATGCACCGCCCGGATAGGGAAGAATGCAGGATTTACCGAGCCGACCGATGCATACTATGATAGCAGTATATTACCACAGCAGGTGAGATAAAATAAGAAAGGCCTCCAAAAAGGAGACCTTCTGCCATCACAACTAAACAATATTATACTACACCCATAGGCCGGTTGTCAAATTTCCGAACGTGTTTCATGTAAATGGCTGCGTTCAAGGGGCTTCCGGAGATAGCAATATACTGCATAGTCCAACGTATAGCTTCAGAGCTTTGTAAACAAAGTATTCCACACTATTCAAACTCGTCTTTAGATAGAGCTATAAGTATGATGGCCGGTATTCCCAATGGAAGCACCGACAATGTACCTGCAATTGAACCGGCAAGTGACCATTTCCACTTCTTTCTCTGCATGGCAAGAACCCCACCTGCCAGAGCAAGTACCCCGATAACAATTGACAGAACAGGTACTCCAAAGATAATGCTCGGTACAAACGGAGGTATATCTCCCTTACCAAGTCCGCTTATATTGCCAAGCCCAACAGCATAGTTGACAGCCCCTAATGAAGCAAGAGCTCCGGAGACTATTGTCAGGATTCCGCCAATCACAGGCCTGCGTGTTTTTTTCACACTTCTTCCTTCAGTGAAAGTAATGTAGAGCATACTGCAAAGCATTCTGTAAATATCGTGCCATCACTGGCAATTCCGTCTTTGTGCAGCACCCGAACAGGTGGCCATTCATCGTGTTACATCGCACCTCGCCCGTATGATGTGGGATGGTCAGCCTTACTGCCATCACCTCGTTTACTGACCTGGAGAAGTGGCACTACCGACCGTGGCAGTTCTTGAATTTAAGTCCGCTGCCGCAGGGGCAGGGGTCGTTGCGCTGTGCCGTAGCGAACCTCATATGGAGCCGAGCGTCCTGCTGTGCTATTACGTACATTATGTTTGCCGGGGAACGGCCTTCCCGTAACTCCTCGGCCATGTACTGCATCGTCGGACCAATATGGGCAAACAGGTCCCGGTATCCTTCGCACAGGTAGTTCAGCCCCGGTTCACCGTCCGGTGTGGAAAGAATGCGGTTCTTGGGGCAACCGCCGTTACAAATGAACTTTACACTGCATTCACGACAGTACCCGGGCAGAGAATCACGCTTGGCATGACTGAAACGGACCTGTTGCTCCGACGTTACCAGTTCAGTAAGGTCTCGCGAGCTAATGTTGTCCAGGTAATAACGCGGCTCCACGAAATGGTCGCACGAATAGAGGTCACCGTTATGCTCCAGTACCATGGCGGTGCCGCAGGTCTCATCGAAGATGCACAGACCGGGGCTTTCTCCCGCCCAGGCAGCAAGGGCAACATCGAATATCTGCACGAAGACCGTCCCGACATCACGCCGGACCCACTCATCGAAGATAGTCTTCAGGAAAGAGCCGTACTGCTTTCCCGTGACCGAGTGCGGTGTCAGGGCATTACCTTCCTGAAAGCCGGTCTCGTTGTCCCTCAGGACGATAGGAATGAACTGCATGAAGTGCGCCTCCACCTTGCCACGCAGGAACCGGTACACCTCAAGCGGGTAGTCAACATTAGCGGCATGAACACAGGTTAACGTGTTGAAATCAACGTTGTGCTTGTTTAGATACTCCACACCGGCCATTACCCGGTCAAGGGTCGGCTGGCCCCCTTTATCAACCCGGTAGGCATCATGCATTTCATGAGGTCCGTCAATACTGATACCGACAAGGAAGTCATACCTCTTGAAGAACCGGCACCACTCGTCATCGAGGAGAACCCCGTTGGTCTGCACAGCATTCTTGATTATCATGCCCGGCCGACTGTACTTCTGCTGGAACTGTAGCGCACGCTCAAAGAATTCCAGTCCTGCCAGCAGCGGCTCACCACCCTGCCAGGCAAAGGTCACCTCCGGTACCTGCTGCGCCCTGATATACTGGCGAGTAAACGCCTCGAGCATGTCATCATCCATACGGAAGTCGCCATCGGGGTAGAGCTGCTCCTTACGCAGGTAGTAGCAGTACTGGCAGTCAAGGTTGCATACCGCACCACGCGGCTTGACCATCACGTTGAAAGCCAATGGTGACCGCGAGTTTTCTCCCTGCCTTGCATTCACTTATCCGACCTCCCAACAGACTCGACAGTTACTGGACCAGCTCTGCGTCACGCCTTATGGACAGAACACTGGATTCCTGTCAAGAGTCATTTTAACTGCATATTCAGAATCTTGGATTCCTACCGACCCACCGAATATACCAGAGCCGTCACCGAATGCGGCTCGAATGTGTAGGTCATGGAAGGGCCTTCAACAACGAGAGAGCTCTCGCGCGTCATTACCTGGTCTGGCGTGTCGAAGGTGTTTTCCGATTTGATGTCCGTACCATTGACCACATAAGCACGAGCATCCCCGGCAAAGCGGCCGTCAAACAGTGAGATGGTCGTCTCCATCGGTTGGGTCCTGCTTCGGTTGACAACGTAGAGGACCAACTCCTTCTTCTTTTCGTCAATAGTCGCCGAGACGTCAAGTATGCGGACACCCGTGCGCCTCCCGCCAGTGAACGTTTCCCCCTCCCACCATACATCGAGCGCCGCCGGTCCACAAGTCCGACTGTACATCTCGAAGGGGTAGAAGATTGTCTGCAACACCAGGCCATCCGGTCTGGTGAAGATGGGAGCAATCACGTTCACAATCTGGGCAAGGTTGGCCATTCGCACTGTGGAGGCGTGCCGTACAAAGGCATTCAGGTGCGTCGCCACAACCAGCGCATCCTCCAGGTTGTAGGTCTCCTCCAGCTGGTTCCTGTCTTTTGGCCCGGTGTCAGATGACGGGCGTTCCCGGTACCAGACGTTCCACTCATCAACAGCGATATGGACCGGTCGCCTGATGCCCCTCTCGATGCAGACAACTCGGATCAGGCCTTCATAGGCGCAGAGACGCTCCTCGATGAACTCAGAGCGGGACATATAGAAGGTGAAGTCGTCCTGCGGATTGCCCACATACCAGTGCAGGGCCATATAGTCAATCAGGTCGCCCGCCTGCTCCAGGAGCAGCTGCCCACGCTCCACGAAGTCCTCTCCCCAGAGCGAGACCGCCGATGCAACCAGCTTGATGTCCGGGTCCACCCACTTCATCACCTTGCCGAACTCGGCAAAGGCCCGCGCGTATTCCTGCGGAGTCTTGTGGCCGATCTGCCAGGGGCCGTCCACCTCGTTGCCGATACCCCAGTACCTTACCTTGTGTGGTTCTGGAAATCCGTGCTCATGCCGCAACCTCACCAGGGCTGAGTCCTGCGTGCCGTTGCAGTATTCCACCCAGTCACGGGCCTCCCTCATATCGCCGTCACCGCAGTTGACCACGAGATACGGTTCTGAACCAAGCTTGCGACAGAAACGGACAAACTCGTCGGTCCCGAAGTGATTTGGGTCAGTGACAAACCAGGCAAGGTCAGCCCGGGCGGGGCGTTCCGGGACCGGTCCAATTCCATCCCGCCAGCGGTATCCAGAGGCGAAATTCCCGCCGGGATACCGTATCAGCGGCATCCGCAGCCGGCGGAGAGCATCGAGCACGTCGGTCCGCAGACCGTGCTCGTCGGCTAATGGAGAGTCCGGCTCGTAGATTCCGCCGTAGATACAGCGGCCCAGGTGTTCCGCAAACCCGCCGAAGATGTTGCGGTCGATTGCGCCCAGGGTACGTTCCAGATCGATTCTTATGCTGTTCAAATCCCGCCTCCTTTACGCTCCGAGACAGGCTGTGAGAAGGTACTATCAGCATATAATGCATGGGAACCTCAGTCAAGGAAACCGGCTCCGGTCTGTCTCCTTTTTCTTCCTGCTACGAGATGTCACCAAACCGGGAAGACCTGATAAACTGATAGGCACCGACTGCAAGCAATGCGAAGAAGAGCCAGACCACATACGACAGGATGGTCAATACACCGGTCAGAGTGAGTCCGCCCATCACCAGACACCCCACTACTACGATGGCCATCAACAACCGCAGCAGAGCAAGCATAGCCACCGCTTGAATATGCCGTTTCACCTTCTTGTCGGTAATGCCCGCTTCCGGCCAGGGGTACTCGGCACCACCGTTTATTGCCCTGGCAATACGGGGCATCACCAGAGCATGGTTCTTCCAGTAGTAGCTGTGGTCTCGCACCGGATTATCCAGATTGATAACCCTGCGCCGTTTTACCTGGTCTTTGTGGACCTGTGCCTGCTCGATGATTTCGTCATCAAGGTCGCCCGCCGGCACCGGGTCGAAGCGAGCATAGATATCCAGCCAGAAGAACCGTTCCTGCAAGGACGCGGACTTCTGACCGGTACCGGGCTCGAATCCGGTTATCTGCCTGGCTAGAGGTCGGCGGAACTGCATCTGTGCATAAAGGTTTGATTTTCGGACCATACGAAAGACCTGGTTGATTCCACTACCTATAGTCACAAAGGTGAGCTTTTTCCGCTTCCCGCTGGCTCCCAACTGCTCCACCACCTGTGCAATCCTGCCACCTTCCCCGAGGGCATCGTAGGCCACCACTGCCCCCATGGAGTGAGCTATGATAGTGATATCCTCCACCTTCCCGAACTTATCATTCAGCATGTCGATAACGATGCTCTCCAACCTTCCTCTGGCACTCGCCGACCACATGCCATGCTCGATGTAACGCCTCACATCTCCGAGACTGCGGCTCAGGAACGGGTCCATCTTGTGGAGCCAGTCCAGAAAGCGTGCCAGGAATTGCAGCCGGGGCATCCAGTAGAGAGGCCATATGAAGAAAAGGGCCACCGGCACCACAACCGAGAGTGGTAGTAGCAAGAGACCCATCGCGAGCAGTTCCGCTCGGTAGACACAGTTTGTGAAAGCGTAAGCCCTCCAGTGGGATTTCTCGGGTGCCTGACGACCCTCCGGACGGTATTTCTCGTTATTAGCCGGGTCCCTCCAGAAACCCTCCCAGGCATACCTCAACTGACTACCAATCTGTGGCCATAGCCAGCGTAGCACCGAAGACGCCAACGGTGCCGGGAAGGCATCTGCCCAGAACGCCTCCTTGCAGACCCAGGTAGCTTCAGTGCTATCCGGTGCCCTGATGTACAGGGTGGCCGAAGGCGGGTCCGATGTTATGTCCGTCTCCCGCTTAATCACCGGATATGCCGGCGAATCTGTCCCCTGCCCTGCCGGCGACTCCAGCAGGGAATCCGCCAGGGAGTTGGTTACACTCGCCAGTAGCTCTCCCCGTTGCTCGTTATCACTGATACCGTGAATGACAATAACGCCGTGTCTTCCCTGAGAAAGTCCCATGAATCCCCCTCTGCCAGACTTCTTCTCGATTCACAAGTACCGGCCTGCCACATGGTTTTCTACCAGAGACGCAAGGCAGCCACACCTGCGAACACTCCCATTCAAACCGCATCTCCTGTACCTTTGAATGGATTTCTGTCGCGGTTTTCCTTGCCTGGACTCCCCTTATTCAGCACCATGCTAATATACTGTACCCCCTACAACACCTCGTTGACAATCCATCAGGCGAAGATTAAACTCGATTCTGTGTGTACCAATACTTGTGCCAGTACACTTCATCCCGGTCCCCTCTGGAAGCGAGGGGGCACTACCGGCAGGAGAGGAGATGTCAGTGAAGGTTATTGACCTGCGTAGTGATACCGTAACCTTCCCCACAGACGAGATGCGGCGTGCCATGTACGAAGCAGACCTTGGTGATGACGTCTACGGGGAAGACCCTACAGTAAACCGGCTTGAGCAGATGACGTCCGAGATGCTTGGCAAGGAAGCAGCCCTGTTCACCACCAGCGGTACAATGGGCAATCTTCTCGCTATACTGGCCCAGACACGCCCCGGAGAAGAGGTTATCGTTGGCAGCGAAGCCCACATCTTCTGGTACGAGGTTGGCGGGGCATCCGCTCTGGGAGGGGTCATGCTGCGCACGGTACCAAATGATAGCGAGGGCCGGATGGACCTCGATTCAATTGAGCGGGCCATCCGCAGCAGGGACATACATTTCCCCCGGACCGCCCTGCTGTGCCTGGAAAACACCCACAATCGTTGCGGCGGCTCCGTCCTGACGCCCGATTTCACATCCTCTGTTGTCTCGCTGGCTCACGGTCACGACTTTCGTGTCCATCTCGATGGAGCGCGCATCTTCAATGCCGCTATCGCTCTGGGTGTGCCTGCCAGCGACCTTACCAGAGATGTCGACTCCGTCTGTTTCTGCCTCTCCAAAGGACTCAGCGCCCCGGTGGGTTCCATGCTCTGCGGCACCAGAGAGTTCATAGAAAGCGCCCGAAAGTGGCGCAAAATGGTCGGCGGTGGTATGCGCCAGGCCGGGGTTATTGCCGCCGCAGGTATCGTGGCACTCCAGACCACGGTGAACCGGCTCTCCGAGGACCACGCCAACGCGCGCCGCCTGGCACGCGGTCTGGAGAACATTCCCGGACTGTCAGTGCCCCGTGTGGAAGTACCGAGCAACATCGTCATGTTTGAGTCCGCCCTCGCTGCTTCCGGTGCTGATTTCATACGCCGGATGGACACGCGGGGTGTAAAGTTCGGCTACCGGGGCAACAACCGTTACCGGGCGGTAACACACCGCATGGTAGACTCCGCCGATATCGATGAAGCCCTGGACCGCATAGGACAATGCACTAAGGAGTTGGGTTAGAAAACCTCACAAGACGCGTATCGTTTGCGGCACTGCCGATAAATCGAGAAGATTCGAATTACACTCCTACTGCTTTGTATTATTATGTCAAGCTTGTTGACAATGAAGGCACAAACCCACTAGACTGCCTACAGGTAGACCGCACTACCAATGCTGAATGTTCAGGCAAGTGTGAACCGGTTGCCGGTTGCAGTGCGATACATGACCCGCCGGAGTTGTCTTCTTTCCAGCGGGTCTTTCTATATTGGAGAAGTAACTCGTTGAATTCAGACATCATCAGCAAGGTGAAAGCCAGGGGCAGGTCGGTATTCTACGGGTGGTGGATAGTATGGGTGGGTTTCATCATCAATGCCTTCGGTGTCGGCACCTTCTTCTACGGGTTCAGCACCTTCTTCAATCCGTTGATGGTCGAGTTCGGCTGGTCAAGAACACTGCTATCCGGTGTATTCTCCATGTCCCGCCTCGAAGGTGGTATCGAGGGACCGATTGTAGGATGGCTTACCGACCGGTTCGGGGCAAGACGGATACTTATCCTCGGGGTAATATTCACCGGCACCGGTTTCATCCTGCTGAAGCTGGTTAACAGCCCTCCCAGCCTCTATATAATATTTCTATTGGTTTCCATAGGCTTTAACATTGGCTACACGCATGCCACCGGCGCAGCTGTGGCCAAATGGTTTATCAAGAAGAGGAGCAGGGCCCTTTCCTTCCTTATCACCGGAAACGGTGTCGGCGGAGCGGTGTTCGTGCCTGTGATTGCCTGGCTTATTATCCAGTACGGATGGAGACTGGCGGCGGTCATCATCGGCGTGGCAACACTGGTCATTCCCCTTCCATTGAGCCTGCTTGTCAGAAGTACCCCTGAGGATATGGGGCTGCGACCAGATGGTGAACCCCGGAAGTCTAGGGGGTTCGCTTCTGATGCAGAGCAGGGTTTCAGCAAAACCCTTCCTGATAATGAGGGCCCGAAGGACATCAGCTTTACTGTCCGTGAAGCGATGAGAACGCGCGCTTTCTGGGTATATTCTGTCTCGATGATGCTGAGAGCCTGCATCCTGAGCTCAATTGTAGTCCACCAGATTCCTCATCTCACGGACATCGGCATCCCCTACCAGACTGCTTCCAACGTGCTCGGACTGATGGTACTTATGAGTGTTCCGGGCAGATTTATTTTCGGTTGGCTGGGTGACCGGTTCGATAAGAAAAAGCTGCTATTTCTGCTTTGCGTTCTTCAGGGTGTGGGAATATTCATCTTCATCAACGCCGATACCCTCCCGATGCTCTACCTCTTCGTGGTCGTATATGGACTGGGATATGGTGGTGTTATCCCATTGACGATTGCACTGCGAGCGGACCTGTTCGGCAGGAAGAATTACGCCACAATTGCCGGTATAACCATGTCTCTGAGTGTGGTCGGGACGGTATCGGCCCCACTCCTGGCAGGTTATCTCTACGACGTTACCCATAGCTACAGCCTGGCGTTCTACATCTTCATCGTGCTAATCGTTCTCTCCGGGGTGTTCTTCCTCATGATACCTCGTCCCACCCGCAGAGCGACATGATGTCCCCGATATCAGATTCTCCCGGGCATCAGCCGGTGGACCTGTGCATCCTGACATAGGCCACTGCTCACGTGTTGGGCATTTCGACTCCAGGATGGTACAATCATCGTAGACAGAAGGGGCGTCAGTGTTGTCTCAGCAGTCAGCACCGATGTCTCTCCGGCTCCGAGTAGACATCGCACTTACGGGAGGTCCTATTAATGGCAACTCACCCATTGGAGGAAATCCTTCACCCCAGGGCTATCGCAGTGGTTGGGGCTTCAGGTGGCGGCGGGCGGGGATCCGGTTTTCTCGCGCCTCTTGTCGAACTGGGCTACAGGGGGCAGATCTACCCGGTCAACCCCAAGTACACGGAGATTATGGGTATCAAGGCCTACGCCAGCGTAAAGGATATACCTGGGGTGGTCGACTACGTAATCTCGTCTGTTCCGGCGTCACAGGTTCTGGGAATGATATCGGACTCCGCCGCGAAGGGCGTCAAGGCAATTCACCTCTACACCGCTCGTTTCAGTGAAACGGGACGCAAAGAGGCCGCTGATCTTGAGAAAGAAATACTAAACCAGGCGAGGAAAGCGGGTATTCGGCTCATTGGGCCGAATTGCATGGGCGTCTATTATCCTGGCGAACGGATATCCTTCAGCAGTGGCATGCCCACGGAGTCCGGGTCTGTAGGACTGGCTTCACAGAGTGGCTCGGCAATACATGAAATCGTCGACATGGCAGCGCAAAGGGGCTTACGCTTCAGCAAGGCTATAAGCTATGGCAACGCCCTTGATTTCAACGAGTCTGACTACCTGGAGTACTTCGCGCAGGACTCGGAGACAAAAGTAATCATGATGTACATCGAAGGCGTGCGCGACGGGAGGCGTTTCTATGATACCCTGCGCCGCACGACAGCCACCAAGCCGGTCATCATCGTCAAGGGTGGCAGGGGACAGTCGGGAGTCAGGGCCACCGCTTCTCACACGGCTTCCCTCGCCGGGTCCATGCAAGTGTGGGAGACAATGGTCAGCCAGGCCGGGGCTGTTTCTGCTCAGCATCCGAGCGAGCTGGTGGACGTGGCCACCGCGTTCCACTTCCTGCCGTCAATCTCCGGTCGAAGAGTGGGTGTAGCCGGTGGCGCCGGGGGAAGTAGCGTGCTTGCCGCCGACCTCTGCGAGGAAGCCGGGCTCGACGTTATTCCGTTGCCAATGGAGATTCGAGAGGAGATGAAAGCCCAGGGTAGCCCAATCTGGGACTGGATTGGCAACCCGGCAGATATGTCAATCAGGATAGACAGAAGCTGGGATACCGGGGAAATGCTGAAGATAATGGCCGGGAACTCGAACTTCGATCTACTGATTACCTTCGTACATGCACACTTCCACGGTGGTCAGGGGAAGGTCTCGGCGGATACGTTTCTCGAGCAGTACCGG
>Ga0307380_10003643_pt1 | contig 21175 bp, 17 predicted proteins | sample UN3MG_FD_202239 | JGI IMG/M metagenome (GOLD analysis project Ga0307380, IMG submission 202239) | Soil microbial communities from Risofladan, Vaasa, Finland - UN-3 | ecosystem: Environmental > Terrestrial > Soil > Coastal area > Acid sulfate soil | place: Finland: Risofladan, Vaasa | collected... | reverse complement strand
TCACCCCGCCGATCGCTCCAGACGCACCAACCGGTGATCTGAGGTGAACAGCCTCCTCGTCACGCCGATCCCGATGACGGTGATGTTGGTGGCAACGGCACCCAGGATGAGGAACATGATCGCTGCCTGGACCTTGACCGCGTCGACCGGGTCGACACCGGCGAGGATCAGCCCGGTCATCGCGCCCGGGAGGAAGACCAGGCCGACCGCCTTGGTCGTCTCGATCTGACTGATGAGGGCAGTGCGCAGCGACGTCCGCAGGTACGGCCGTGAGGCCAGCTGCCAGGGCTGCCCGAGCGCGAGCCTCGCCTCGACCTCGGGCCGCTTCTCGGACAGCTCGGCCACGATCCGGCGGCTGGCCACCACGGCGTCCTTCATCGCGTTGCCGATCATCATCCCGCCGATGGGGACGATCACCCGCCCCTCGGCCGGAAAGATCCCGAACCCGAACACCACCCCGAGGCTCACTGCCGTCGACGCGGCGGTCGACAACAGGGCGAGCGAGAACGCGGTCGGGACCTCGGGCGCACGACGCGACACCGTGTAGGCGGCGAACGGCACCATGGCCGCGACCCACAGCCATGCATAGACGACCGGCTGATCTGGGTCGATCACGACCTGGAGCGCGTACCCGACCGCAGTGAGCTGCACCGTGGCCCGCACCGTGGCCACCACCATCTCGCGCTCGAGGCCGAGACCACGCCAGACCGACAACGCGATCGCGACGCCCACGAGCAACAGCGACGCGGCAAGCCCCAGCCACGTGACGTCACCCGAGGGCATCGGGGTCCCCGTGCACGTGGTCGCTCGACTCGTTGGCCTCGAAGTGCCCGCTCTCGTGGCTGTCGGCCAGGCGACCCCGGGCGAGCACGACCTGCCGATCGGCGATGCGCCGGGCTTGCGCCAGGTCGTGAGTCACCCACAGGATCGGCACACCGTCAGCCGCAACCCGACACGCAAGCTGTTCGAGCTGCCGGGTCGAACTCGGATCGAGTGCCGAGGTCGGTTCGTCCATCAGCAACACCTCGGGATCGGTGATCAAGGTGCGGGCCAGGCAGGCGCGCTGCGCCTCTCCGCCCGACAGGTCGTCACCGACCCGGTCGGCGAACTCGGGGCCGAGTGCCGCTCGAGCGAGTGCCTCGTTGCACTGCGCAGCGGTTGCCTCAGGCAACGCGACCCGGAGGTTCTCGATCACGGTGCCGGGGAACAGCGTCGGGCGCTGAAAGACCATGCCCACCCGTCGCCTGAGCGACAGGGGGTCGAGGTCCATGATGTCGGTCCCGCGGAAGAGGACCCGTCCCGCAGTCGGGACCTCGAGGCGGTTGCACAGTCGCAGCATCGTCGACTTGCCCGAACCCGAAGCACCGAGAAGCACGGTGACCCCGTCGTCGGGCACCGTGAGCGAGATCCCGTCGAGCGCACGTGCGTCGCCGAAGCTGACCTCGACATCGTCGAACTCGAAGAGCCCGCCGGGCCGCTGCATCACGAAGCGAACGTATCGGACGACGTCTGCGGAAACGGGCTCCGCTTTGGCGGGTGGCTGCGGCTCCGTAGCATCTCCGCGATGGCCGACGACCCGACGATCGACGACTGGACCGAGACCGCTGCGAAGGAGCTGCGGGGCCGCGAGGTGACCGATCTCACCTGGCACACACCCGAGGGCATCGACGTCAAGCCGCTCTACACCGAAGCCGACCTCGACGATGTCGACCACCTCGGCGGCCTTCCCGGGTTCGAACCGTTCGTCCGCGGTCCCCGGGCCACGATGTACGCCAATCGACCGTGGACCATCCGGCAGTACGCAGGATTCTCGACGGCCGAGGAGTCGAACGCCTTCTATCGACGAAACCTCGCCGCCGGCCAGATGGGGCTCTCGGTCGCCTTCGACCTCGCGACCCACCGGGGCTACGACTCCGACCATCCCCGGGTCGTCGGCGACGTCGGCAAGGCGGGAGTCGCCATCGACTCGGTCGAGGACATGAAGATCCTCTTCGACGGCATCCCCCTCGACAAGATGTCGGTGTCGATGACGATGAACGGTGCGGTCCTGCCGTGCCTCGCCGGCTACATCGTCGCTGCCGAGGAACAGGGCGTCGACCAGTCGGCGCTGAGCGGAACCATCCAGAACGACATCCTCAAGGAGTTCATGGTCCGCAACACCTACATCTATCCGCCGGCGCCGAGCATGCGGATCGTGTCCGACATCATCGGCTACACGGCCGAGCACATGCCTCGCTACAACTCGATCTCGATCTCGGGTTACCACATGCAGGAAGCCGGGGCGACGGCGGAGCAGGAGTTGGCCTTCACCATCGCCGACGGCCTCGAGTACGTCCGCACCGCCGAGGCCAGCGGCCTCGACGTCGATGCGTTCGCACCGCGTCTGAGCTTCTTCTTCGCGATCGGGATGAACTTCTTCATGGAGGTCGCCAAGCTGCGCGCCGCCCGCAAGCTGTGGGCGAGGGTCATGAGCCAGTTCGAGCCGGCCGACCCCAAGTCACTCATGCTGCGGACGCACTGCCAGACCAGCGGCGTGTCGCTCACCGAACAAGACCCCTACAACAACGTGGTCCGAACCGCAGTCGAGGCGATGGCGGCCGTGCTCGGCGGCACGCAGAGCCTCCACACCAACTCCTTCGACGAAGCGCTCGGCCTCCCGACCGACTTCAGCGCACGGATTGCGCGCAACACCCAGCTGATCCTCGCCGAGGAGACCGGCATCCCGAAGGTGATCGACCCGCTCGCCGGCTCGTACTACGTCGAATCCCTGACCCAGGATCTCGCCGACAAGGCATGGGAGCTGATCACCGAGGTCGAGGAACTCGGCGGCATGACCAAGGCCGTCGAGTCCGGCATGCCGAAGCTCCGCATCGAGGAGTCAGCGGCCCGGCGCCAGGCCGCCGTCGACCGAGGCGAGCAGGTCGTGGTCGGGGTCAACCGGTACGTGCCGGACGATGTCGAGACCGTCGACGTGCTCGACATCGACAACGCCGAGGTGCGAGACAGCCAGATCGCACGCCTCGAGCGGGTCCGAGCCGAGCGCGATCCCGAGGCGTGCGCGACGGCGCTGCTTCGCCTCGAGGAAGGTGCCGCCGGAGACGGCAACCTGCTGGCATTGTGCATCGATGCGGCCCGGGCCCGAGCAACGGTCGGTGAGATGAGCGACGCGATGGAACGGGTCTTCGGTCGCCACAAGGCGCAGGTGCGCAGCATCAGCGGGGTCTACGGCGGCGCATACCAGGGCGATGCCGACTACGAGGCGCTCCTCGCCGACGTGGCCACCTTCGCCGAGCAGGAGGGCCGCCGGCCTCGGATGCTCGTCGTGAAGATGGGACAGGACGGCCACGACCGCGGCGCCAAGGTGATCGCCACCGCATTCGCCGATCTCGGGTTCGACGTCGACGTGGGTCCGCTGTTCCAGACGCCCGAGGAGGCGGCTCGAGACGCAATCGACAACGACGTCCACGTGATCGGCGTGTCGAGCCAGGCCGCCGGCCACAAGACCCTCGTGCCCAAGCTCATCGAGGAACTCCGCTCGCAGGGCGCCGGCCATGTCCTGGTCGTCTGCGGAGGAGTGATCCCACCGAAGGACTACCCGTTCCTCGCCGACGCAGGTGTCGCTGCCGTGTTCGGGCCGGGCACCAACATTCCCGACGCCGCCGCCAAGGTCCTCGAGCTCCTCGGTCAAGCTTCATGAGCCGTTCGTGACGGCCCTCGCCGAGGCCGTGATGGCCGGCGACCGCGCCGCGCTGGCCAAGGCCATCACCCTCGTCGAGTCGACTCGGCCCGACCACCGGAGCGAGGCGCTGGGGTTGCTCGATGCCATCGTTCCCCACACGGGCGGCGCGACGCGGGTCGGCATCAGCGGCCCACCAGGGGTCGGCAAGTCGACCCTCATCGAAGCGCTCGGACTCCTGCTGATCGAGCGCGATCACCGAGTCGCCGTCCTGGCGATCGACCCCTCGAGTGCGAGATCCGGCGGATCGATCCTCGGCGACAAGACCAGGATGGAACAGCTGGGCCGTGCCGACGACGCGTTCATCAGACCGTCACCCAGCGGACGAACGCTCGGGGGAATCGCCCGCCACACCCGCGAGGCACTCCTGCTGTGCGAGGCCGCGGGATTCGACATCGTCCTCGTCGAGACGGTCGGCGTCGGGCAGTCCGAGACCGCGGTCGCAGACGTCGTCGACCTCTTTCTGCTCCTGGCGGCGCCGGGTGGCGGCGACGAGCTCCAGGGAGTGAAGCGCGGCATCATGGAGCTCGCCGACGTCATCGCGGTCAACAAGGCCGATGGCGACCTCGAGGCGGCGGCCAACGCCACGTGCACCGACTACCGCAACGCCGCGCATCTCTTCCGCCCGCGGGTGCCGGGCGTCGAGGTCCCGGTCGTGCTCGTCTCGGGTCTCACCGGAGTCGGCGTGAACGAGCTCTGGGACACGATCACCGCTACGGCCGCCCGCCTCGAACCGCATCTCGGCACCCGACGAGCCGAACAGGCGGTCGCCTGGATGTGGCAGGAGTTCCACGAACAGGTCTCCGAGCGAGCCACCCGCGCCACCGACGCCGATGAACTCGTCGCTCAGGTACGCACCGGCGAGGTCTCCCCCGCGTCGGCAGCCGCCCGACTTCGCGAGGCACTCCTCGGAAGTGACTAGTCCCTCCGCCATGTCTGTCATGGCCCAGTCCCGACCATCGGCCCGCCAGCGTCGACGCTGAGCAAAAGAACACCCAACGTGAGCAAATGAGCCATTTGGCCCATGCGTTCAGACCACGAGGGCCTTCAGACCGACGTCGGTGGTGCCGATGGTGGGACCATGCAGGAGACAGCATCGACGAACCAGCACGACCCCGTCGCCGTCGGGACGACGCGGATCCGTCCACGGGTCGCCCGTTTGGTCGCCATGCTCACCGTGGCCCTCGCTGCGGTCCTCCTCCCCACGGCCACCCCGGCCGCTGCCGCGTCGAACGACGACACACGCATGTGGGAACTGATCAACCAAGCGCGCGGAGCAAACGGCAAGGGTGGGCTCCAGTACGACGCGGCGGCATCGGCGGTCGCGGCGACATGGACTGACCACCAGGCGGCGACCAGCACGCTCGCGCACAACCCGAACCTCAGAGCGAACATCGAGACCTACGTCACCACGCAGTGGCAGCGACTCGGCGAGAACGTCGGCTACGTGAGCAACACCGGCTCGATCAACGACGTGCAGACCCTCCACAACGCCTTCATGAACTCGAGCGGGCACCGAGCCAACGTGCTCGGCGACTACAACCGGGTCGGCATCTCGCACAAGCGAGCCGGCGGCCGGGTCTGGGTCACGGTCGTCTTCCTCAAGGGCCCGAACCTCGACAACCCGACCCCGGACCCCATCTCCAACCCGCCTGCGGACTGGTTCACGGTCAAGACGGCGAACCTGTCGGGTTCGAACCTGACCCCGCTCGAGGGCGACTTCGACGGCGACGGCAAGGGGGACGTCTTCTGGTATCAGGCCGGGAGCACCCAGGACTCGTTCTGGTGGGGAACCAGTGGCGGCCAGCCCCAGGTCACCGTCCAGAACGTGAGGGGGACCTACAAGCCCTTCGTCGGCGACTTCGACGGCAACGGCAAGGACGACATCTTCTGGTACGCGCCGGGCACGGCGATGGACTACTTCTGGTACTTCACCGGCCGTGGGACCTACATCAACGTCAGTCGTCGGGTGAACGGGACCTACAAGCCCTTCGTCGGTGACTTCGACGGCAACGGCAAGGCCGACATCTTCTGGTACGCGCCTGGCACGAAGGCCGACTACTTCTGGTACATGACGGGACGCGGCACCTACATCGACGCCTACCGGCGAGTCAACGGGACCTACACGCCGTTCGTCGCCGACCTGGACGGCGACGGCAAGACCGACGTGTTCTGGTACGCCGCCGGACCGAAGGCCGACTACTTCTGGTATTTCAAGGGCCGGAACCGCTTCGACGAAGTCGCCAAGAGCGTCAACGGCCTCTACGCACCGGTCGTCGAGGACTTCAACGCCGACGGTCAGGCCGACATCTTCTGGCACTCACCCGGCAGCGGAGCCGACTACTTCTGGTACAGCACGAGCACCCGGGCCTTCGCCAGCGTTCGGCACGACGTGACCGGCGCACCCATCGCGGTGGCCGGCGACCTCGACGGCAACGACAAGACCGATCTGGTGCTCTACAACCCCGGAAGTGGCACCGACGAACTGTGGATGAGCGGCGACTCACGGAGCTTCTCGCCCCGAGGCGTCGACGTGGACGGAGCCAACTTCGTGCCCGTCACCGCCGACCTCTCCGGTGACGGCCGGGACGACGTGATCTGGTACGGACGCGGCGGCGAGATCGACGTCATCTGGGTGTCGAAGTAGCCACCGCCCGGCCTCGCCGCAGTTCACGCGTGAGCCACGCCGTCCCCAGGGCCCAGCCGCCGGCATCGACGAGCACGAACACCAACCGCGTTGCCAGGGCCACGGTGGTGGCGACTCCTGCCGACAGATCGGGTACGGCAGCGACGAAGACCGCCTCGCGGACCCCCACCCCGCCCGGCACCGGCACGGCAACGAAGCCGGCCAGCCACGACAACGTCGCCGCTGCGACCACCGGGCCGAGGTCTGCATCGGGAACCAACGCCTTGGTCATCGCCCACGTCGACGCGCCGACCAGCAACCAGGACGGAAGGAACGAGGCGACGAGCCGTGCGCTCGCGCCCGGGCTCGGGAACGTCAGGTCGATGTCGCGTCCGATCATCCGCTCAGCGACGCGGCGCAGACGGTCGAGCAGACCACCAGCCAGCAGGGCGACACCGAGCGGGATCGAGAGCAGCGGCCACAACGGCGCCTGTTCGTCGGCCGAACCGAGGAACGGCAGAAGCGCCGCGACGACGAGTCCCGCAGCGAGATACAGCGACACCAGCGACACCGCGACGCTGCCGTAGGCCACCGGACGTGGCACCTCGGCACGGGCGGCCAGCTCACCTCGGCCGATGACCGGCCACAGGCTGCCGGGCAGGTACTTGCCGATCTCACCCACGTAGTAGCGCGCGATGGTGGTTCCGAATCCGATCGATCCACCCATCGCCACGATGGTCCGCCACCACCCGATCGCGATCGCGGTCATGGCCAGCGCGGCAATCGCAACCGACACGACGACCCAACCGACGTCGGCATCGGCGAGCTCATCGGACACCTCGTCCCACGAGTTCGCCACCGTGGCTGCAAGGAAGCCGAGGGCCAGGACTGCGAGGCCGACCCCGAACAGCGTGACGAGTCGGCGGAGACGAGGGGTCACCGTGTCGTGCCGATGCCCGCGAGCAGCTCGAGGACGTGGGCCTCGAACGCCTCCGGTCCGAACGTCACGGCTCGTCGAGCAGCCGCGATCGACATCCGCTCGAGCTGGCCCTCGGTCGTGATGAGGTGGCGGGTCAGCGAGGCCAGGTCGTCGACGGTGCGGAACCGGTACCCGTCGACGCCGTGTCGCACGATCTCGCGCTGACCCGCGAGATCGACGACCACCGGCACCGCGCCGGCCGACATGGCCTCGGCAGTGGTGATGCCGAAGTGTTCGAGTCGGTCGGGATGCCGCCGGGCGTCGACCCCGAGACCGGCGGCGTGCCAGTAGATGCTGGCCCGACCGTACAGAGATTCGAGCTCGGAGAAGGGCGCGTTGGCGTGCACGTCGATCCGCAGACCGGCCGCAGCTTCTCGGACCGCCGCCAGGTAGTCGGTCGAGGACTCGTCGACCCCACCGGCGAGCACCAGCCGCCAGTGCGCCAAAGTCGGGTCTGCGACCAGAGACCGAAACGCCTCGACCATTTCGAGCTGCCGCTTCGAGTGGCCCATCTCCTCGGGGAAGAATCGGCCGACCGACACGATGAGCGGCTCCTTGGCGGCAGAAGCGAACTGGGCAACCGGTGGGTGCAGCACGCCACAGTCGGCCGACCAGTACTCCTTGACCCAGTGCTTCGTGAAGTGCGAGTTCGCGACCACCGTGTCGTAGCTGGGCAACCACCGCGCGCGGGCCGGACCTGCGAACAGGTTGGGGGCGACACGGGCCAACAGGTCCAGCCGCGACGAACCCACCGTGACCGACTTGAGCGGAACCCCCAGCCGCCGTCGATCCGAGCCGCCGTCGACATCGGCAGGCACGAACGAGTCGGACTCGACCGTGACTTCGATCGGCTCGTCCGCCCGACCGACGATCGGGATCTCGAGGGCTTGGCCGAGGCGACGGCGGGCCGGGTCGGTGGGCGGGGTGAGGACGATCTCGGCGGCGGCGTCGCCGTCGACGGCGACGCGAACCCGGGTCGGCATGGTGCCCGGCGGACGCTGGTAGCCGAACACCAGCCGGACCTTGGCCTCCACCCCGGGATCGACGTGGACCTCGAGCGTCCCGCACCCGTCGGTCCAGATGGGTGCTCTCGATCCGGCATCGCGGTGGTGGAATCCGTCGCCCCAGTCGAGGCTCACCGAACCAGGCCTGATCCGCGTGATGCCGCGGCGCAGCGAGCGGGTCACCGGTCCGGCGACGTCGAGTCGAGTCGGGAAGTGCACGTAGTAGATGCCGTGGGTCGCCCGGTTCGTCTCTGCGCTCATGAACGAGGCGTTGACCAGCAGATCCATCGACGCCGAAGCCTCGGACAACGCACCGATGCGGTCGTCGAGCACCATCGTGTCGACGCCATCGAGATCGACGCCGAAGCGGGCCGCGACCCAGTCGCGGTCGATCGGCTCGTTCCCGACCATGCTGACGTCGCCGACACCGCGTAGCACCGTTGCGAACGCCGCCGCCGTCCGCTCGGCACCTCCACCGGTTGCCCAGTGCCGGTCGTAGACGCCGATCTTCACTGGGGTTCACTCCAACCGGTGATGAGGGCGTCGGGCACCCGCTGTCGGCGTCGCAATCGGCGGCGTTCGGGAAGCAACTGCGGAAGCATCTTCAGCCATGCGATGAACGAGCGGGCCCGTCGGATCGGGAGTCCCGGACTCGGCCGATGACCGCGGGTGAGCGGCAGCACGATGTCTCGGAGCGTGTACGACGTCAGGGCTCGGACGTACCCGACGACGGCCCGGCGCAGCATCCAGCCGGGGGCGTTCTTGGTGAGCATCGCGAATCGATTGCGCTCGACGAAGTGCTGGAACAACGGCGAGCCCTCCTCGGAGGTGGCGGCATGCAGGTGGCGCATGACGGCATCGGGGACCGTCCGGTGCCGCCACCCACGTGCCAGACCTCGCCACGAGAGATCCGTGTCCTCGTAGTAGAGGAAGAAGCTCTCGTCGAACAAGCCGACATCGGCGAGGTAGTCGCGGCTGAGCAACACCCCGCCGCCGCACCACGCGAACACGTCGCAGGGTTGGTCGAACTGACCCTGGTCGGGCACGAGGAACCCGCGGTCGCCGCCGAACCCACCGTCGACCAACCGGCTTCCGATGTTGTTGACGATGTCGTGCAGGGGCCCGGTCGGAGACCCGACATCGAACCACTCCGCCTCGGCTCCGACCCCGAGCGGTGGACCACCATCGACTCGAACGCGGGTGGGTGCGGGTGCCCGCAGGCGCAGCGCCACCATCGGTCGGTGTTCATCGGCCTCGAGCGGAACCGACAGCGTCGCGTGGTCGGTGGACCACTGGTACCGAGGGTGCGGTCCACCCCCGACCTCGGCTCCCCAGAACCCGGCGCCGAAGCCCACGCTGTCGAACCGATCCTCACCGTCGACCCGCACCCCGCTGACCTGCACCCCGAGGAGTCTCGGGTCGCCGGGCACCGTCTGGGCGTCGACGTCGAGAGCGAGATCAGCGAACCGGGGCTCGAGCAGGATCTTGGGACACCATGCACCCACGGTCGGGTCGGTCGACGCGGCCTCGACCAGCTTCGCCAGCCAGTCGGGCTCGACGAACGCGTCGGGGTTGACCAACGCCACGTGATCGACCCCGTCGAGATCGGTCATCGCGACGTTGTTGGCCGGGAACCCGGTGTTCTCGGCCTTCTCGACGAGCCGCACGCCGGGAAACGAGGACCGGAGCGCGTCGACACTCCCATCGGTCGATGCGTTGTCGACCACGACGATCTCGTGCCGATCGGGCGGATAGTCGAGGTGCGACAGCGCCTCGACACATCGCAGGACGAACGGAGCCCCGTTGAAGTTCAGGACGACGACGCGAACGAACGGGGACATGGACGCCCATTCTCGCAGTCGTCGCGGCCGTGGACCGCCACCCGCCCATCTCCGGCTGCAGAGGGGGTGCCTGTACCCTTGTGAGTCATGCCTGCGCAGCGTCTCTCGGTCCTGCCGCCGGCATTCCCCAAGGAGTTGCTCGTCAACCTCACCCAACGCGAGCTGAAGGGGAAGTTCAAGCGCACCTCGCTGGGCTATCTGTGGTCGATCATCAATCCAGCGGTGAACCTCGCCGTCTACGCCGTTGTCTTCGGTGTCTTCTTCGACGCCCAGGCCGACCCCGGTGACCCATCGGGGCTCACCGGCTACGCGTTCTTCCTCGTCTGCGGACTGCTCCCCTGGACGTTCCTCGCCAACGGCCTCATGGGCTGTTCCGCGTCGCTGGTCGCCAACGAGGGACTGGTCAAGAAGGTCTACTTCCCCCGCTCGGTGATCCCCGGCGCGGTCGTGCTTTCGAACGTCGTCGGGTTCCTGGTCGAGCTCGCCGTGCTGTGCGTGGCGCTGCTGATCGCGGGGAACATGGTGTTGCCGTGGATCCCGCTGCTGCTTCTCCTCGTTGCGATCCAGTCGGTCTTCGTCTTCGGCCTCGGGCTCCTACTCGCGGTCGCGAACACGTACTACCGCGACGTGTCCCACTTCCTGGCGATCTTCCTCAACGTCTGGTTCTACGCAACGCCGATCTTGTACCCGATCACGCTGATCGGTGATCGCGAGATCTTCGGAATCCCCATCCAGTCGCTCGTCGAACTGAATCCGATGTGGGTGTTCGTCGACGCGTACCGCGACATCCTCTACAACCTGCGGTTCCCGACGATCACCCAATGGACATCGCTCACCATTGGGTCATTGGCCGTGCTGGCGATCGGTGCCGCGGTGTTCCGACGCTTCGAACCCCGCCTGGCCGAGGAGCTCTGATGGCAGACCTCGCGATCGAAGTCCACGACGTCGCCAAGCGATTCCGGCTCGTGCACGAACGCAACAGCACGCTCAAGGCCGCCATCTTCAGTGGCTTCAAGCGAAGTGTGCACGAGGAGTTCTGGGCGCTCGACGACGTCAGCTTCGACGTTCCGCAGGGCTCGACGTTCGCCCTCATCGGCGAGAACGGATCGGGCAAGAGCACGATGCTGAAGTGCCTGGCGAAGATCTACCGCCCGGATCGCGGCACGATCCGCACGGTCGGAAAGGTGTCCGCGCTGCTCGAACTCGGGGCGGGTTTCCATCCCGAGCTCTCGGGCCGCGAGAACGTCTACCTCAACGGCTCGATCCTCGGCCTCGCCAAGCGCGAGATCGATGAACGGTTCGACGAGATCGTCGAGTTCGCCGGGCTCGCTCGGTTCATCGACTCCCCGGTGAAGAACTACTCGAGCGGCATGTTCGTCCGGCTCGGGTTCTCGGTCGCGATCAACGTCGAGCCCGACATCTTGCTGGTCGACGAGGTGCTCGCCGTCGGCGACGAGGACTTCCAGCGAAAGTGCATGGAGAAGTTCGCCGGCCTCCGCGAAAAGGGCCGGACGATCGTCGTGGTCAGCCACGGCTTGGGTCAGATCCGCGACATCTGCGATCACGCCGTCTGGCTCGACCACGGGAAGATCAGACTGTCAGGGACCGCATCCGAGGTCGTGTCGGCCTACCTCGAGGAAGTCCGTTCGTCGCGCACGCTCGCAGTGGTCGACGGAGTTCCACCGGACCTGTTCGGGTCGGTGGCGGTCTGCGACCTGAGCGGCCGCGAGGTCGACACCGTCGGCCTCGGCGAGGGGTTCCAGGTCCGTATCGAACTGTCCGAGCGCAACGAGCGACCGGTGTGGCTCGACCTCGACCTGGTTCGCTCGGACGGGGTCCAGATCGGTGGAACCCGAACCCAGATCGAAGCCGGACGCAAGGCGGGTGACGCCATCGCCTACGTCGTGAAGGACCCGCCACTGCACCCCGGGACCTACGAGGTCGCTCTGACCCTGCGCGACGAGAACCATCAGGTGATCCTCGTCGAGAACCACCACGCCGCCCTCTTCGACATCGCGGACACCACGGGGAAACTGGCTCGCGGCCTCGTTGCCCTGGGTGGAGAATGGATCGAACCCCCGCCCGCTCCATGACCACCGACCACGAGATCACCGACGTTCCCACCGGGAACACCTACGACAAGTACGGCACGACGAACCCCATCGAGGCTCGCCTCATGCGGGGGTTCTTCGACGTGCTGGATGCGCTCGTCGCCTCGACCTCGCCCACCCGCATCCTCGAGGTCGGAATGGGCGAGGGACACGTCTCGGCACGCATGATCGAGACCTTCGCCGGCGTCCCGTTCCACGGCATCGACCTCCCCGACCCCTCCCTGACGGGCCGGTGGCACGAGATCGGTGCGCTCGGCAGCTTCGCCGACATCACCCGCCTGCCATTTCCCGACTCGACGTTCGACCTCATCCTCGCCATCGAAGTCCTCGAACACGTCGACGATCCCGACGCCGCCCTCGCCGAGTTGCGGCGCGTCGGAACCCGCGACCTCGTCGCGTCGGTCCCTCGCGAGCCCATCTGGCGCGCCATGAACCTCGCCCGCGCCAAATACGTTCGCGACCTGGGCAACACTCCCGGGCACATCCAGCACTGGACTTCCCGCAGCTTCGAGAAGTTGATCGCGAGGCACGCCGAGGTCGAGGTCCGACGCGCTCCGCTGCCCTGGACCATCGTGAAGGCACGGTTCGCGTGAAACTCATCATCCAGATCCCCTGCCTGAACGAGGAGCATCAACTTCCGACGACCCTTGGTGCGCTGCCACGCGAGGTCGACGGATTCGACACGGTCGAGTGGCTGATCATCGACGATGGCAGTACCGACCGCACCATCGAGGTCGCCCGCGAGCACGGCGTCGACCACATCATTCGGCTCCCACAGAACATGGGTCTGGCGGCAGGATTCCAGGCGGGCCTCGACGCGTGCCTGAAACTCGGCGCCGACGTCATCGTCAATACCGATGCCGACAACCAGTACGACGCCGCTGACATCCCGACGCTGGTCGCGCCCGTCATCGCGAAGACCGCCGACATGGTCATCGGCGACCGTCAAGTGATGACGATCGAGCACTTCAGCCCGCTCAAGAAGCGTCTCCAGCGACTGGGCAGCTGGGTCATCCGCCGCGCGTCGGGCACGACGGTGCCCGACGCCACCTCGGGGTTCCGGGCCTACAACCGCGAGGCGGCGCTTCAGCTGATCGTCGTCTCGAAGTTCACCTACACCCTCGAATCACTCATCCAGGCCGGCAAGGGCTCGGTGGCCATCGCCCATGTACCGGTCCACACCAACGAGGCGCTGCGTGAGTCGAGGCTCTTCCCCTCGATGGGCGCCTACGTCCGCCGCAACATGGTGGCCATCTTCCGGATCTACACGGGGTACGAGCCGCTGCGGGTGTTCACGACGATCGCGGCGGTGCTGTTCGTCCTCGGGATGGCGGCGTGGAGTCCCTTCGTCTACGACTGGGTGGTCAACGGCGAGAGCGACGGCCACCTCCAGTCACTCGTCCTCGGCGCGGTGTTCGTGCTGAGCGCCGTGCAGGTCTTCGTCCTGGGCGTCATCGCCGACACCGTCGCAGCGCACCGCACCATCAGCCAGCGGACGCTCGAGCGAGTGCGGCGGGTCGAGATGGTGGTCGGCGTCGAGCCGTCGAACTACGACCATCCCGACGCTTCCGCATGACCCGACCGGCAGGTGTCGAGCGCCTCGGACCGATGACGAGCGCGCGGATCGGGCTCCTCGGTGTCCTGCTGGCCTTCATCGGCATGGGCGCGCTCTACGCCGAGTTCGTTCCCCACTTCCTGCCCGCCGACGAGACCTCGCACGCCGGCCAAGCGCTCATCCTGGGACGGGGTGAGCTGCCCAGGCTCGACAGCGAGGTCCCGGATCAGATCCCAGACCTCCAGCTGCAGTTCGAGATCCGACGCCAGACCTACACCGCGAACCACCCTCCCCTCTACTACGCGCTCGTCGCGATTCCGCTCCGGGTCGGTGTCGAGATGGGCCACCCGTCGGCAGGGATGAGCGGAGCACGCCTGCTGACAGTGCTCCTCACGTCGATCGGTGCTGTTGCCACGTACTGGACAGCCCGCGTCCTTGTGCCGGACCGGGGCGACTTCGCGGTGCTCGCCGCGGCACTGGCCGTGCTGGTTCCGGCGGTCCACCGCTTCGCGGGCGTCATTCACAACGACGGTCTGGGCCTCGCAGTGTTCGGTGTGTCCGCCGCGATCGCCGCCGAACTCCTCGTCAAAGGTCCGACACGCAGCCGCATGCTGGTCGCGATGGCCACGGCGTGCGCCATGATCCTGACCCGCGCGATCGGGCTCGGAGGTGTGGTCGTGCTGGCGGGCGCGACCGGCCTGGCCTATGTGATCCACCATCGCGGATCGGTGCGCGACCGGTTCGTCCTGGGGCTCGGTCGTGCGTCGCTCGTCGTCCTCGCGGCCGCCGTGACGGGCGGCTGGTTCTGGGTGCGCAACAACCGCCTCTACGGCGACCTGGCCGGATCGGCCTACAACCTCGACCGGTTCGACTACTCACGCCGCGGATCGACCCTCGAATTCCTCACCGATCCGGAGATCACCGTCGCATTGCACCGTCAACTCTGGGGCCGGTTCTACGACGCAGCCGAATTCGCCATCGGCGGCGGAGCCTGGCCGGGGGGAATCGTCGTGGCGCTCATCGTCGCCGGGTGGCTCGTGCTCGCGCTCCACGGCGCGGGCTGGCTGCGTCGGCTGATCGGCCGGTTCCGCCGTGACGCTGCGTCATCGGCCCTGCCCGACTGGGATACCGCCACCTGGGGTCGGGCGGCGACCTGGACGATGCTGATCGGCTGGACGCTGCTGGTCTGGGTCTCGAGCGTCTCGTACTTCGCTTCGGGCGGCGGACTCCATGGCCGTTACCTGTTCCCTGCGTTCCCGGCCGCTGCACTGCTGGCCGCGGCTGGTCTCTGTTCGCTGCCCGGACGGCGCTGGGCGTTGGCGCCGATCGCCGTGACCACGATCATGGTCGGCTCGGCACTGTCGTGGACCAGCGAGTTCGTCGTCAGGCTCGGACCCGCCGGCGCCACCAGTTGGGAGGCGCTGACGTTCCAGGCCGCACGCAACGGCGTGCCGGCGCTCGCGGTCGGGGCGACCATCGCGGTCGCGGTCATCGGGACCACCATGGCGTGCGTCGGGTTGTTCCTGTCCGCGCCTCGCGATCAGAGGTCTCTCGGTGCGCTGTCGAACCCGAGGTCGGATCGCCCGAACCAGATGTAGTCGTTCCTCGACTGGTCGTGGTTGCGGAATCCGACGTCGTCACGACCGTCACCATCGGTGTCGGCGGCGACGGTGAGGTAGTCACCGTTGATCGTCACCCCACGCGACACGTAGCTCCCGTTCTCGAACTCCCACGAGTAGTCGGCGCGGGTGCCCGTGGCGTACCAGAGGATGTCGGCGTCGAGATCGCCGTCGAAGTCGCCGATGACCGGCTCGTAGGTGCCGTTGACCGTGAAGCGGGCCGAGGTGAACGAGCCCGGAGCACCGGCCGACGTCCAGAGGTAGTCGGGCTTCGTGCCGGCCGCGTACCACAGGACGTCGTCGCGACCATCAGGCCCGAAGTCCCCGACGAGAGGCCGGTAGCGACCGTTGATCCGGAGTCGCTCGTCGCTGTGGCCACCACGTCCGCCGCGGCCGAGCCACAGGTAGTCGGCGGCGGTCCCCGGGGCGTACCAGATGATGTCGGCCCGATCGTCACCGTCGAAGTCGCCGATGATGGGGTCGTACACCCCGTTGATCGACACCGGTTGCGACGTGAACGAGCCGCGCGTCGGGGTGCCCCACCAGAAGTAGTCGGGGGCCGTGCCGGGCGCATAGAAGAGCAGGTCGTCGTGGCCATCGCCGTCGAAGTCACCCGAGCGAAGGACGTAGTGCCCGTTGATCGCGACATCGTCTCGAGGAAGGGCCTCGTTGCGCGGGGCACCCGAGGCGACCCGGTCCCCGAGCGAACCCAGGCCGTACTGGAGCAGGTCGTCGTGGCCGTCGTCGTCGAAGTCGCCCGAGACCATCTGGTACGGAGGCAGCCAGTACGGGCTCGCCTCGGGTGAGCCCGTCGGCCACAGGTCACGATGGGTCTGCTGGCACGGGTTCACCGGCACGCTCCAGGTCACCAACGGGTCCTTGCCGGGTTCGAAGATCCAGACGCTGTAGATCTGGTTCGGCGCGAGGTTGGGGATCGAGTACGAGCCGTCGTCGTTCCACGTGCCGAAGTTCCAGCCCATCATGTAGTTGTCGGAGTCGGGCCCCTGGTTCCAGGCGGCCATCCAGGCGCCGGGGGTCGGCGGAACGGGCATGAACTGCTTGCGCACCATGCCGGTGATCTCGCCGGTGGAACCGGTCACCGCGTTGTCTCCGCGGATGCCGCAGATGAGCGGTGCCCGCAGGTTGATGACGCGCCCGCCCGCCCCCACCTTGACCTTCTCGCGCTTCGCGAACCCGTAGCGCACCTGGCCGGTCTCGTAAGGCCGGACGTACATCTCGAGCCACACCGTGTCGGTCGCCGCGGGTGCGGCCACCGACCAGTTCTTGGTCCACTTCCCGCCGTCGGAGGTCGTCGAACCCTCTCCGCCGAGTTGGCTGTTGTTGATGCGGATGTGGCAGTTGTACGCGGCTGGGGAGAGACCGCCCAGCTTGTTGCCGGCCGCGTCGAAGAACTCGATGCCGATGAACGCCCAGATGTACCGACCGTCCTCGCCCTGCGCAGTGCCCGAGATCGTCTTGGCACCGGACGTCGCGCACTCGTCAGCAGGCGCAGCACCGGCCGCCCTCACGGGGCCGAGGACGAACATCGAGCCGATCATGGCCGTCACCAGCACACCGGCGCGCAGAACTCTCCAACTTCCCATACCCGTGCATCGGCAGGTGGGCCGACCGACTGAAGTCACGCGCCGGGGGACGCCGATGACCCCTGCGGCGGGCAATAGGGTACCGGGGTGAGCGAGACCGGACCCGTCGCACAGATCACCGAGTTGGCTCGTCGGCTCGTCCCGGAAGGCATCAAGGCGAAGATCCGCCCCCGCCTCGGACCGACGAACGAGGTGGTCGCCCCGCCGGCAGCGGCGACGAAGTGGGCCGCTTCGGTTGGATCGCCGTGGGACCCGTCACCGACCCCGGCCGGAGACGTGGTCTGCAACATCTGCCACTGGAGCGGTGCGAGCTTCGCGGGCGCGGCCCACTGCGAAGCTGCGAACTGCCCGCGATGTGGCTCGATCGCCCGCGACCGGTTCCTGTTCTTCTGCATGCAGCAGCGCATCGAACCGAGCCTCGGATGTACGACCCTCGAGACCAGCCCTCGCATGGGCGACGAGTACCGCTCGGCGATGGCGGGTTGGTTCGACTACCTCTGCAGCGACTTCGACGAGAGCATGCACAAGGCCATGGTGCGCATCGACCTCCAGGACATCGATCTCGACGACGCGTCGATCGATCTCGTCCTCACGCCACACGTCCTCGAGCACGTCCCCGACACGGGCCGGGCGCTTCGGGAGATCCACCGGGTGCTCCGGCCGGGCGGCACGATGCTGCTCCAGGTGCCGGTCCTCCAGGGCCGAACGGCGCCGCCGGCGACGCCGGAGTTCCACGGCGACGACACGCCGGTGTTCTGGCGGTTCGGCTACGACCTCGCAGCGGTCCTCGCCGAGCACGGCTTCGACGTGCACACCCTCGTCACCGAGGAGTGGGCAGAGCTCGTGGCTTCGGGGACCGATCGATGGGATGGTGACGTGTCGGGTGAGTTCGACGACGTGTCGATGTTCAGTGGAACCCGTGGGCACGAGTTCGAGATCGTGGCCGACCGCGAGCAGAGTCGACGTTTCGGATTCGAGCCCGCCTACATGTTCCTCACGTGGGAGTGCCGCAAGCCCAGCCCGTGATCGTGGGTCAGTTCGACCACAGGGTGTCGCTGGTGCGCGTCTCGTCCCAGAACACGATGTCGCCCCGGTCGGTGCCGGCGAAATCGCCGGGCAACGGGGTGTAGAAGCCACTGATGTCGATCTCGACCGACGCCTCGAAGGTGCGGTCGGGACGGCCGTGCCAGCGCACGTCGGATCCGCTGCCGGGGCCGTAGAACACCACGTCGTCGCCACCGGAGTCCGACGCCAGATCGAGATCGACCACGAATGGCTCGTAGGTCCCGAAGATGTCGTTGCGGACACTGACGAAGGACTCGCTGGCCCCGAACCACGTGTAGTCCGAGGCCGCGCCCGCCCGGTACCAGATGATGTCGTCTCGTCGGTCGTCGTCGAAATCGCCCACCAGCGGTTGGTACGTGCCCGTCACGTTGACGGCCTGGTTCGTGAACCCACCGCTGCGCCCGTACCAGAGGCTGTCGGCGCCCGATCCCGCCTTGTACCAGAAGACGTCGGTGGCATCGTCGCCGTTGAAGTCGCCGAGCAACGGCTGATAGGTACCCAGCACCGGCTGATAGCGGCCCGACAGCACCCGACCGGTCGACCACGACCAGACGTAGTCACGGGCACCGCCGGGCGCGTACCAGAAGATCTCGTCGGCGTCGTTGCCGTCGAAGTCGCCGACGAAGGGTTGGTACGTGCCGATCACGTTCGTCGCCGTCGACGTCGCCTTGTCGCCCGACCACCAGATGTAGTCGGCCGCCGCTCCGGGTGCGTACCAGAAGATGTCGTCGCGGCCGTCGCCGTCGAGATCGCCGACCATCGGCCGGTAGGTCCCGCTGACGGTCATGGTCCGCTTCGCGAACCCGGTGTCGCCGCTGCTCAACCACTGATCATCGGTGGCGCCGCCCGCGGCGTACCAGAAGAGGTCGTCCCATCCGTCGCCGTTGAAGTCGCCCTGCAACGGGATCGCGTCACCGCGGTCGGTCAGCGAGGTCCGGACGAAGTCTTCGGGCAGTGCAGCGCCACAGGCCTGCGAGCGGGCGAAGTCGCACAACCCGGCGTTGACGCCCCACTCGAGTCCGGAACCGACGGGGTTGGACCTCGGCCGCGCATTGGTCCCGAGACGCCGGCGGGCGAAGATGTCCGCCGGGTAGCCGGTGTCGGCAGCCAGCCAGTGGCGCTCCTCGTAGCCGTTGCGTTCGAACGAGTAGAACGGCGCGGACACCGGCGTCGGTGACGACGTGCGCGACCCACCGTCGGGACTGAAGAGCCACCAGTTCGCGCCTTGCGCCCGCGCGGGGTCGATGTAGTGGCAGGTGAAGCTCGCGGACACGCCCTGGAGGCTGCACGTCGATGCGAGCATTCCTCCGGCGGCGTCGACGTCGTCGGTGAGGGTGAGGCTCGCGAACCCGGTCGAGACGAGATCCGAGTACGCCGCCTGGCACTCGTAGCACGGGTTGCCCCACGGCAGCCATGCCGCGTTGCGCTTGGACTGCTCGGTGCCCGTGCGGTTGCAGTAGCGCCGCGCCATCTCCTTGGCCACGTCGGCCGAGACGATTCGCACGTCGATGCGCTCGGCCGCCGTGAAGGGCATGCCGACGCCTGCGCTGTCGTACTGCCAGATCCCGATGCCCGGATGCCAGTAGGCCCGCGGGAACGCCGTGTACGGATCTCTGAACGCGTAAAGGCCGTAGTTCGTGTTCTGGTTCGTCTCCGGTGGTGGGTAGTAGCCCGACCATTCGTCGTAGCGGGACAGCGTCATCGGCGCGGGCTCCGAACTCGGGGTCACCGCGGCAGAGGACTCACGGAAGACCGGCCCGAGCACCATGGCGACGAGGTTCGAGTTCGACACCGAGCACGTGCGCGAAGTGGCGGCGACGGCATCCTCGATGGCGTGGAACGCGTCGGCGCCGAAGTACCTCTGGGTCACCGCGGCCGTGGTCGCGCCCGAGTCCTCGACGGGTCCGTCGACGGGCTCGCCCTCCCAGGTGCCGACCGGGATGCCATCGGTTGCGCCGGGCGGTGCCTCGCTGTTGGGCACCTCGTCGTTCGGCACCGCGTCGTCGGCCGCGGCGAGCGGCGCAACGCTCGCCAACAGGGCGAGCGCGACGACGGTCACGGCCAACAGGCGCGGCCAGCGTCGATCAACAGGGCTGTGCATCAGATGTCCGTTCGTCACGAGTCTCCGCCCGCGGCTCGAACACGATACTGCGCACTCAACGCGGTTACAACACTACGCAACGGGGGCACCGATCGAGTACCAGACCGCCTCGGCAGCGGGGCCAGGGCGGTAGAAGAAGAGATCGGCGCCACCCGAGGCGTCGAAGGTGCCGGTGAGAACCTGTCCACCGTCACCGCCGCCGACCTCGACGCTCGAGCGACTGGTGCCCTCGAAGGTCCAGAAGTAGTCGGCTCCGTTCGACACCGAGTACCAGAGGATCTCGTCGCCTCCGATGCCGTCGGCTTCGACCACGGACGGCACATAGCTGCCGGTCACGGGCGTGTAGGTCGAATCGAACGGACCGCGCCCGTCACCGCGCCACACGTAGTCGGGCGCCGACCCGGCGCGATACCAGTAGATGTCGCTCGCTCCGTCGCCCCCGAAGTCACCGACGAACGGGTCGTACGTGCCGTTCACGTTGCGCTGGACCGAGGTGAACCCGTTGGGCCCTCCCCCGCCGTACCAGAGGTAATCAGACGACGATCCGGCCGCGTACCAGAAGATGTCGTCGGCCGAATCGCCGTCGAAGTCGCCGACCAACGGCTCGTAGGTGCCCCGGATCGACAGCGGCGTGAGCGACACGCTGCGGTCACCGCCGAGCACGAGTGCATCCGAGGCCGGACCGGCGGCATAGAGAAAGACGTCTTCGGCATCGTCGCCGTCGAAGTCGCCGACGAGCGGCACCTGGTTGCCGGGCAGCGAGATGGTGGTCTTGTCGAACCGTCCGTCGGAGCGGCCGTACCAGAGGTGGTCGGTCAGGGTGCCGGGCCCGTGGAAGAACAGGTCGTCGCGGCCGTCGTCGTCGAAGTCGAGCACCACCATCCGGTACGTGCCCTAGATGGGCTCGAAGCGCGAGGAGAACCGAGATCGGTCG
>Ga0307380_10003642_pt1 | contig 21181 bp, 17 predicted proteins | sample UN3MG_FD_202239 | JGI IMG/M metagenome (GOLD analysis project Ga0307380, IMG submission 202239) | Soil microbial communities from Risofladan, Vaasa, Finland - UN-3 | ecosystem: Environmental > Terrestrial > Soil > Coastal area > Acid sulfate soil | place: Finland: Risofladan, Vaasa | collected... | reverse complement strand
CTCCTCCGCGGAGGTCCAGACCCCATTCCTTGAGAACGAATGTCTGCTGCTTGGGATCGGCGTCTGACCAGCCGGTTGCCAGCACCGCGCCTCCCCGATCCAGGTGTGCGCGGGCTTTGGCGGCGGCTGATTCGTCCAGCAGAACGAGGTCGGGCAGGATAAGGAGCTGGTAGCCGTCCCACGAGCGCCGGGCGGACACCACGTCGAATTGCTGCTTCAGTTCACACAAGATGCGGGTAGCACCCTTCAGCGCGTCCTGGCTGCGGCCAAAGGTGGGATGCACGTAGCTGAAACCTGGCTCGGGCGCCACCACGGCGATCTCGGCGACGGGCTTGGCGCCGTCTATCCACGGCTCCGGTCTCTGCACGCGGGTGTAGACGCGCTCGATTAGGTCGAAGACGGCGTGGTTGATCTCTCCACGCGGATGGTAGCGCATCATACCCCCAGCCCCCCGTAGGGAGACACTCGTATTCGAGATAGGTGCCGATCTCCTGCTGATCTTCGTAGCCCACGCACGGGTGCTGATGCATGCAGTCGAGGAAGAGCCCGGCCACCGGGTACTGGCCAAGGATCTTCCCCACCATCTCTAGGACGTGATCGCCGCAGCCGGTTTTGTAGCACATCATGCGGAAGAAGTGGTCCATCCGATCGGGCTGGTAGGTGTAACCCGCAGGGGTAAGTACCAGCCACTCGCGATGGAGCAGTCCCTCCTCGTGGCTGAGGCCCACATTGACGTACGCGCCGACTGCGATCTTCCGGTCTTGACACGCCTTAACCAGCCGGCCCAACATGTCATACTTCAGGGAAGGATGGCGGATGCCGACCTTGGTGTCATAATACGCCATGCCAAGGCTGCATCGGGCGTGGAAGACAATGTAATCAACGCCGCACCGTTTGATGCGATCGGCGAAAGCGTTGGCGTCGAAGTTCGCGCCCACGTCCGCGCACGCCGGCATGGTGTGAACGTCGTAGATAAGGCACCATTCCGGTTCGTGCATGACAGGTATCTCCGCTCCGGCCGTGAGAAACGGCAACTCCAGCGAGCACTGACTCCGTCGATGACAGCACGACCGGCTGCGATGCTAGTGCCGTGTCAGCGTTCATCTGACTAATGAATGAAGCCGCCGACACACGCCGACTGGCGCCGATATGGACTGAGGAAAGCAGCTTTCGGCGGTCGCAGCATTCCGCTTCTTTCGTCGGCCCCTAGGCGGCGAAGCCGCCGGGGTGGCGGTCGCGGAGCGACCTAGCCACGTTGGTCCGTATTCATCGGCGATGTCCCAGAGAGCGCAGAACGCGGTTTCGGGGATCATTTGTCACTCAGATCAAAGTTCACACGGCACCAGTCTTGACGCCCTTCGCCATTGGTTCTCAACGACAATGCAGCGACACCCAGGCTGAACATTTGCATTCCCGTTCGGGTGAGTACCAGAGCCTTACCGAGCCGCACAAGTCCATGATCCGCCCGCGCAGCAACCCATTCGGATCGAGTGCGTAGGATTCAACTCTCTGCCAGTCTCCTCGACCAAAGGCATCCATTTCAAGATATAGCCGGCCAGGTGCGTCTGCTTCCGCGCTGAATGACGCCCACGAGTAACCGGCCGTTGGCAGCGTTCTCGTTGCCTTGCCTTCGGGATCAACCTCTTCAGCGCGCCACAAGCAAAAGTCAAGCCGTGGTTGTGCCTTTGGGTCTATGAGGGTGTCGTCCAGCAACCGCGCCGCGCAGATCCGATGCTGGGCTTCGGTGCTTGCCTCAAGGACTTCGACATAATAAACGATACGGTCCGATTGCAGCAAGAACGGATGAACGCTGCTGAGTCCCTGATTGACCGCGCAGTTGCTGAGCGGCCACAAAGGGTTTCGCGATGAACGGGCCCAGGCGATTGAATCCGGAGAAAACGCCACCCCCAAGTTGTAGCGCGCTGGCGGTCCCAAGCCTTCATACAGCATCACATACCAGTCACCCATCGCGAACATCTGATGGACCTCGATGCCCGCGTCCCAGGCCGCGCAGTCGGCGTCGGCAAACCAGCCGCGCTGCGGAAATGTCGGCTGCGGATACTTCCGCCAGGTCCGGCCATCACCGGAAAGGGCGGTGCCGAGCTGCATGCTGCGCTCACCATAGCCGCCGTAAGTCATGCGCCAGCGCGTTTCGCCTTGCGCGAGCCGTTTGTGAACTGCCGGAAATGCCACCCCGCGCGCGTCCCATGCGCCAACAGGGCCGACATCGAGGATGGGGCTATTTCCGTGCTTATGCCAGACGCATAGGTCACGTGAAGTGGCAATGCCGATGCGGTATGTATCATCCGGCCCCAAGCCGCTGTAGTAGAGGCAATACTCGTCTCCGTCGTGAATCAGGCAGCCGGCCTCAAAGCCGCGCGCATCCCAGGAATTCGGCGTCGGCGTCATGACTGGTTCACTCCCCACGCGCTGCCAGTGGAGGCCGTCGTCGCTCTCGGCGAGGCCCAGCAGGCGCGGGCCGGAACCTGCGCGCCAGCCCTGGTGGAGCATGTGGTAGCCGGCGTCATCGCGCCACACAATCGGCGCGGCGACGGACTGAGAATCCCAACCTGACTCGGAAGGCGGAAGCACTACACCTAGCGGTTCAAACGTACTCATTGCAGTCTCCCATGAAGCTGTACGCGCATCGTCGTCGCTCAAGGTTCGTGCGCCAAATCGGGGGCTGTGCTTGTCAAATCGCAGTGAGACACGCCCGGGACCTCTCTGGGCTTGCCTGTGAGCCGTAGGGTTGTCGGCCCTCAGCGTCACTGGGACGCATCCGGGGGTGAAGTAAGGCGCAGTCGGGGTGTCCCCGCCGCTGCATCTTGACCGTTCCCCCTCATCTGGCGATAATGCTGTCGCCGGGCCACCAGAGTCCGAGCCTGAAGCGCCCCTGTGCGAAGCCGGGGCGCCCCGGCCCCTTTGGGGCATAGGGGCGGTTTTCGCCGCGCCAGGATCGCTTCCCTGCGGCCGTGGCGGACATCGTCCAAGGCGAGATTTGCCGGTGCTCGCGCTGTAAGTCGAGAACGGGGTCGGGCGCAGGACTACCGTGAACTGATCCAGAACAAGCGGAAGACCAGCCCTTTGCGATTCTCACTTTTCAGCTCAGCAGGACCGAGTGCCTCAGCGCTGTTTGACACAGGCACAGAATTCCAGTACTACGATCGGGACATAGAGGAAATGCTAGTGGCGATCGCGAAGAGTGAGAGCCTTCCGCGAACGCGAACGAAGGAGCGCGAACGGTAGCGGTATGTCTGGCCGGCGTCAAATCGGCGAAACGGAATCAGCCGGTCAAGGTGGCGGAGTTCCAGGGCCAAACGGCATCATCCGCAGATTACCAGATTACCCAGATGAGAAGATAGGAGAGACGCCATGGGCAAGGAAGATTTTCTGGAGCGCGAGCGCGAAATGTCCGCCCGGTCATACGCAGGAAACGAGCTGGAGTACCTGCGCCAGGTATTGGCCTCGGGCAATCTGTCCGGGCTGAGCGGGGGAACGTTTACGCCCCGATTCGAGCAGAAGTTCTCCCGCCTGATCGGCGCCGAGCACGCGGTGGCGATGCACTCCTGCATGAGCGCGTTGCACGCGGCGGTGATCTGCGCCGGGGCCGGCGCGAGCGATGAGGTGATCTGCGATTCCGAGTTCGTCTTCGGAGCGCTCGCGGTGCTCTACAACAATGCCCTTCCCATCTTCGTGGACATCAACCCGGTCACCCATAACATGGACGCGGACAAGCTGGAGGCCGCGATCACGGACCGGACCAAGGCCATCATCACCACCCATGCCTGGGGCCTGCCGGCGGAAATGGACCGCATCGTGGAGATCGGACATCGGCATAATCTACTGGTCATCGAGGACTGCGCCCAAGCCGTCCTTGCCACCTACAAGGGTCGCTGCACCGGCAGCATGGGCGACATCGGCTGCTTCAGCTTCCAGGCGAGCAAACAGCTTTCCCTGGGTGACGGCGGGATGGCCACCACCAACAATGAAGAGCTCTACAAGAGCCTAGGCAGGCATGCCGGCGCGCCGACCTTCCTCTCGGTTGCGTACACCCTGGACTACAACTATCGAATGACCGAGCCGACTGCCGCCATCGGCCTGGCGCAACTGGAGAAGCTGGAGGGAGTGATCGCGCAACTGCGCAAGCACGCCCGGTATTACGATGAGGCCGTGGCCTGCTGCCCCTGGATTCAGCTTCAGCGCGGCCCCCAGGGTGCCGACCATTCCTTCTACCACTGGGCGGCCACCTTCCAGGGCGAAGAGGTCGGGATCAGCCTGGGTGATTTTGTGGCAGCAGTAGAGGCCGCCGGCATCCCGTCCATCAGCATAGGTTACACCAAGATGCCCGCCTATAGGCATCCGGTGCTCCGGGACCGGCTTGCACACGCTTTCCACTGCTCTGAGAACCGCAGGGAAAAGGATCTATATCCTGACGGCCTCTGCCCGGTGGCCGAGAAGGTCATCCCGCGCCTGATCATAGGCTACATGATCGCACCGGAGGAATCGGCCAAGCGAGACGCGGAGAAGCTGCACCAGGCAGTCGAAAGCCTGGGGCGAGGATAAGTGGCTCTGCCGTACCCGTTCGGCAGGAGCTTGCTCCTGCTCCATTCTGTCAATTCGAGGAGAAGAGATGGACGAAATACGCGTAGGCCTTGTCGGCCTGGGCCGCCGATCAGGTAGCTGGATTCGGATACTCCAGCAGATCAAGGGGCATCGGATCACGGCGATCTGCGACCCGATCGTCGCCTTGCACGAGCAGGCGCTCTCCAAACTGGCACACACGGAGGAAGTCCGGGTCTATGATAAGTACGAGGACGTGCTGGCCGACCCGAATGTGGACGCAATTGCGCTCTGCGTTCGCAGCATGAGCCAGGGAGGAATGGCGGCCCAGGCGTTGGATGCGGGAAAGCATGTCCACGCCGAGGTGCCGGCAGCGCACAGCATGGAGGACTGTTGGCGCATCGTCGCCGCCGCGGAGCGGTCGGGGCTGGTCTACCACCTGGCGGAGCAGACGCGCTACTGGGGCTTTGTGGAAGACTGGCGCAACCTGGTGGCCTCCGGGCGACTGGGACGGATCACCCTCTGTGAGGGGCAGTACTTTCATTACTATCCCCAACACTACTTCCAGGATCCCAAGACCGGCCGGTTCTACGGCCCGGACGAGCTGGCCTCCCATCCTGAGGCCAAGCCCGCCTGCCTGCAATTCATGCCGCCCATTCACTATCTGCCGCACGAGCTCGGCCCGATGCTCAAGGTGCTTGACGACCGCGTGGTAGAGGTAACGGCGATGAGCACACCCTCTCCCTCCTGGGTCCACCCGGAGATCGCTCAGCCCGATATGCAGATGGCGCTGATGAAAACGGAAAGGGGGACCATTCTGCGGATGGCGGTAAGCTTCGTGCAGCCCCACCCGCCGCGGGATCTCCACTGGTACCAGGTGGTCGGGACTCGCGGGTGTGTCGAGTGGACCCGATCCCGACGCGAGCTCTCAAAGATGTGGCTGGCGGATTCGCAGGCACATGGGATGACGGAAGTGGATTGGCGCTGGGAGAGAACCGATGCCCCGCCGGAGGCCCACGGCGCCGGGCACGGCGAGGCCGATTACTACGTACACGCCGCTTTCCGCGACGCTGTCCTCGGGATCAAGCCGGCCGAGTTCGACATCTACCGGGCGATGGAGACCGCGGCCCCGGCGATCCTGGCGGCTCAATCCATTGAGCAGGGCAGCAATCTATTGCGCGCGCCGGATTTCCGACCCGGAAAGAACCGCCGCCCCGGCGAGATGCCGAAGCCTTAGCCAATCCCCGGCAAGACTCCGACCGCAGCAGCGTTGCGGGCGATTTGAGAGCGCGGCTCGCCGAGTTCGTGCAACAGCATCGCCCGCGAGCAGGCCAAGGGCCGTACATCGGCGAAATACTGCCCTGAGGCTGAGCCGGTTGCGAAGTCTCTGTGCGAGCTGAGATTCCGATCTTGCGACGGTGAAGGAGGCCAGGCCTTGAGTGAGTGCCAGCCGCTGCTGCTGATACGATCCGGGCAACCAGAGGAAAACTGCTATGGCCCGTTCGCGCAAGAGCTGCTGATAGCCGAGGGGCTAAACGGCTTCCGGGTCGTGGACATAGATGCCGCCGGCCTGCCTTACCTGCGTCCCGAAGACTTGGTGGTGCTGACGCGATGTTTCCTCCAGCAGAGCGAGATTAACGCAATCTACGAAGCGGTGGAGTCGGGAGCGCGGCTAGTTTGCTTGCAGCCGTCGCCCCGACTGCTGGAGCGTTTCCAATGGCGCTCGGCCAACTCCGTGCTCTACTCGGGACGAGTGCTCGTCCGGCCTGGCTATCGGGGCGCAGGGGCTCCCCTTCAGACACACGTGCCTATCGCTTTGGCCGAACCCGCCGATCCCTCACTCCATTGGGAATGTGTCGCGGAAGCCTGCTCTGACGACGGGCAGAAGAGCGGCCGTCCGGCCATCGCCCGGCAGCGGGTGGGCGCCGGCGAAGTGGTCTTCTACTTCTTCGACCTGCCAAAGGCGGTGGCGCGGATTCGCTTCGGCGACCCCGAGCTGGCCTCCTTCGCCACCATGGAGATCTGGGACTGGCCTCACGCGGCCGGCCTATTCACAGGATACTTGGATGACAACCTTCGGCATCTGCCGGTGGCTGATCTGCACACCCAACTGCTGGCCCAGCTCCTTTCCGCCATCAGCGCCTATCCCCTGACACGCTTCTGGTACTATGAGGAGGCCGGGCACCGGGCCGCCGCCGTCTTCAGCAGCGACGACGATGGGTCCACACCCGAGCAATTCCGCGAGCTAACGGACGCGCTGCAAAGACACGGCGCCCACGGAACCTTCTATCTCGTCAAGGATACCCGGCTCGGGGATGACGAGATCGCGCGCATGCGCGGGCTCGGGCATACCTTCGCGCCGCACATCGACGCGAGGAGTGACTCAGACATGTTCTTCGGCTTCCCGGGCTGCGTGGAGGAGGAATCGGCGCTGCTGAGGGCCCGGATCGGCAGCACCAGCGTCTCCCTTCAGGCGCACCGCGCCCCCTGGTACGGCTATCAGTCCTACGTCCCTCATTTCGTGCGGAACGGCTATCGGCTGTTGATGCACTATCTCAGCGCTCCAGTGCACCGGCTGAACAGCTTCTTGTGCGGGTCGGGGCGGCCCTCCAAGTTCGTGGCTCTCGACGGGAAGATACACGACTGCTGGCAGCAGCCGTTGATCACTTTCGATGACGCTAGCCTGATACCGCGCATCAACAACGACTGCGCGACCCTCCTTGGAGAATTCGAGCGGTTGCTGGAAGGTTGCTGTCGGGAGCACCACTCCAGCATCGGTCTCGCCTCCCACCCGGTGAGCTTCGCCACCTACAGCCGGCCCTTCATCGAGGCCTGTCTGGCGGCGCTGGCCCGGAAGGGAGTCCCGGTCTACAACGGTGACGAATGGTGCGCACTTCACGATCGCCGGCACGCGGCGCGGGTCAAGCAGCGTTTCGAAGGGGATACTCTCACCTGTACCGTGTCCAACTTGACGGGCCGTCTCCAGCTCATGATCCCGGCCGGTGGCACAGGCGCGCCGCCTGCGCGTCCAAGGGTTAGCGTGGATGGGGCGGCCGTGGAAGGAACTTGGCAGCGGCGTCTGGGCGAAGACTATCTCTTCGTTCCAGTAGAGGGAGACGGCAGCCGTGATGTCCAGGTTCACGTGGATTTCACGCCTTGGGGGGCAATGCGATGACTAGCCGAACACCGGGGACTCGAACCGAGTTCGACTTGCTAGTTGCTGTCGAGGTCCCTATCCCGTCCTGTCCAGAACGTCATCTGGCTTCCAGGATGCTCGTGCAGCCTCTCTCGTAGTATTCTCGGCACTCGCTGATACCCCTGGCTACCGAGGATGGAAAGGGATGCTGAGCGAGGAGTGGACTGGGTCGCCCTGCCTGTGATCGCCACCGTGGGCCGGTTACTGTGCCGGGAGTTGAGGATCTGGGGATCGCCCCTCGGTTCATACTGGATGATCGGAACAAGCTGTTGGCCTGGGACTTCGACACGGTCTTGGCTGCGGCCGAGGCGGAGATCGTGAAGACGTCCTTCCGCGCCCCCGATGCCAATGCCCACGCGGAACGATGGGTGCGCAGCGTGACCGGTGAATGCCTGGATCATCTCATCCTCCTCTTCGGCATGAGCAGCCTGCAGCGCGCGCTGCGAGTCCACTGCGACTTCTTCAACGGACATCGTCCGCATCAGGAGATCGCCGATCGAACACCGGAGCGCCGAGCGACAGGGGAGATGTCACGGGATTGCGCCGGCGCGATGACGGATGGGGATCTCTAGGCTTGCCTGTGAGGCCGGCACATTCTACCATGTGGGATTATTGGGCGCTGTCCAGGTAGCTGCGCTGCACCTCCCAGCGCAGCATGAGCGCGGCCTGGCGCTCGACGGCGTCGGCGCGCGTGCCTGCGGTGACGATGACGGCGTTGGTGAGGTCCAGGGTGGGGGGTCGTTACGTCTGAAGCTGGTCATGACGCACCTATTCAACCCGAGGGGCAGGAACCCTGCGGGTGCACGTTGTGCTAGGCTGGCTGAAGGCCAAGTGTCGAGCTTCAGCGATTGTGGGACATCCAATTCGGGGGTAATTCAGGGTACCGGTCCGGCGTCCCTGCTCTTGCACCTTGAGTGGTCCGCGCGAGCTTTCGTTAGTTCTCACACCTCGCCAACAGGGTCCGAATCTGCAGGGCCCCTGTGCGGAGCCGGGGCGCCCCGGCTCCGTTGGGGTATAGGGGCGCTTTACGGCCGCGCCAGAACCCTGGTTATGATCCCACAACCAGGGTTATGGGCCGGGAGGCAGAACTCGGTGTCAGGGCCACAATGAGGTCGGAAACGGCTGCCGCCCGGCTGGTCGCGCCGACGGGCCTTCGCAGAATGAAGGCAGGGCGAGGGAAATGGACAGAGTGGTGCTCATAGGTGACTCAATACGCATGGGCTATGAGGAGGTTGTCGCGCAGGAGCTGGCCACCGAAGCCCAAGTCTGGGGGCCAAAGGAGAACGGCGGTGCCAGCGCCAAGGTGCTCCTCCACCTCGATTATTGGGTGATTCAGCGCAAACCGGAGATCGTGCACCTCAACTGCGGGCTGCACGACTTGCCGACGGACCGGGTGAGCAAGGAAAAAGCAGTCCCGCTGGCCGAGTACGTCGAGAACCTCCGCCGAATCTTCGGGAGAATCCAACAGGAGACGGATGCGACATTGATTTGGGCTTCCACGACACCGGTAAACGAGAAGTGGCACACCCGAGAGAAGCCATTCGATCGCTTCGAAGTGGACGTGGCCGCCTACAACCGGGCCGCGAGGGAAGTCGCCGAGCGCATGGGGGTGCCGGCGAACGACTTGTTCGAGGTCGTCATGCGGGCCGGGCGTGACCGTCTGCTGTCGCCAGACGGGGTTCATTTCACGAAGGAGGGAAGTGCGCTGCTTGGCAAGGAGGTCGCCGCTGCGATCCGGACCTGCCTGCGCGGGTCAAGGGCCCCGTGAGCCCGCCAACCTTCGGACACAAGGAATCCATCCTCACCCGATCGAAGCAACTTCAGATTCGGGCCCTTGTGGCCAGGCGCGAGCACTATCGCAAGCAGCACGGGACCAATCAAGATGCGGGAGCAGGGACACCAAGGCCGTACCTTAATTCGTCCCCGGAATTGTCCCCGGATTGCTGAAGCTCGACAATGCAGGTGTTTGTGCTCGTCACGCCGGAACTCATAGGGCGTGCACAGCGCAGTGGAAGTCAAGATGCTGTCGTGTCGGCGGCCGTAGCGCGAGCGGAATAGGCGCAACCGGGGCGCGCAATTCGAGCTGCATGAAGTCAAACTGGTGAAAGACTTGGCCTGCGCAATGTGTGGGACGAGTTCGCGTTCCCCGTCGCGGAGGTTGGGCGCTGGCGGCTGGAGGTCAGCAGCGACACGCATCACGCGGGCACGGAGGGAGCGAGAGTGTCAACAAGCAAAGCACGGCCCAAGGTCATCTTGGTGGGGCTGGACGGCATGATACCGGAGCAGGTCTTGCGCTACGCCGGCCGCGTACCGGAGATTGCGCGGCTACTGGAGGATGGGTTCTTTTCGCCCGCCATCCCGGCGCTGCCCACCGACACGCCCACCAACTGGACCACCATCGCCACCGGCGCCTGGTCCGGCACCCACGGCATCACGGGCTTCGGGGTGCATCCGCGAGGGGCGGCGCTCGGGGAGTACTTGCCGACCTTCAACTCCCGACTCTGCCAGGCGGAGTACTTCTGGCAGGCCGCCGAGCGGCAGGGAAAGCGCTGTTTACTCCTCAACTACCCGACGGCGTTCCCTCTCAGCCTCCGGGAGGGGGTGGTGATCGGCGGCGACGGCCTATCCTCGCGGCAGTGGACGGTGCGGTGGCCGGAGCTTATCAGTTCCTGGCGCGATGCGCGGGACGTCAAGCCGCTAGTGCTGCAGCCGGCGCGAGGCTGGAAAAACATGCCGGCGGGCTGGAGGGTGTTATATGAAGGGCTGGTAGATCTGTCCGCCCAGCGGCAGTTCGGGTGGGGCGCGGCCGGTGCCACCGACGAAGGGCTGACGAAAGGCGGCGACCGTGATCGCCGCTATGTGCTAGCCATCATGGAGGGACAGACTTCTTCGGTGCTCTTCGCACGCAGCCGGGACGCCGCCCACCCCATCTGGCGCCTGCGAAAGGGGGAGTGGAGCGACTGGGTGCAGGAACGACTGAGCGGCCGCCAGTGCCTGCGGCGCTACAAGCTGGTTGACCTCGATGCGCGACGCAAGCGGATTAGCATCTACGGGACCACGGGTGCAAAGGCCCGGGGATGGGGTTACCCCAAGGGCATCGAGCGAGAGATCCTGCGGCAGGCGGGCGCCTACGTCGAGGCTTTGGAGTTGGAGCCGGACAGTGCCTTTCGCGCGGACTGGTTTGGCCGGGAGGACACAGGCGCGATTCTCGATGTCATGCAGCTGCAGGCAGATTGGCTGGTCAACGCCGCGGCCCACCTCACCCGCACCCGGGACTGGGACGTTATGTTCGCGCAGTACCACGCCCCGGACGGAACCAGCCATGACCTCCTGGGCGACCTCGAGCATCGGCATCCCCGCGTGCGCCGACAGGCCGACCGCGTCCTGGGCGAGGTCTACGGGATGCTATTTCGCATGGTGGAGGCGATCCGCGACCGGTGCGCAGACGACAATACGCTGTTGTGCGTGGTCTCCGACCACGGCAACATGCCCGTCCGCCACTGGGTCAACATGTACCGCCCTTTGCTCGACGAGGGGTGGACGCGGTTCGTTCGCAACCGCGGCACTGGCAAGTGGGGCCTCGATCCGGCGCGGTCGAAGGTCTGGGCATGCACTTCACAGCCTGGGATTTGGGTCAACCTGAAGGGGCGGGAGAAGCACGGCTGCGTGAAGCCAGGGGCGGAGTACGAGCGGCTGCGAACCGCGATCATCGAGCGGCTGCAGCAGCTCGTACACCCTGAGACCGGAGAGCCGGCGTTTGCGCTGGTTGGCCGCCGGGAGGACTTCGAGGGACTGGGGGTATGGGGGGAGCGGTTCGCGGATGTGCTCGCCGTGTGCAATCCTTACTTCCTCGCCTATGGCGGGGCCTACCCCACCACCAACGTGGACGCCCAGACGGTGGAGGCCTACGCCAAAGGGCCCGCGGTGATGCCGATAGCGGACGCTCCGGGAGGCGAGGTGCTCCACAATCTCACCGCCGTTCACTGGACGCTGCCGTGGGCATCGGTGGGCTACGCCTCGAACCGCGGTTGCCTCCTGCAGAGCGGGCCGGGCGTAGCGAGCAACCGCCGGGCGGCGCGGGTGAACCTGGTGGATGTCGCGCCGACGCTCGCCCATTTTCTCGGCATGCGGCCGCCCGCTCAGTGCGAAGGACGGGTCATCCACGAGGCCTTCACAACATGAGCGTGGCGCCGGATGGCGCCGCGGCCAGAAATCCGGCCCCTGATAGATGAGGGCGCGCGATGAATGAAGCGGTTAGACTCAAGGATGGCCGCAGCGCTCGGTTGCGGAGGTTGCGAACCTCGGATACCGAGCTCTTCGTCGCCTACTTCGGCGGCCTCTCGGTGCACAGTCGCTACTTCTTTCATCCCTTTGCGTTCGATCGTGAACACGCCGCAGCCGAGGCGCTGAAGGCAAGTGCCGCCGACGGTTACAGGCTAGTGGCGGTGACCGCGGAAGCGGAGGACGAGAGGATCGTCGGGTACGGATGGATTGACGGCCTGCAAGGCCCGGAGCTGCCCATGCTGGGGATCGGCTTGATTGACGAGTACCACAACGCCGGCCTCGGCCGGGCGCTCTTGGCGGCGCTGATTCGCGGAGCGCGCGAGCTGGGTCTAAAGCAGGTCAGGCTGGGGGTGTTCGACGACAACCCGCGCGCCATCCACGTTTATGAATCCGTCGGCTTTCGCCGAGACCCGACCAAGCCCTCGCGCGCCGAGGGCAACCACCTGGAGGTTTACATGCTTCTGCAGGTGGGCGAGTGAAGAAGATGGCGGCCTCTTCACACAAGCATAAGCGCGCGCGGGCACCCGCAACCAGATGCTGAGCGCCACGCTTGGAGTATCCGCCCCTGCACATGGCCGCTGGGCTTGTCGGGCGGATCGCATCTTCGACGGCCAGCGCGTTCGCGCCGACGCGGCGGTGATCGTTGACGGCGACCGCATCGCGGCCCTCCTACCCGCCCGCGACGTGCCCTCGGGGCTGCCGACGCTGGCCGCGCCGGGATGCACGCTCCTGCCCGGGTTAGTGGACTTGCACACGCACTTCACGCGCTGGCAAGGACCCCTCTTCCTCGCCCATGGCGTCACCACCATCCGCGACGTCGGCAACCAACTGGACTGGATCCTCGCGCGGCGCGGAGAGTGGCGCTCCCACCCCTGGCCGCGCATCCACACCCTGGGCCCGCTGCTTGACGGCCCGACGCCGGCGCACCCAGGCATCTCGCTGGCCTGTGGGGACGCGGCGGCGGCTCGGCAGGCGGTGGCGCACGTGGCTGCCACCGGGGTGGACGGCATCAAGCTCTACGTGGGGCTACGCGCCGAGTGGCTCAGAGGGATGGTCGAGGAAGGCCACAGCCACGGTCTGCGCGTGGCAATGCACTGTTCCGACCAGACCCCGGCATCTGCCGCTGGCACCGCTGGCGTGGACGAGTTCTTTCATCTGGACGGGCTGCTCACGGACATCTGGCCGGACCATCCTGGCGGCTGGCTGCGAGCGTGGGGGGAACCGGGCGCGGCGCAGCGGCTCGATCGCCAGCAGCACCTCGCCGACCGGATCAAGCAACTGGGGATGATCGCAACGCCGACCCTTGCCTTCTGGGAGGGCAATTGCCACGCCCGCGCATCCGGGTACCCACGGCCGGAGGCGATCGGCGCCGACACCGCGGGAGGCGTGGACGCCTGGCGGCGCGCGCTGACGGCGGCGCAGCGATTCGTCGGGCTGCTGCTGGCGCGCGAGGTACCGGTGCTGGCGGGCACCGACGCGCCCTGTGCGCTTCTCCAGCCGGGGCGCAGCCTGTGGCGTGAGTTGTCGCTGCTGGTGGAATGCGGCATGGCGCCGATTGCGTCTCTGTGCGCTGCGACCTCCGGGGCCGCCGCCTGCCTCGGCAATGAGCGCATCGGCCGGCTCGCCCCGGGTTGCGCGGCCGACATGGTCGTGGCGAAAGGCGATCCTACCCGGGAGCTCCCCGCGAGCCCCGAGGTGGCGGCGGTGGTCCTCGCCGGACAGGTGCTGTCGCCCGCGGTTCTGCTGGCTCAGGCCAGGCGGCAGCTTGCCCGCAGCGCCCCGGACCCGCTGGAGGATGAGATCCCGCGCCCCACCCGCGCGGAGCTCGACCTGTAGCTCGTGTGCCACGCGCATATCGGCCGCCCCTGTCCGCCCCACCGCCGCGCAAGTGATAAGATATACTATCGCGCACGCGCCGACGCCGCCCCGGCGGCGGGGGCCGTGCTATGATCAGTGTGTGAGGACACCGGCGATGAGACGCGATTTCATGTCTATCCCAGATTATGCGTTGTCAACGTGAGGCCCTCACCCAATGAGTGTGCCATCCCGAGTGACTAAGCTCGGAGAGCCGCTGGCTAGGCGGCTAGGTCTGCTCTGCAGACCGCCGTGGCGGTGGCGGAGCCACCTAGCCACCTTGGGCCGCCATTCCGCTCTCCGACCTGGTGCTCCGTCAAACATGTTTTGACTGATCGCCCAAACCGTGTTTGTCGCTCTCTGGGGAACCGCCGACGAACGCGGATAAACGTGGCTAGGTCGCTCCGCGACCGCCACCCCGGCGGCTTCGCCGCCTAGGGGCCGATGAAGGAAGGAGGAACGCCTCCACCGCCCAAAGCAGCTTCCCTCAGTCCATATCGGCGTCAATCGGCGTGTATCGGCGGCTTCATTTATTACTCACATCAAAGCTGATACAGCACTGGACCGCGCTTCATTGCTGCCCGCGTGTCAACACTACTTCCTGCTGGACCGACACCGGGGGGCTGGCCGCCGTCTCGACGCGGGGCACGTTTGCTCACCGAAGCACTCTGGCGTCGAACTTCCTCACCTCGCCGCAGTCCTTCTCACCGGCTGCCTCTTTCCGAAAGGGGGATAACGGCAAGCCACCGAAGAACATAGGAGATCGAGGGCGAGTTGGCATGCAGCTGGTCCCGCTGATTCAGCATCCGGTCGGCCGTTCAAAGAGTGCGCTGGACCGCCTTGGCGGAGGGATTCGCCGAATGGCTGGTCCGCCCCGAGGGGTGCACCGCACTGGAGCGGCCAGGACTGAAGCCAGGGCGCCAACCGCCGTCCTTCGACCGCTGCTCATGATGAGGGATCCTGTTGTCCGACGCTCCTTCCGCCTCCGAACCGACAGAACCGCAGGCAACGCGCTGGCCCGTGGCCCTGCGTTCGCTTCGCCACCGGGACTTTCGTCTCTTTTGGATCGGCATGATCATCTCGGTCACCGGCACTTGGATGCAGAATGCCGCCCAGGCCTGGCTCGTATACGACCTCACGAGATCCCCGCTCTACCTGGGCATCGTCGGTGCCATAGGCTCGGCTCCGGTACTGCTGTTTGCTCTACCAGCGGGCGTGATCGCCGACAGATACAGTAAGCACAAGATCATCTTCGTCACCCAGACCGCCGCGATGATCCAAGCCTCCATCCTCGCCCTCCTGGTCTACCTGAAGGTGGTTCAGGTGTGGCACGTCATGCTGCTGGCGGCGTGTCTGGGGATGGTGAACGCTTTCGACATGCCGGCGCGGCAGGCGATGGTGATGGAGCTCGTGACCCGAGATGATGTTTTCAACGCGATCTCGTTGACCTCGTCGGCCTTCAACTCTGGGCGTATCATCGGGCCTTCCGTTGCCGGGCTCCTCATCGCGGCGGCGGGTATGGCCGGTTGCTTCTTTATCAACGCGCTCTCATTCCTCCCGCTGATCGTGTTCCTCGCCATGATCCACCCGCGCCCCCCCCAGCGGACGCTGGAGATGCCGATGCTGGGAAACATCTTCGGAGGGATGCGATGGGTGGCGACGAACCGGGTGGCGACGGTTCTGCTCATCATGACCGCCGTCGCCAGCCTATTCGGAATGCCCTACGCGACGCTGATGCCGCTCTTGGCCAAGGCGATCTTTCACACCGGGCCGCGGGGATACGGGCTCCTGCTGTCCGCCCCGGCGGCTGGATCGCTGATGACGGCAGTGCTGATGGCGCTGATCGGACATCGCTGTCGGCTGGGCGTGATCGCGGTACTCGGTTCAGTGCTCTTCCCGATGGCGTTGCTCCTGCTCGCCGGGGCGCCCACCTACGCGGCCGCGATCGGCGTGCTCTTCTTTGTCGGGGTGGGCATGATGTCGTTCACCGCGGTGTCCAACACCATACTCCAAAAATCAGCGCCGGACGAAATGAGAGGGCGGGTAATGGGGTTGCGCGTCTTCGTCCACGCGGGCATGGCGCCGCTGGGGAACTTGCAGATAGGCGCACTCGCCCAATGGTTGGGTCCTCGATTGGCGGTTACCGCCGGTGCCGTGATCTGCTTGCTAACCGCGCTCGTCTCTTGGTGGAGAGCACCGGAGCTGCGCGCCAGCGAGTGATCGCAAGTCACAGGGACGATCGCCTTGACCGAGCAAGCCGACCTGTCATCGAGATCCCCGACCCGCTCCGACGCCGCGCGGTTTCGACGGCGGGCCGTCTTCTTCCACCACCTGGTCGGGCCGAGCGGCGCCAGCCCGGGTTATCCGGTTGCGTCCTGCGAAGCGGCAATCAGCGACGACCAGGCTTGGTCGCGGGTTGAAATCGGGTGACAGCTAGAGCGCCGTCCCTGCAAGCTTACCTCGATTCGAACCCGCGACCTTGGCATTCCGGGCTGTTCCTGCGGCGCTTGCGGGCCGGGGTTCCGGTCGCCCCTGACGCCCCAAGTCACGCTTGAAATCGAGACTGAAGGGCACTTCGCGGCTCCACCGCCAAGCTTCTGTGGCGCCTGGCGAGAGACGGACGAGTTCCTCTCAGTGTCAAGCTGCTGGTGGTGGGGACGGGTATCTACCTTGCCATCCCGTTTGATGTGTTCCCCACCAGGATACCAAGGCATCGCGGCGAAGCACATCTCTCAGGAAGCCCGGATAGCACTTCCAGGGGTACAGAGGGCGTGGACAAGAACATGACAACGACTTCGCCAAAGATAGTGGCAGTCGGGGCGGGCAGCGGCTTCGGGAGAGGCACGATTGTCGATGTCCTGGGAGCGCCGGAGTTCGAGCAACTGGGTGGAAGCCTCGTCCTGATGGACCAAGACTCGAGGACGCTGGAGCGCATGCACAGGTTCGCGCTGCTGGTCAAGGAGCACTTCCGATCGCGTGTCACAATCGAAGCCACGACGAGGCTTCGCGAGGCTCTGCCTGGTGCGAATTACGTCATCATATCCGTTGCTGTCAAACGGTACGAGCTTTGGGAGCAAGACTTCAGAGTGCCGCTGGCCTTCGGCTTCAAGCACGTGCTGGGAGAGAATGGAGGGCCCGGCGCTCTCTTCCACGCACTCCGCAACTTCGAGCTAGTCATCCCCATCTGCCGTGAGGTGGAGGAGCTGTGCCCGGACGCGCTCGTTCTCAACTACACCAACCCAGAGTCTCGCATCGTGCGAGCGATCTCGGATCTAACTAAGGTGCGGGCCGTCGGCCTCTGCCATGGGGTCTTCGGTGCGCAGGAAGGTGTGAGCCGAATCCTGGGTGTGCCATCAAAGGATATCGACTTTCTGTCGGGCGGCCTGAACCATTTCTTCTGGTTTCTGAGGATCGCAGACAGGAGAACCGGCAAGGATCTGTACCCCGAGCTCCGCCGGCGAGCGCTTTCAGATTCCGACTGTCCCGCCATGCCCCCGCTGGTCAGGAAGATGCTAGAGGTCTTTGGGCACTACACCTATCCCTCGGATGATCACATCGGTGAGTATCTCTCCTTCGCGTACGAATTCACAGGTCTAAAGTGGCACTACGGCTTGGAGAGTCACAAGGTGCCGCCGGCCGCTCCATCCCAACCGCGTGGCCGATCAGGCCGGTACGTTGCAGGCGAAGGGCCACTGGATGAGAATGCGCTCGAACCAAGCGGGGAACTAGCGGTACCCATCATTCTGGCGATCGAACTCAACCGCCGCCTCTGGGCAAGCGCCGTGAACGTCCCCAATGCCGCCGGCTATCTGGATCAGCTTCCGCAGGACGCGGTAGTTGAGTTACCGGCCTGGGCCGATGTCGGCGGAATTCATCCGCAGAAACTGCCGCCGATGCCGGAAGCGCTTGCGGCCTTGTGCCGAACCCAGGCCTCCATTCAGCAGCTCGTCGTCGAGGCTTACCGGCAGCGGTCGCGTAACCTGTTGCTTCAGACGCTGTTGCTCGATCCGGTTGTGAACTCGGTAGCGAACGCGGAGAAGATGCTGGATTACATGCTGGAGCTGCAGAGTGAGTACCTGCCGAAGTTCGCGTGATTAGGACATCAGCAAGGGGGGGAAGACAGTTGTTTGAGCGGTTGATGTCAGTCTCGGGGGAATCCGCCTGCTAATGCTGAGAGAGGGCTAGGAGCGCAGCGCTTCTCCAGGTCTCTGCGCGCGGCCGCTCACATCGGCTGAGGCGGAGGCGGCAATCTCATGCGCAAGCGACCTCGGGTTGACAGTCGTAAGCGGCGCCAGCCCGGCTTTGGTGAGTCCGAAAATCGTGATCGCGCGCGACGGTCGCGTGTCCATCATGCGACTGACGCCGGGTCTCGCGGAGATCGCGCGCGGGCTGCCAGGAGTAGCGAGCCCGGGGGCGGCCGGTGCTGAAGCCGGTCAACCGGAACGCGTCTGGAGCGCTCGCCATTCGGTGCAGCCAGGCTGGGTCCAGGTAGGCGTAGTCGTGCTGGCCGTGGAGCCCACCGACCTCGAGCGCCTGCCCGTGGAGCGTGATGACGGCCTCCGGCTTCACGCCACGGATCACCGTCGCTCCCGTCATCTTAACGAGGTCGACCGTGGCGAAGTATGGCGCCGTGCGGAACACCCGGCGAACCAGGCCGTTGCACAGCGCGATCTCATTGCTGCGCGGCTGCCGGATGAGCCGCACCGGCTGCTCGAGCGGCGTCACCAACCAGTCAGGCCTCATGCGCAGGCCCAGGGACTCGGTTTCATATCCTGTCGACATGTCTGCGCCTCACGGTCAACAGCGACACCCTCAGTTGTCGGTCATCGGCGAAGCTGGCACGAGATGCATCAGGGTGCAGCTCAACACATCAGCGATACCCGATGCGCGCGGATCATCCACCGCAGGATTGTACGGCAGCGTATATCGCCTCCACGTTCTCCAACGGCGTGTCGCGATCAAAGGACCATGCGCAAAGCGTGACCCCCGGCGATGCCTGCGTAGCGAAGACTATCTGCTCGACCTCGTCCCGGACCCTATCCGGGTCTGCCTCCAGCACCATAACGGGATCTATCAGCGGCGCTATCCTGGCCGCCGGCATCAGATGCGTGCTCGCCGCCAGGTCGGTGCCTGGCCCAAGTTCAATGTATGTCAGATTCGGCACCAGGGCAAAGTCGTGGAGCAGATGACTGGATGGCCCGCACGAATGGTAGCTGGCTGACTCGAACGCGGCTGCTATTGCACGGTTGGTTGGCAGTACTACTTCTCGATAGGTCCTGCGGGACAGCATTGAAGCCGCGCAATCACCGAGATGTACCCGGGTCAGATGGGCGCCGGTGGTATCGGCAATTCGGCGGAAGATGGCCCGGTAGATCTCCCATACCTTATCGAATATGACCCTCGCGGATGCGGGGTCGGTCAGCATCAAGACGAACAGCTCCTCTCCGCACAGCTGCTGCGCCGTTGTGTACGGCGTGTGCACGTTCATGACGCCGGACCTCGCGGAGAGCACGTCTGCACGGTTCCCGTACATGCGCTCCATCACCCTGTACTCAGCGAGGATGTCATCTATCACGGGGTGATGCGCGGCCTCGTTCGCATCTATCTTGGCGATCCCCTCAGGAGTCATCGTCTCCCAGGGAGTGTTCCAGCTTTCTACACAGCCGTCTTCCGGAAAGCGCCACTCCGCGCCCTGAGTCCGCATGACGACATCCAGCGGCTGGATGAATATGTTGGCGCTGGGCTCTGGATCCCGGCTCCCGACACCGTAGCGGCCGAGTGCTTCATTGAGGAATCTCCCTTCCGCCCGCTCCACCTCAGCGCGATGGGAAGGATCGAAGTAGTACGCCTCTCCGTATCGCACTCCGATGTGCTTGTGGTAGAAGGCCGGCATGAAGTTCAGGCTGATCTCTACACGCTTCATCGCCGATATCTTCGAGGACGGCCTCCGAACACCCGCTCGTCCTAGGCTACCGCTTCCGCCGCTCTCATCGCCTTCTGACAGACCTCGAGAGTCCGCGCGACGTCTTCATCGGTGTGAGAGAAGTTCACAAACCAGTGATGATTCGGATGGAGATATACGCCCAGTCTCGCCGCCTCGGCGTAGAAAGCCAGCTTGACCCTGTCGTCGCGATCCTTGTCGGCGACCTGGAATCTCAGGAAGGGCATCGGTGGGACGCCCGCCGGTTCGACATCAAGCGCGGTGCCCGAGCATATCTCGGCCAGCCCCTGCAGGAGAGTTCCGCCCTTCTCCCAAATGTAACCTATGACATCGTCCCGCCTTATCACGTTGATAGTCGCTAAGGAGGCAGCCATTTCCAGAGAGCTGACGAAGAAGGTGGTAGAGAACAATCCCTTCTCCAGTGACCTCATTACCTCTCTTTGGCCGAGGACCGCGGAGATGGCGTATCCGTTGGCCATCGCCTTGCTCACCACCGCCAGGTGCGGCGTGACCCCCAGGTACTCCTGCGCGCCACCCAGCGATACCCGAAAACCGGAGCGCATCTCGTCGAATATGAGCACCGCGCCGTTCTCCTCGCACAAGGCCTTGACGCCCGCGAGGAACCCGGGATTGGGCAAGTCAAGCTCGAAGGGCATCATGATGACGCAGGCGACCTGATTCGGCCATTGCTCGAACAGTTGTCTCAGCGATTCCAAGTCGTTGTAATCGAATGAACGCACCAGGTCTTTCGTTGATTGAGGGACGCCGGCGCTGAAATCGGGTATGGTCGCCAGCGACCAATCACTCCAGCCGTGGTATCCCCAGCGCCCGACCATGTCCCTGCCTGTGTAGATGCGGGCGATGCGCACGGCTGCGGACGCCGCGTCCGTGCCCGTCTTCATGAAATAGACCATCTCTGCACAGGGCATCAACTCTATCAGCGTCTCAGCCAAGGTGTTCTGGATGGGGTGGCTCAGGAGCGATATGAACCCTTGCTTCATCTGCGCCACCACCGCATGGTCCACTTCTTCGTGCGCGTGGCCGAGAATAATGCAGCCGTATCCCGACATCCAGTCTATGTACTCGTTCCCATCCACATCCCACACGTGCGAGCCGCTTGCCCTCTGCATGTAAATGGGATAGCGGCCCGGAACGTGCGGTACCCGCGCCTTGCTTACCCCTCCCGGAATGATCCGTCTTGCCGTCTCGAAGATGCTATAGGACCTCTCGTATCTGCTTTCCATGTCCTACAGTCGCTCCTGCTCCAGGGCCTGCGCTTCGCCAGCCCCGCGTGCCCCGGTCAGCACGCGCTTGGGCGTGCCTACCAGCATGGTCCGGATCTCCTC